>Ga0233403_10000915_pt1 | contig 14044 bp, 12 predicted proteins | sample Na_oxic_1_MG_FD_179866 | JGI IMG/M metagenome (GOLD analysis project Ga0233403, IMG submission 179866) | Seawater microbial communities from Saanich Inlet, British Columbia, Canada - Na_oxic_1_MG | ecosystem: Environmental > Aquatic > Marine > Inlet | place: Canada: British Columbia | collected...
AACCTGGCCGATAATTGACCAGTTTTTCCGCGAAATGCCCGAAGCAATAGGGAAACTGCCTACGTTTCAAGAGGCTTTAACTTCTACGCAACGGCAAAGCTTACAAAAAGGTGAACAACTGGGCGCACTGAACACCGAGCATCGCATAGTGATTCGTCAATTGCAGCGCAAATTCTCACAGATACCAATGGGACTTGTCCAACACATTGAGGCAACCGATGATATTGACCAGTTGGATCAGTGGTTGGATCAGATTGTGTCGGCGACTGAATTGGCTGAGATTGATTTCAAGATGCCTATCAAAACTTTGTAGGTGAAACTACCTCCTCGTGCAAGGTACGCCTTGCACTCCGGGGTAGGAAAAAAAATTCCCCAACCCAGAACGGGGTTGGAGAAAGGCAGTGACATTAATTAATCACCATTCATACGGCTGGAACTTCAAGGTAGACATTCATTGGCGGTGCTTTCGTATGAGAGGAAAAAACCAATTCCCCTACCTTTTCTGTTTTGAGTAATTGGGAAGTTAAGTGGCTGAAATAAAAAATTTCATATTGGTTGCCCAATTCTTTTTGAAGTTGTTGCCAAAGAAATCGCCCTTGTTCTTCAAAAGCCAAAGCTTCTTTCTCATTAAAACCCGATAATTTTGGGTCGTCAATGACTAAGGTTTCATCATAACATTCGGCCCAACTATTGAGGTGTTTTTTAAGAACGGTTGAAATGGGTAGTTTATTTGGATCAATATTGCCGACTTCCTCTACATTCCACAGAGGATAACACTGGTAGTCAGCCATGAGCTTAATTTTTTGAGTAGACATCATAATATTTTTCAGTTTCCCCAGGTTTCACCTGGGGCTATTCACATGTTCCATTTTGGCCACTTTTTTTCATACCAGATTATTTGTAGGGGGCCGGTAAGCGGGCGCGATAAACTCAAAAAATATCACCCTATTTAAGCCCGCTTGCCCACCATCTGATCTACCTCCTCGTGCAAGGTACGCCTTGCACTCCGGAAGACGGAGGAGACGGACGGAGGTGTTATCCGGTTTATTGAATTGAATACCAAAGGTCATATTGGTGGCCAAATTCTAGCCAATCCCAAGTATAGTGCAAAATGGCTTGTTCTCCAGCGCTGCGTTGCACGCAAGCCATTCTGGCCGCTAAGGCTTTTAAATCTAGGTAGACATTGAGGATTTGTCGGATCGGCGTTTCTGGGGTTAGTGAGTTTAGCACTTCGCATTTTTTCAGGTCGTAAATCGTTGAGTATTGAAAGGGTTTCGGCGGAGTTTTTAGCCCCAGTTGCCGATAGCAGGCGAGTGCCGGAGCGGGTTCGGCGGGTTTTGAAAAAATATTCAGATGCCACCATTTCGGTAATAATTCGTCGATTTTTTCGGCTAATTGTTTTCCGGTCGTTTCCATGTCTAGGCGAATTTTCTCTAACGTGCCTTGTGCTTGGCAGTCTACCTTGTCAATGAGGTATTCGGTTCGATCAAAAAACTGGTTGACATCGGTGCGGAAATCTTTATGAAAGTTTTCCAGCTTGGTAAAGGAGCGATCAATCAGTTCGGTTTGGAGCGTTTTGACCGTTTCATCGGTGAGTTTTTGGATTGTGTCGGTGCCGTAGTCAATCAATTCGGTTTTGATTTTAGCCAGGCTTTGGTCGCGAAAGGTTTCGCTGCGTTCTAGGCTATAAGCAATCAAATCGTTTTTGATTTTAGCGACGCTTTGATTGGTTACCGTTTGGATCGTTTGGGCGGTATAATCAATCAGTTCGGTTCGGATTTGCGCGACGGTTTGCTCACGAAAGCTGTCGGCCCGTTCAAAGCTGTAAGCCATCAAGTCTTGCTTGATTTTGTCGATGATATCATTGGACAGATTTTGAATATTCTGCGTGGTGTAGTCAATCAGTTCGGTTCGGATTTGGGCGATGGTTTGCTCACGAAATTGTTCGGCGCGTTCAAATGCGTAAGTGATCAGTTCTTGTTTGGCTTTGTCGATGGTTTCATTGGCGGCGGTTTGGAATCGAGTCACGGTGGTTTGAACTAAGCCATCTATTTGCTGAAGACGTTGTTCGATCAGTTTATCGACTTGTGTTATCCGAGCTTCCGCCATTTGGTTGGTTTGTTTTAGGAGCATATCGATGTCTTGAAGCAGCGGCTTAATTTGGTCATCAAATAAGTTATCCATCAGCAATTCAAATTCTTGACGCAATCCGGCTCCGACTTGTTGTCCATAAACCGTCCAATCAATCGAATCAAGAGCTTCTAACATCGCTTCGCTGGCACCTTGCCCGGCTTGTCGTCCAATGTCCTCCCAGTCGATGGAATTGATGGCGGCCACCAGAGTATCGCCGGTTTCGTTGACCATTTCCTGATAAGCCGGTTTTATGCCTTGTACCGCACCTTTACCTAAATGTTTGCCGACAAATTCGATACCTTTTTCGACCACACAGGTTGCGCCCGCCGTCACATATTCATACCATTTATCAAAACATTCCGCAGCGACTGGCGCATTCGTTACATTCACCAATAATACTGCCGCAACTAGGGCAGTACGCCATTGGCAGCGTTTAGTTGAGATTGACAATTTGATTCCTCCTATATTGATGACTCACAAAAAATAATAGACCTAAAAGGGATAACCACAAGGGATTACCCCTACAATGACCAATGTGGCAATCCTTTATGGTTGCCCGACACGATATGGCAGTGACGTTGCCGTTGCGGATGTCACGCATTTACGGCACCGTTGTTTTATGTCTTCGTTTTTAAAAACGATTGAACCAGCGATGGAGAAATTTTGATATTCGTTTTTAATAATTTATCAATAGCTTGCGGTAAATCAATTTTCTGTTGTCTATCTGCCAACTCTAATATGCCAAGTACTCCCATAATAGTTAAGTCACGTTCCTTAGCCGCTAATCGTCCTTTTTTTTCGTCCATTAATAATAAATCAGCCCGTTTCTGTTCAGCCAGAAAAATAGCTTCAATTTCGCCAGCATCTAAATGAACTAATGAACTATTGTCTTTAGGTATTTTCACTTCACAAACCTCAACCCAAACTGGCAATGAAGTTAATAATTGTCGAACAATATCAGGCGTGTTTTTATGCGTCAATTCTTGATACACTCTTTTGGGTATCAGTATCTTTCCAAATAATTGTGGGAATAACTCAGCTTCTCCAATGCTGGTTAAATAACGAATGGGTGAAGTATTTGAAACAATAGTTTTCATGATGAATTTCCGGTTTCATTAAATAATGCTATCGTTTCTAAATCGTCTTCTAAATCGTCTTCATCATAATAGAGTTCGCAACCTTGTTGTTTTAAAACGGTAACGGTGTCTTGCCAGTTGTTATGATTCAGTAAATGCTGCGCTTGTTTAAAGGTAATTTTATCACTCGCATAAAGTTCAGCAACCAATTCTTTCGTCGTTGGTTTAGATTTATCAATGGATTCTTCCTCCGGTAGAACAAAAATAGTAAGACGTGTCCCGATTGAAAAAGGAACGGGTAATTCTATCCGTCCGGGTAGAATCACATCAATATCGTATTTTAACGCGGTTTGCATCTTGATGACCTTTTAATCTGGTGCATTTTTTCAGTTGATGGAGTCAATTGGAGTGCAAGGCGTACCTTGCACGAGTAAGAAATATTTTAAAAAATCGGGTCCGCACATTGTTGCGCGGACACCCAATTAAATTCAAAGAGCAAAAATTAAAAAGCAAAAACCCCCAAAACCGGCCAAATTTAAAAAGGCCAAAATCAGAGGCTAAGGAGGACTGGCGAGGCGGAACCCCACGGAGTAGTTGCGGTTGACATCCGAGTCCCTGTAGCGGTAAGCTGCACGCACGTACCTCGGTCCGAAGTTCCACGAGCCGCCGCGCAACGCAAAACGGCTGCCTCCATTAGCGCAACGTTTTTCGTTGCCAGTATACTTGTCCGTATATTTAGAACAAGTCCACTCCCACACGTTGCCTGCCGTATCAAACAGCCCAAACGGATTGGCTGCAAAGGAGCCTACTGGGGCAGTGTATTGATAACTGTCGCCACAAGAACTATTATAACAATTGGCATTATTGGAGCCAATGTCATTGCCCCACCAGTATTTGGTCTGGGTACCGGCACGAGCGGCATATTCCCACTGGGCTTCGGTAGGCAAACGGTATTGATGGCCAGTTTGTTGAGTCAGCCATTGAGCGTAGGCGGTCGCATCGTTCCATGACACGTTGATGACTGGCCGGTTGCCTCGTCCCGAACCATAAGTATCAGAAGGCTTAGCTCTACCGGTTGCCGACGCAAACTTATCATATTCGGCGAACGTAACTTCATAGCGCCCCATTGCAAAGCGGTTAATGTAAACGGAATGGACCGGCTTTTCATTGGGGCTGCCTCCGCCCTGAATGTCGCCCATACGGAAGGTTCCAGCCGGAATGACGACCATTTCCGGGCCAAAGCTGCCGTCTGTTAAGCGGTCACGAAAGACTCTGCCGGGGGTGGTTCTAATTTTTCGGCGCTCCGCCTCCTTCACGTCCGTCATTCGTTTGGACAATTGGTTGATTGTTTGGCGAGTTTCGACGTTGGTGAGTCGTTTGGACAACTGATCGGCCGCTTGGTTTTGTTTGTTGACGGCTTCGGTGACTTGTTTGGACAAGTTGTCGTCCGCTTCGGTGACTTGTTTGGACAAGTTGTCGTCCACTTTGGACAATTGGGATACTGCTTGGGTTTGTTGGTCGGTTACTTCGGCGACTTGTTTGGACAATTGTTTGGATAACTGGGCTACTGCTTGGGTTTGTTGGTCGGCCAATTCGGCGACTTGTTTGGACAATTGTTTGGACAACTGGTCGGCCAGTTGGTTTTGTTTATTGACGGATTCGGTGAGTCGCTGAATGTCGGCTTTCAGTTCAGAAACGGCTTCTTGCCAAGGGCGGTTGGCTGATAATTCTTCCAGCAGCGCCCGAATTTGATCGGCATCTTTTGCCGCCGATTCGTGGACTTGTTGAGTTAATTCGACTTCGGCCGCCATTTTTTCGGTGTAGCCTTGTTCAAAGGCTTTGAGTCTGGCTTTATATTCCTTCATCAGAGCTTTGCTAGTGGCGGCCAATTCGGCCTGATATTTATTCGTTAGCCGCGTTAGGGTGATCGCCATATCGGCTTTGGCATTGTCTCTGAATTGGCACAATTCCCGCTCATAGCATTGAAAGGGCGTATTGCATGCCTTGTCACAAACCGCCAGCACTGCTGGTGTCCAGCTTATCAAGAACAGTAGTAGAATAGATGTTTTGGACATAATAAGCTCCGTGTTGTGGTTAATAATTTTGGTCATTAGTTGACCGGCAACGGGGTGTTAATTTATATCATAACGGGATAATTTTATCAAGCGGATGCTGTTAAAATTGTTTTTCCTACCCCAGAAAACGGTGGGTTTCGCTACCGCTCTACCCACCCTACTGCGCTTATCAAGAACAGTAGTAGAATGGGTGTTTTGGACATAATAAGCTCCGTGTTGTGGTTAATAATTAATTTAAATGGTTGTGCTATTTGCACATTAGTTCACCGGCAACGGGGTGTCAATTTTTATCATAACGGGATAATTTTATCAAGCGGATTGTTAATTTAAATGGTCGTGCCTGGCACGACGGAGATTTTATCATCACAACTGCATGTTGCCAGACTTGGCGGTGTTGGGGAAGCAAACCGAGGTTGAGACTCATACAAATGATGACACGAATACTCGAATTTTTAATAACGTTGGTTAATTTTTTTAAACAACGCCCCAATAATGTGAATACCAATGGAAACGTCACAACGTTTCTTGAATTATTGACTTATCTGAGCCATCATCAAGTGAAATATATTTTGGTGGGCGGTTTAGCGGTTGATTTTTGTGGCTATTCACGCGCAACGCATGATGTTGATATTATTATTGAATACTCTGAAACCAATATTAATTTATTATTATCATGCCTCTCTCACTTTGGTCAAGGTTCGGCAAAAGCACTTTCTTATGAAGATTTTGATTTGGAGGAGGGCTGTATTAGAATTGTTGAACATTATCCGTTAGATATATTTACGGTCATGCGGGGGAATCTTTATCAAGATTTACTTCAATATATAGAAATAGACAATATAGCAGGTACTCAGATAGCGTATTTAAACGCTAAAGGTCTTATTGAACTTAAAAAAGAGTCTCTAAGATATAAAGACCAAATAGATGTACAAGTATTACAATCATTGAATAAGTAAAATACTATGCAACAAGATAAATTTGACACCGGCAGAGTCAAGAAAATGGTTGGCAACGCGGTTGTAGAACATCCGTTAAAACGTGCGTTTAAACTTCACTTAATGCTTGAAGAATTAAGAGGAAGACGACTTCAAGCGACTGAAAATGTCAAGAAAGAGATTAATAATAGGTAGCCCTGAACAAAGTCGTTTTATAGCAGAAAACGGTGGGTTTCGCTACCGCTCTACCCACCCTACTGCGCTTTTAATAATATCAACCCTGTAGGGGTTGAACGTGAAGAGCAAGAGGTGAAACCTGGGGTTTTGCAAGAGCCTCGAGTTTGAAAGTTTTCTTTGAATCCTTATATAACTACAAGGATTATATATAAAAAAGGATTTTAGGAACACACATAAAATCAAGGTTTTTGCATAAAATAGGCTGTTAAAATCCGATCATAAACATACAATCCTTGTAGTTCCGGTTTATATTTTAGGAACACACATTAAAATAACGCACGATTTTTGCATAAAATATAACTACAAGGATTATATTTTAGAAAAGGATTTTTTTGAATTGAATTTGAATATCTTTTTTGAAATCATAATAATCTAATCCCCTTATAAAATATAATCCTTGTAGTTAAACAAGAATTTATCATTAATCATTAATCATTTTTCATTAATATATCTATATGCTTGATCCACACTTTTTACGCCTTCATTTAGATGAAGTGGCTGACAAATTAACATCTCGTGGTTTTACCGTTGAGCGTGATCGGTTAGCCGAATTGGAAGCTGCCCGTAAGCAATGTCAAGTAAAAACCCAAGAATTGCAAAACGAGCGTAATCGCAATTCCAAAGCCATCGGAAAAGCCAAAGCGGCTGGTGATGATGTGACTGAATTGTTGGAAAGTGTTTCTGAGCTTGGTGAACAATTGAAGGCTCGTGAAGCACAACTGGACGCGATTCAGGCACAACTCAATGATCTGTTGATGGGAATGCCCAATATTCCTCACGACAGTGTGCCGGTTGGTCGTAACGAAGCCGATAATCTGGAATTACGCCGTTGGGGAGAACCCACTACTTTTGATTTTACGCCCAAAGATCATGTTGATTTGGGAACCCATTTAGGTCTACTGGATTTAGAGACGGCCGCTAAAATCACCGGTTCCCGTTTTTCATTGATGCGCGGCTCGTTGGCGCGGATGCACCGGGCATTGATTCAGTTAATGCTGGATTTACATACTCAAGAACATGGCTATGTTGAATTGAATGTTCCCTACTTGGTGAATGCCGACAGTCTGCGTGGTACCGGGCAATTGCCCAAATTTGTAGAAGATTTATTTTATATCCCGGAACAAGATTATTATTTGATACCCACCGCCGAAGTGCCGGTAACCAATATTGCCCGCGACGTGATTTGGGAGGCGGAGCAATTACCGGTCAAGTTTGTTTCCCATACACCTTGTTTTCGCAGCGAGGCCGGAAATTATGGCAAAGATACGCGAGGCATGATTCGCCAGCATCAATTTGAAAAAGTGGAAATGGTGCAATTGGTCAAGCCGGAGGAATCTTACGCGGCGTTAGAAGAATTGACCGGACATGCGGAAACGGTGTTGCAACGTTTGGAATTACCCTACCGCGTCGTCAGTTTATGCAGCGGCGATTTGGGTTTTTCGGCCGCCAAAACGTATGACTTAGAAGTGTGGCTGCCGGGGCAACAAAAGTATCGAGAAATTTCATCGTGCAGTAACTTTGAAGATTTCCAAGCGCGACGGATGAAAGCACGTTGGCGTAGCCCGGACGCTAAGAAACCGAGGCTGTTACATAGCCTGAATGGTTCAGGCTTAGCAGTGGGACGCACGTTGGTGGCGATCATGGAAAACTATCAAGATGCCGAAGGACGTGTCGCGATACCTAACGCGCTGCAAACCTATATGGGTGGGCAGACTTATTTAACTTAACAGGAGATGTCCAAGCTCAAGCTTGGACTCCAGTATAAGGAATCACAAAAATGCCGGAAATAACAACTACCGAAAATATGTTGGCCGAAGACATCATGACGCTACGCAGCGGGATTGCCGCGTTTGAAACGAAACAATTTGTTCGTGCTTACCAATTACTGTTACCATTGGCGGAAGCGGGCAATATTGACGCACAATATCGTCTGGCCATTATGGCTCAAAATGGTTTAGGCATGGTGGTTAATCAAAATGACGCGGTACGCTGGATGCGAGGAGCGGCGGAACAAGGTTTTGATTTGGCACAACATGGATTAGGGTTTATGTATATGCAAGGCGAATGCGTCGAACAAGACGATGCACAAGCCGCTCATTGGTTCCGGTTAGCAGCCGAACAAGGCTTATCGGGGGCACAAATCACGTTAGGAGATTTCTACAAGGAAGGGCGCGGCGTAAAGAAAGATTTAGAAGAAGCGAAACGGTGGTATGCCAAAGCTGGGTTTGAGATGGAGTCCTAACTTTAGTTTGGACATCCAAACCGGATTGGAAGTTTTTCGTTACGAGGTTCAAGTTTTTGTACAAAACTTGAATCTCGAAAATACCATAATAGACTTGTCCGTAAATAAAAACAATGAGTTAAATCGACAAAACCCTTATTTTCGGACAAATTTTTTATTGAACGTTCCGTTACTTTGTTGCGCTTGAGATTTGACGTGTTACAATATCAAAAATGTAAATATTAAGAGATGCCGCTTTGCCGTTAGATCATACTGTTAAATGAGGAAATATGAAGAAGATTTTTAAAAAAGATAAAAAATATACCTTTTCTGATTATTTTGAACTCAATAATCCGACTAAAGAAATTATTGAAGCGTTTGAATATCAATATCGTTTTGAAGAATTGAAGCTACCAAAGTCTTCTAAAGAGATTGGAAATCTCGACAAACTAAAAGAGACTTATATCAAAAAGTTGCCATTGATTTCTTTAAATTCAGAAATGGCAAAAAGAGAGTTTTATATTTCTCCATTATTGTTAGAACTGCTTGAACATATTCCCGCTGAAATTGATGTTGAGTATCCTTTGGATGCGGGTGAAAATTTAAGTGGTAATATTGATTACTTGATTAAATTCGCCAGTAACATTATCATTCTTGAAGCTAAAAAGGGAGATTTAGAACGAGGTTTTAATCAATTGGCAGTCGAACTTATTGCGTTGGATAAATCTATTGAAAATGATCAAGAGTTATTGTATGGGGCAATCACTTTGGGTGATGTCTGGCGGTTCGGCGTATTGGATCGTTCAAATAAGCTCTTAAAAAAGGACATGGAAGCTTATACCTTGTTATCTGATTTAAAAGAGATTGTTTTAATACTAATCGGAATGTTAGAACTTAAAGCTAATTAGTAAAACACCTCTCTACGCTAAAGCTTTGGACTCCAGGATATTACTTACTGTTTGGAATCTAAAAAGCTTTAGCTTGATACCAAAAAATTGTTGCCTCGAAAACTGATTGATTCAGTTGAAGTTTTTATTTGTTGAAAGGTTATAAAATCAAGCACTTAAGGGGATATGATTAATAACTGATGTTACCCACAATGCTTCCTACATTGAGCGAGATATGAGAGAGGCAACCAGTTGCCTAAGCCGCCAATGACTTATCGAAGCAATGCGCGTAACATTGGTAAGAATTTAAAATCAAAATGAAACTTCAATTAAAAAATATCGGTATCATCAAAAATGCCACTGTTCAGTTCAATGGTTTAACGGTTATTGCGGGAGAAAATGATACCGGGAAAAGCACGGTTGGTAAGGTTCTTTTCAGCATCATCAAGGCATATAACATGGCAGCTGGCCATCATCAGCACTGCCAGTTTATGAATACGATGGTCAATTTGGTGTTTGATTCACAAATATCGAATCAGGGAGAAGCCATCGTGCAAGATAAGGAAGTCCCCATTTATTCAGTCAAATTTTCTCAACATCAATGTGTACGCTTTGATTGTTGTCAGCCAGATTATACCTCTTTTTTTAAAGAGAGTACTTTTATTCAAACTCCCCTTGTGTGGGATTTAGTTGATTTTTTTGATAGCGTTTTACGTCTCAAACAAAATCAAGAAATGACTCAAAACATTGCCGCGCCATTTTCAATTAAGTATCCTTATATTTTTTGGGATATTTATGTAAAAATGACCAATACGCCGGTTGAAAAAGATTCTCAAACGAATGATTTAGTGAAAAATATTCGTCAGATCATTCAGGGCGGTTTTGAACAACGCGATAAACGAATCGTGTTTCAACGCCAAAATGAATCTATTTTGTTGATGAATGTTGCTGCGGGTATTAAATACTTTGGTTTGTTACAAAGATTAGCTGAAAATAGCCAATTGAAACCGGAACATTTACTGATAATTGATGAGCCAGAAAATCATCTTCATCCAGAATGGCAACTGTTACTGGCAGAATTGATGGTCAATTTAGTTGAGCAGCATAAAGTTTATGTGCTCATAAATTCGCATAGCCCGTATCTGATTGAAGCTTTAAAAGTCTATAGCGATAGAAGTATAAAGGACAAAACCTATTTTTATTTCAATAAGTTAACTGATGAAGGGGTTAAAGTCAAAGAAGTGACTGATGATTTAAGTTTTCTGTTTGACACACTTTCTTTGCCATTTAAAAAATTGGAAAAAACGGTATAGATGTTCAGAAAAATAATTTCATTCCGGCCCCCTGGTTTCACCAGGGGCTATTCACATTCAACCCCTTCGGGGTTGGGGGAGGTTTTTTTTCCATCCCCCCCAGGTTTCACCTCTTGCTCTTCACATTCAACCCCTATCGGGGTTGTAGCCCCAGGTTTCACCTCAATGCCATTGAATTAAGGATTTTAATTGGGGTAACCACAAGGGATTACCCCTACAAAATCAATGAATTACGTAGGGGCAATCCTTTATGGTTGCCCTTAACTCAATGGCATTGAGGTTTCACCTGGGGCTTTTGTTGGTGAAATTATTGGGTTAAAAACAAAATACGCATTGTTTATGATTTATTATTCTTGGAATGGATGGATTGAGAAATGATTTCTTTTGTCTTTTTTAATAGGCTAAAGATTTCTTTAATTTCGTCTTTAGTCGCATCATAGGCCAGACTGGTTGAATAATCTAGTCCTTCTAGGACAACGAAAAACCAAAGTCGGCCCATCACATAACAGCCATAAATGGGTTTTAAATCATTATTCAATTTTTGGGCAGCTACCATTGTGATTAATAACTGCCCCAATGGGTCTCCTGATGAATCATGCTCCTTGTTAAATTCATGAATAAAAAAGTAGGGATGTTTAGGATACCGTTTGCCACTGGCTACCAAAAAATCAACGATGCCAGACAATATCTCATTATCTATTTTCACTGAAATCTCTCGCTCGATGAAAGATTGATACTGTTCCTCATCAAAGTTCACCGCTAATAATAATGGGAAAATAAATTTGCCTTTTAATTCCCATTCATTCCAATCCCACACATGATTTTCTAATTTATCACGGAGTTCCATTAGCTGACTTTCTTCTGCCTTTGTTAGCATCGTCGTTGCATTCAACCATTGGCTTAAACGTTCATGGTGTTTTTGTATATTGATATGAAATGTATCTTCAACTTCAGCAATCGTCCATTTAGAAAATGGTTTCATAAGCTACTCACCTCCGTCAAAATGACTTGCAGACGCGTTGAACGGTTAAAGTCAAAGAAGTCACTGATGATTTAAGTTTTCTGTTCGACACATATATAAAGGCAGTTTTTTAGAAGAGGCGTTGACACCCGAATGTGGAAACGCGTTGGTGAAATGATTTATCTGAACAGAGTGCTTAGGAATCATAATTCAATAATAGCCGAAACTCAATCTGACCGGTTTTTCAAACCGATCAGGTTGGACTCCGGCCAAACTAAAGTTTGGACTCCGGCCAGAATATATAGAAACCTTTATTAAGGCACGTCTTTTGCATTATAACGTTCATTTCAATATATATTATTGATAATAAACGTATAAATCCTTATCATTCCTTACTAAAATCTATTTCGTTGATACCGGCAAACCCTTCAGCCATCCAAGCCTGAGTCGGAGTTAATACCACTCCCTGATAATTATAGGAACACGTCTCAAGGTGTTTGAGCAACTTCGGTGCCTGCTCCGAAACCAACTGATAAACATTGCAACCGGTTTGGTCAATCGGAGGCATAATGGCATCATCGGTGACTCCTGACATGGTATCTATCCCATACCAACCATTTGAAGCGACTAACACAATCTCGTTAGAGGCTGCCTGTAGATGGTGATAACCAGTCAACGTCCAACTACCCGTCGTGGCAAACTCTTGTGCCGCTGCCACTCTTAACAACTGAGTGGTGGGTTCAACCGGTTCAATTGGTTCCGATTTATCGGGTTCCGTTGGTCTCGGCTCGTCGCCATTCGATTCAGCCGAATCAGTCGCCTTGTCCATAGCCAGCGGCTCTTCAAGATAGACCGGAGGATTATATTGATACACCGGCTCACATTTCACGTACAACGCATCGTCTGCCCAGAGGGTTTGAGAGTAATAGCTACAGTCCAGGGTTTGACTGTCAAGCAATTCGGCATTCCCGGCACCTCGCAAGGCCAACAAATTCAGACGTAATTGTCTCTCTTGGTTCGATTCCTGCGTAATCAGTTCCCCATTGTTGGTAAAAGTCACTGGATTGCCCGGAATGGAACGAACTGGGGCTTCTTTAGCCTTATCAGCTTTCAAGTTCCAACTGCGTAATACCCATTCCGTCTGCCAATCCTTTTCCGGCAGAATGAAATGGCTGCGCTGTTCATCATCTACCGTGGTGTTAAAATTCCGCTGTTCGGCGACATAAAACCACCCATCATGCACCAAAGCTTGACCACGACCATACCAGTTTGGAGCAATGGAGGTTGCCACCGCCGCGTCTGGAGTTTCTTTGTCTGGCTCTGGTTGATTTTCAATAGCCAGTGGCGAATGTAATTCTCCGTTCTTCACATCAAGCACTTGCACTGCTAATGACGGATAAGTGCTATAAAAAACGGCCCAATCGCCATCCGCTATGACCCCATTATAACTTCTGGGCAAACTCCAACGCTGTACTGGTGTTTCCACATCATCAGTCGTATAACGGTAGAAACGATGATAACCATTATTGCCCATCGCCGCTGCCCATAACTGCTCGCCTTGGAGTGCCAGCCACGTTAAATTGGTCGCTAATTCCAATTCACCCAATACTTTGGGTTTTTCTTGCTCCCAGCTCACCGTCAGTAAAGCCTGATCACCCAAAGCGGCTAATACTTTTGGAGCCAAAGAAACACTGCGTAGAATCTGAACGGGACTGTCTAAACGGCCAGCATCCTCCACTTTATCATTGGCCAATGACACAATTTGTAAATGATTCCCCGCCTCCGTTTGCCAAGAATTAATCGGCAACGCGGCAAAAGCATCGTCCCAATTTAACAACAAAGCCCGTTCATCGTTCGTCGCCGGTGACCAAGTTGAACTCACTTCACCAGCAAACGGGGTTAAGCGATTGATTAACGTAGGATGAGTCGGGTCTTCCACATTAAACAGTGATAACGCAATGCGCTGCACTCGGCGATTGTTCTCCTCTTCAAGCGGCTGATCATCATAACCTACTGCAAACAGGCGGCCTTCATGAAAAAACATTTTTTCCGACCAACCCGGCACATGTAATTCACCGAGTATTTCTGGTTCGGCGGGATTGCTGAGGCTAATCACCCACAATGGATCGGTGCGCTCAAAGGTCACCACATAAGCGAGATCATCCACAAAACGAGTCGCAAATAAAGCTTCGCCCGGCGCAATTTT
>Ga0233403_10000917_pt1 | contig 14042 bp, 6 predicted proteins | sample Na_oxic_1_MG_FD_179866 | JGI IMG/M metagenome (GOLD analysis project Ga0233403, IMG submission 179866) | Seawater microbial communities from Saanich Inlet, British Columbia, Canada - Na_oxic_1_MG | ecosystem: Environmental > Aquatic > Marine > Inlet | place: Canada: British Columbia | collected...
ATTATCGTGTGGTGCGTTTCCATCATTTGACGGATTTGGAAACTTTGGTTAATGGAATCTTACATGCTCAAGTCGGTACGGTGGTTAAGTTGTATGATGTGGATCATGTTTATTCTGGGAGCTCTAAGTCTGCTTTAGGTGTTCAATAGTTTTTGCATTATCTATGAACATTCATTGGGGGCAACCATAAAGGATTTGCCCGGTCATTATTGATTCGTAGGGGTAATCCCTTGTGGTTACCCGACACGATATGGCAGTTTGTAGGGTGGGTAAACGGGCGCCAATGAACTCAATATAGTAATATTCTTATAAAAATATTCGAGATAAATTAAATTATTCGTCGGGTGGGATTGCTAAGCGCCAGGATTTTTGGTAATGGAACGATCCTTATCGCCCGCTTGCCCACCAACCTATAAAAATATCCAAAAAAATTTTTTTATTTTTAACCTTATGAGTCCTTTTGCTTACGCTCAAAATGGTACAAAAATATAGGAATGTTACTATACAACATTAGTATTTTGTTTTCTACCTAACGAATCGGTGAGGTAAACCTTTCTTACCTCATCATCATCAAGCCCTTGTAATGCGACTTTATGGTTAGAGTGGTCTAAAGCATTACATACATCCTTAGCAACAAACCAAAGCTCACCTTTTTCATCAGTCAAAATGCGTATCTGATTACCCTAAAATTCAAACGGCATCAATTTACCAGGCTCTTCCGTCTCGAAAGTTTGCTTGTTAGCTTCCTCGACCGCCGTTTTAAATTTCACCTGAAACCATTCGCCCTGTTGCCGATATTCCGAAAAATGTTGATGGATATGACGTTCAATTGTTTGGGCATTTAAGCAAAGTGGGGATAAATATTGCCTAACAACGGCGGTCCCGGTCGCTTTGGCAATTTCAGCGATACGTCTTTTAGGGCAAGAACTACGCCCGATTTTAATTAAACCGCCTTTGGATTCAACGATATAAAGATGTGATAACACCGATTTCTCCTAATAATTGGGCCATTATAATCATAATATACTATATTATTTATATGGCAAGACTAACTCAGTCCGTTAATTGCTTACAATTCTTAAAGGACAATCTCAAATGAAACCACCAACCATACTGACAACCGCCTTATTAACCTTCGCCTTACGAGCACCGGCTCAAATATCAACGGACGGCACGTTAGGACCGTCGATAAACTTATCAGGCCCAAATTTTCAAATAGGAGCCGAGTTGGGACAACAACATGGCCCCAATTTATTTCACAGTTTTCGTGACTTTAACCTGAGCAGCCATGAAAGCGCAACGTTTTTTGGCCCAAATAGTGTCCAAAACATCCTCAGCCGCGTTACCGGTGGTAATCCGTCCAACATTGACGGACTCTTTCGATCCACCATTGCCGGTGCCAATGTGTATTTCCTTAATCCGTATGGGATCATGTTTGGACCCAATGCCCGACTGGATGTCCAAGGCAGCTTTCATGCCAGCACCGCCGACTATCTCCGATTAGGCAAGGATGGACGATTCGATGTCCGCACTCCCAGTGACAGTATTTTGACCGTCGCCCCGATTGAAGCGTTTGGCTTTTTGGAGAACTCTGCCGCCTCTATCTCAGTTGAAGGACACGGTGAAATTGCCGAAGCCGATTGGGAAGGGAAGATAACCGGACTCAATGTTCGTGATGGTAAAACGTTGTCATTGATTGGTGGTTCTATCAACATCAACAATGGCAGCTTTTTTAAAACCATAACGGTTGATGAATCGGGCAATGAATTATTGACTAAAATGACCCGCTTGCCCAGTCTGTATGCCCCCTCTGGGCGGATAAATTTGGCCAGTGTCGCTGGAAGCAGTGAAGTGAGATTAGGGGAAGATTTTATAGAAGTGTCATCATTGACTCAACTCGCTGATATACATATTACCAATCAATCCGTTATTGCCGTCAGTGGCGAAGGCAACGGAAGTGTTTTTATTCGTGGTAAGCAAGTTGTTGTGAATAACAGTGCCATTGAAGCTAAAACACTGGGGGAACAAAACGGTACTCTGGTAGATATTCAAGTCGAAAAACTGTCAGTATCTGATAATAGTCAAATTGATGCACGCACCGAAGGAAAAGGTACCAATATCCTAGTTAAAATCCAAGCGAATGATTCCGTTAGTTTCCATGACGGTAGCAACATTAACATGAATACCTACAACAAAGATGATGGGGCAGGCGATGCTGGAATGGTTTTAATTGAAGCACCAAATATCTCTTTTATAGAAGAGAGTGGTATTTCAAATAGTACGGTTGGAAACGGGAATGCAGGAGATATCATTATTCGTGCTGGCGAACTGTTCAGTATTCAAAAAAATAGCAGTATTTATATTTCTCCGTTCAGTTCCAGCACCGGAGGCAATGGGGGGACACTTCTGATAGAGGCAAAATATATTTTAGTGGCAGAAGGTTCCTATCTCAGCGGAACCACTTTTGGTCCTGGCAAAGGTGGACAGATTACTATTTTGGCCGATGGCCAAGTCACTCTATCAGAGGCCAATACGAATGGTTTGGTCAGTGGCATATTTTCCAATTCTAACCCCAGCAAAGCCGTTGCCGATGATGCTGGAAATATCGTCTTAGAAGCCAAGGAGTTGGTGATTGAAAAAGGTGCCATGATTTCTAGCAGTACGATTTCTAAACCTGGTACAATCAGCGGTTTGGGAGGAAATATTAGCCTTCGTGTGCATGGACTGATTAAGCTCAATGGAGTCAATCTTTATGGTGAAAACGCCGAGGGTTTGGGTAGCGGTATCTATGTTCGTGCTAAAGGCGACCATACTGGTTCTGCTGGACACATAAAAATAGAGGCTCAGGCATTATCTATCACTGACGGAGCCATCATTGCCAGTACGACGGATAGCGCTGCTCCTGGTGGCCATATCAACATTCAGGTTGAGGGTAGTCTTTCTATTTCAGGAAACTCAGTACACACTGTGTTAAGAGAACCAGCAAAATCACAGATAAATTTTCAAACAGATTTTCCAAACTCTCCGAGTGGCTTATCCATCAGCGGCATTTATGGTAGTTCAGAAAGTACGGCCAACAATGCCGGTATGGCGGGCAATATTATCCTCAATGCCAACACGATTTTCATCAAGGGCAGTTTAATCAACACCTCGACCCAAAACGCCGGGGGGGGCAATATCACGATAAACACACCTAATCTACTGTATTTACAAGAAGGCAAAATCACAACCAGCGTCAACGGTGGCAGCGGCGATGGTGGCAACATCACCATCGAAAATCCCACTTTTGTGGTTTTGGATAAAAGCCAAATCATAGCGAATGCCTATGAAGGGCATGGCGGAAATATTCATCTTGGCTCGAAGCAATTGGTCAAATCGCCGTGTAGCCAAATCAGTGCGTCTTCTAAACTGGGCATGGACGGTGAGGTGGACATTGAGTCACCTACCGTGAATTTGGATGACTTTTTGGTGGCACTACCGGGCGGGGATGATGAAGTACAACTTCAGTTTCCCAAAGGTTGCACGATTGAAGATATCCTGAATCCAAGGAGTACCTTTCATGTCCGAACGGTGCCCGAAGGGCGGCTGAAATCGCCGGAGAGTTTTATGGAATAACAACTTATTAGGCAATTCCCAAAAAATAAAATACCAAGGGCTGGAGCAACGGATTGGGGTAACCACAAGGGATTGGGGTAACCACAAGGGATTGGGGTAACCACAAGGGATTACCCCTACGAATCAATGACCGTAGGGGCAATCCTTTATGGTTGCCCCTTTATGGTTGCCCCTTTATGGTTGAAATGGGGATATTATTTTTTGTGAGTTGCCTTATAACTACAAGGATTTTCAATAACTACAAGGATTACATTTTAGAAAGGATTTTTTATATTTAAACAAGTTTCTTGAAATCATAAAGATATAATCCCTTGAGGCTCTTGCAAAACTCTTTTTGAAAGTTTCCCCAGGTTTCACCACTGGCTCTTAACATTCAACCCCTATCGGGGTTGTCTCAGGTTTCACCTGGGATGAAAGCAAGAGGCGAGTGGGGTTATTCTTTTAACAATATCAACCCCGTAGGGGTTGAACGTTAAGAGCAAGAGGTGAAACCTGGGGTTTTGCAAGAGCCTCCCTTCTAAAATATAATCCTTGTAGTTATTAATTGGATTTCTTGACTCTATTGAAATCATAAAGATATAATCCCTTCTAAAATATAATCCTTGTCGTTATTAATTAGATTTATGCAACCTACATAAATAATTATTATCATTCACTTTTGGACAAGCTCAAAATGAAACCACAAACCATACTGACAACCGCCTTATTAATCATCGCGTTACGAGCACCGGCTCAAATATCAACGGATGGCACGTTAGGCCAATCTATTAACTTACAAGGCCCGAACTTTCAAATAGGAGCCGCGTTGGGACAACAACATGGCCCTAATTTATTTCACAGTTTTCGTGACTTTAACCTGAGCAGCCATGAAAGCGCAACGTTTTTTGGCCCAAGCAGCGTCCAAAACATCCTCAGCCGCGTCACCGGTGGTAATCCATCACACATTGACGGACTCTTTCGCTCCACCATTGCCGATGCCAATGTGTATTTCCTGAACCCGTATGGGATCATGTTTGGGCCTAATGCCCGACTGGATGTCCAAGGAAGTTTTCATGCCAGCACCGCCGACTATCTCCGCTTCAAAGAAGGTGGACGGTTTGATGTCCATCAGCCTTCTGAAAGTTTATTAACCGTTGCACCGATTGAGGCTTTCGGATTTCTTTCCGATTCTCCCGCTTCATTATCTATTGAAGGCAGCCAATTATCTCTATTACCCAGCAAAACCTTCTCAGTTGTTGGTGGCGATATCAATCTAAAAAATGGCCAATTGTTAGTGCCCAGTGGACGAGTCAATCTCGCCAGTATCGCACAAGCGGGAGAAATAGAACTCTCAACCCTAGACACCACCTCGTTTGACAAACAAGGAACGATATTATCGGAGCAGACTGAACTCAATGTGAGTGGTTTAGGTGCCGGAGAAGTTGTCATTCGTGGCGGACAATTTGTTAGCCATGATTCAACCATTCAAGCCAATACATTAGCTGATCAAAATGGCAAAACTATTGACCTCAAATTAACCGAATCCGTTAATCTTAAGGGGGATGTGTTGGCTATCTCAAATAATACCTTTGGTCAAGGTGATGCCGGTCATCTGGTTATCCATACCCCCCATTTAGAAATCACCGGCAGTATTATAAGTACCGGGAGTGCCGGGCTTGGCAAATCTGGCAATATTTCTATTGAAGCTGAACAAGTCATACTCAAAAATGGTGGCGCGATAAGAAGTGATACTTACGGCCCTGGGCAAGGAGGGCAAATTGATATCAAAGCCGCTGAACTAATAGCCCTTGAAGGTCAACGAGTTGGTAATATTGCGTTGCCAGGCGGACTTATCCTAGAAGATTATCCGAGTGAAATTAGCAGCGATACTTACAGCACTGGGCAAGCGGGTTCTATTAAAATCACCACTAATCAGTTAAAGTTAATCGGTGGGTTTATTGCCGGCACCAGCTTTGGAGAAGCACAAGCAGGTCATTTAACCATTCATGCGAATCAGGCGACGTTAACAAAAGGTGCCAGTATTTCTAGTTCTTCTATTGCCAATGGTCCCGGCGGTAATCTTAATATCGTTATAACTGACACACTGTCTATTAAGGGCAAACGTACCGGTTCATTTAGCATTCATTTAGGCGCAAATACGTTTGAATACATCAATAATCAGACCGTGATTGCGGTGGGGGCACTTGGAAAAGGACAAGGCGGGCAAGTTTCGATTGCCGCACCTACCTTGGTGATAGACGATAGTGGTGTTATTGCAGCGTCCACCGTTAATGAAGGCAATGCCGGTAATATAGTCGTTACGGTAACGGATTTATATTTGACCAAAGGTGGACAAATTAACAACAGTAGTGGCGCTTTAATGGGAACACAATTACTCATTGGTACCGGGGATGGGGGTGCGATACGGGTCAATGCGACAAATAGCATCACCGCCTCTGGTTATGATGAACAAGGCTCTCAAAGTGGTATAGTGAGTAATACCTTGGGTTCGGGTCAAGGCGGAGATATATTTATTGATACCCCTCATCTAACCTTGAACAATCAAGGAGCAGTTTCGGCCAACAGCTTTGGTATTGGTGATGCGGGAAATATTCATCTCCAAGCCAATCGGATGACTTTAACCCAACGCGGCGAAATCACTTCCGCTTCCGCTCAAGCTGTTGGAGGTCATATTATGATTTCCGCATCTACTTTGCTTGACTTACAAGACAGTAAAATGACCACCAGTGTTCAGGGCGGTCAAGGCGATGGAGGCAATATTACCATTAAACATCCAACGTTTGTGGTTTTGGATAACAGCCAAATAGTAGCCCAAGCTGATGAAGGGCATGGTGGCAATATTCGGATGGTGGCCGAACAATTTATCAAATCGCCAGACAGCTTAATCAGTGCCTCGTCAAGATTGGGCTTAGATGGCAACGTGCAGATTAAATCACCAACGATGAATTTGGATGACTTTTTGGTGGTGCTGCCCGGCGGTGATGAGGAAGTACAACTTCAGTTGCCCAAAGGTTGCACGATTGAAGAAATGCTGAATCCGAATACCTTTCATGTCAGAACTGTGCCTGAAGGAAGGTTTATATCGCCGGAAAGTTTTATGGAATAATTAGCGATTTTTGTTAGCTGATATCACCGATGCCGTGAGGACGGGAATGACACCGTATTGAACCGATGCGCGTCACATCAGCAATATTGCTCAAAATCTCATTCTGAAAATCCTGATTCAGACAAATTTTTTCGCCTGAAAAAGAGTTTTTTTTTAAATTATTATCATAAGAGCCTCTTGCAAAACTCTTTTTGAAAGTTTCCTTTAGTTGATTACCATTTTTAGTGATCCAAGCAAAACATAATTTGTGAAAAGCTGTTATCAAAAGAGCCTCTTGCAAAACTCTTTTTGAAAGTTTCCTTTAGTGTAACCACTGGCTCTTAACATTCAACCCCTACGGGGTTGATATTGTTAAAAGAATAACCCCAGGTTCCGGTTGCTTTCACCCCAGGTGAAACCTGGGACAACCCCGATAGGGGTTGAATTTTAAGAGCAAGAGGTGAAACCTGGGGTTTTGCAAGTTCCTCATAATATTAAATATAATTCAAGCGAATTATGGGAAAAAATAATACCATTCAAACTCTTCCAATCGCATCTTTGGTATTATACCAATTTAATATTAAGTGATTGATTTTATTATTACCAAACATTTCAGGTCAATCAATGAGTTTTCGAGGCCAATTTTTTTTGAGAAAAGCTTTTGCGTTGAAAGTTAAATCGGTATAAACTTTATTTTCGCTCTAACCTGAAAAACTCTACTCATATGCAGCCACCACATTCATTACAACCCAAAGATTCACTGACACGCACAACGCTGATCAAAATGGGCATCCGAATAGCCGTTGTCATTATTGCTGTCACATTAGTCAGTTATTGGCATGTGATGTCCAATTTGGAATTACAAGTGATTGAACAACTTGATAAATACATCACCGAACGGGGGCAGCGTGAAAGTCAGTTGTTCAAACTGGCGAAGAGTAACCATGCCGTTTTTAAGGAAGAATTTCTGGCTCGGCTCAAAACCATGGGCAACCATGATCCAGCCGAACGGTTTAACTCACTGTTTGAAAAACGGGACGATGGGACAGTTCGCTCGCTGGCCTCGGAATTTTATGACATGCCCGAAACCGGCGGAACGACTAATAAAGGCTTATCCGCATTTATTGGGCAAAACGTTAATATCACGGCTGATGTCCGTCGTCGCATTATGATCAGCTACGATATGGTCAAAACTTATGGCCCCCCTTGGCGTTCTCGTTTTCCTGATCTCTACACCAGCTTGCCGGAAAACATTGCAATTAGTTATTGGCCCGAAGTACCTTGGAATTTGGATGCCCCGGCTGATTTAAACATAAATCAAGAAGAATGGTTTTATCTAACTGATTTAAAACATAATCCTCAAAGAAAAACCGCTTGGATTGGCCCATATTATGATGCCGTCAGCAAAACTTCGTTAATTACCATTGCGACACCGGTTGATGTCGATGGCCGACATATTTTGACGATTGAGGGAGATATTGTACTGAATGATCTGGTTGAACTGGCCTTTGATGACCATATTGACGGAGCTTATAATATCATTTTTAGGGAAGATGGGCATCTGATTTTACATCCAGAACATACGGCTCATATTCAAGAACAAGGCGGTAGTTTTGATATTTTTCAGTTAGGAGACCAACATTTATTGACTGTGCTTCAATTGGTCAAAAATCGGCAATCCGATGAGATTGTGATTGATAATACCCAATATGAAGAATATCTTGCCGTGACCAAAATTGATGGGCCAGGTTGGTATTTTATCACCGTTTATCCCCAATCACTGTTATCTTATCTCGCGTTTAATACGGCTGGTTTTATTTTGATGTTAGGACTTGTGTCCCTATTCATTGAAATTACGTTACTTTTTATTGTGTTACGCATCCAAGTCGCAAAACCGTTACGGGAATTTATCGGTTCAACCCAAAAAGTGGCCACTGGAGACTTTAGTCTTGATCGCACTCATTTACCGGTTGATCGTTCTGATGAAATTGGGCAACTGGCTCACTCATTTCAACAAATGGCCGGACAATTGAAAACGTCGTTTGATACGTTAGCAACGAAAAATCTTGAATTAGAACGTTTGAACACGGAGCTACAACAAGCCATCCAAGCGGCGGAAGCGGCAAATCAGGCGTTGAATCAAACCTTAGCCACATTGGATGCGAAAGTCATCGAAAGAACGGCTCAATTAAATGCCAAAGTGGAAGAATTAACCCAAACCCGTCATGAATTGGTCCAAAGTGAAAAAATGGCCTCGTTAGGGCGGCTTGTTGCCGGTTTTGCCCATGAATTGAATACGCCGATTGGCGTTGGCGTAAGTAGTGCTTCACTGCTGCAAGAAAAAACTCAGCTGGTTAATCAACTGATTGAGCAAGAAGAAGTCGATGAAGATGAACTGATTGTTGCGTTGGATAGCATTCATCAAATGGCCGATCTGACTTTGTCCAATTTAAGACGCGCTTCTGGGTTAGTCGGGAGTTTTAAACGCACCGCGATTGATCAAAGTTCTGATGAAGTCAGACAATTTCAAGTTAAACAAGCGATTGAAGATGTTATCAATACCCTACACAATAAGTTCAAAAAAACCGCTATCAACATTCAAGTCGATTGTCCCAACGACTTAGTGATTTATAGTTTTCCCGGCGCACTGGATCAAATTTTGACCAATTTGATAATGAATAGCTTGATTCATGGTTTTGAAGATGGAAAACAAGCCGGCCATATTCGGATTGATGTACAACGGTTAGAAAACCAATTGCATTTGACCTATTCAGATACCGGTAACGGTATTTCGCCGGCCAATGTGTCCAACATCTTTGAGCCGTTTTTTACCACCCATCGCGCTCATGGTGGCAGTGGTTTGGGCTTATATATTTGCTATAATATTGCCACTAACCAATTCAAAGGGCAGATGACTTGTGAAAGTACCATTGACCAAGGAACGACATTTTATGTTGACTTTCCGATTGAGACAGAACGGAAAGCATAAATAATCACATCAAAGTGTCCATCCTGAAATCGACCGGTCGTGTCATTTCGATGATAGGAGAAATCTTGGTATACTCAACGTGGTCATAACTTGATTTTTTTTATGATGAGTTAATATATAGCGTTTCCCGATTGCATTCAATACCAGGATTGGGGGCAACCATAAAGGTTTGCCCCTACGGTCATTGATATTGGGGCAATCCGTTGCTCCAGCCCTGGGTATTTGATTTTTTTCCATGGCCTTATCGCAAAAGCCGTCCTTTTTATGTCGTTTTTTTTGTTAATTGGGCAACCATAAAGGATTGCCCCTACACCAAATCGGGAAATGCTATATAAGGCGTATTTTTCAAGCTAGGGGTGGTGCCCTTTTTTTATTAATCTCGCCAGGTTGTAGGCTTGCCAGTATTCTCATTTTCACGGAGAAGTACAACGGATACTAGAAATAAACGGATAATGTTCGACCTAATAAATGGCCATTAAAATATTGTCGATGTTCAAGCTGTTCTTCAAAAAAATTGAACATCGAATGAAAAGTTTAACCAATTTTATCCGTTTATTTCGAGTATCCGTTGTACTAGAGAGTACTGTGGATTAATAATGAGCTTTGGGAATGCGCCCGGCAAAATGTCAAGATCAAAAAACTTGATCATCCAGTCGAAAGTTAAATCGGTATAAAACTTTATTTTTCGCTCTAACCTGAAAAAAATATACTCATATGCAGCCACCACATTCATTACAACCCAAAAATTCACTGACACGCACAACGCTCATCAAAATGGGCATCCGAATAGCCGCTGTCATTATTGCCGTCACATTAGTCAGTTATTGGCATGTGATGTCCAATTTGGAATTACAAGTAATTGAACAGCTTGAGAAATACATCACCGAACGGGGGCAGCGTGAAAGTAATTTGTTCTTATTAGCGGAAGCTAACCACATTAGTTTCAAGAACGAATTTTTACGCCGTTATCAAGCCATCGCCAATGAAGACGTTTCATCGTCGTTTGACCAAGTATTTGCACCACACGATGATGGTATTATCAGAATGCGAACCCCATATTTTCATGGGATTCCGCTCACTCAAGGGGCCAAGATAATCGGTATGTCGGGTTTTATTCAAGAAAATGTCACGATAACTGATGACTTGCGTCGCCGTCTTATTATTGGTCATAACATGGTGAGTCTTTATGGCCCAATCTGGGAAAATCGCTTTCCGGACTTATATTTATCTGTACCGGAAAAGGCGGTTGTCGTTTATTGGCCAAAGGTCATTTGGGTACCCGAACAAAATTCAAAAGTGGATTATTTTGTGACTGATGAGCCTTTTTATATCGGCAATCCCGAACATAATTCGCAACGTGACATTGTTTGGTCAGGTATTTATTATGAAGAAATCGGGCAAGAGTGGCTGGTTTCTTGTGTAACGCCGGTTGATTTTAATGGTCAACATATTGCCACGGTAGGCAGTGACCTTTTATTAAGTGAGTTATTTGAACACACTGTCAATAATCATATTGAAGGGGCTTACAATATTATTTTCCAACCTGATGGTCGTCTGATCGCACATCCAAACCAGATGGGAGCTATTCAAGCGAGTAACGGCAATCTTTACATTCAAAAATCGTCAGATAACAACTTAATCAATATTTTTGAACAAGTTATTCATCGGCAACCGGGGCAAGTCGTGGTTGAAAATACCAAGGATGAAGAATTGCTTGCTATTACCAAAATTGAAGGCCCCGATTGGTATTTGGTCACCGTTTATCCCCAATCACTGTTGTCTCATCTGGCGTTTGACACGGCTCGTTTTATTTTTATGTTAGGTATTTTGTCCCTATTCATTGAAATTACGTTACTTTTTATTGTGTTACACACGCAAATGGCCAAACCGTTACGTGAATTTATCGGCTCAACCCAAAAAGTGGCCACCGGAGATTTTAGTCTTGATCGCACTCATTTACCGGTTCATCGTTCTGATGAAATTGGGCAACTGGCTCAATCATTTCAACAAATGGCCGGACAATTGAAAACGTCGTTTGATAGTTTGGAAACGAAAAATATTGAATTAGAACGCTTGAACACGGAGTTACAACAAGCCATCCAAGCGGCGGAAGCGGCAAATCAGGCGTTGAATCAAACCTTAGCCACGTTGGATGCGAAAGTCATCGAAAGAACGGCTCAATTAAATGCCAAAGTGGAAGAATTAACTAAAACCCGTCATGAATTGGTCCAAAGTGAAAAAATGGCCTCGTTAGGGCGGCTTGTTGCCGGTTTTGCCCATGAATTGAATACGCCGATTGGCGTTGGCGTAAGTAGTGCTTCACTGCTGCAAGAAAAAACTCAGATGGTTAATCAACTGATTGAGCAAGAAGAAGTCGATGAAGATGAACTGATTGCAGCGTTGGATAGCATTCATCAAATGGCCGAACTGACCTTGTCCAATTTAAGACGCGCTTCTGGGTTAGTCGGGAGTTTTAAACGCACCGCGATTGATCAAAGTTCCGATGACATCAGACAATTTCAATTTAAACAAGGACTTGAAGATGTTATCAATACCCTACACAATAATTTCAAAAAAACCGCTATCGACATTCAAGTTGATTGCCCCGATGATTTGGTGATTTATAGTTTTCCGGGCGCACTGGATCAAATTCTGACCAATTTGATGATGAATAGCTTCATTCATGGTTTTGAAAACGGTCAAAAAGCTGGTCAAATCCATATTGAGGTACAACAGTTAGAAAACCAACTGCATTTGACCTATTCAGATACCGGTAAAGGTATTCCACCGGAGAATTTAGCCAAGATATTTGAGCCTTTTTTTACCACCCATCGCGCTCATGGTGGCAGTGGTTTGGGCTTATATATTTGCTACAATCTGGTTACTAGCCAATTCAAAGGACAAATGACTTGTGAGAGTACCGTTGACCAAGGAACGACATTTTACGTTGTTTTTCCGATAGAAACGGAACGGAAAGCATAACTATTTTTCTCATTCCAACGCACCTGAACCGGTCATTTTATGTTGGAATTGTAGGGTAGAACTTCGTTACACCCACCATTTTTATCTCAAGCGGTGGGTTTCACTTCGTTCTACCCACCCTACGAAACTAACCAATTCAAAGGACAAATGACTTGTGAGAGTACCGTTGACCAAGGAACGACATTTTACGTTGTTTTTCTGATAGAAACGGAGCGGAAAGCATAACTATTTTTCTCATTCCAACGCACCTGAACCGGTCATTTTATGTTGGAATTGTAGGGTGGGTAGAACTTTGTTACACCCACCATTTTTATCTCAAGCGGTGGGTTTCACTTCGTTCTACCCACCCTACGAAACTAACCAATTCAAAGGACAAATGACTTGTGAGAATACCGTTGACCAAGGAACGACATTTTACGTTGTTTTTCCGATAGAAACGGAGCGGAAAGCATAACTATTTTTCTCGTTCCAACGCACCTGAACCGGTCATTTTATGTTGGAATTGTAGGGTGGGTAGAACTTCGTTACACCCACCGCTTGAAATCTACACGACACGACTCACCATTAAGATAGGTTCCAACGCTTTAGCGTTGGAACGAAAAAATACCTAATAACTAATATGAAACTTGTTAAAAAGAACAAAAAAAACGATGGCAATACCACAGACAAACTTCAACTTCCGCCTTGGAAAGTTCTCGTGGTGGATGATGAGCCGGATATTCACATTGTCACTCAAGCTGCTTTCCAAGGTTTGAAATTTGCGGATAAACCACTCAAAATTTTCAAAGCCATGTCCGGCAGCGACGCGCGAGAAATATTAATCGCTGAACCGGATATAGCAGTTGCTTTCATTGATGTCGTAATGGAAACGGATGATGCTGGCTTGAAATTGGTCGATTTTATTCGCAATGAATGCCAAAATCATTTAATCCGTCTGATTATTCGTACTGGGCAACCTGGGGCTGCCCCAGAAAAAGACGTTGTCGAACGTTATGACATTGATGATTACAAAGATAAGACCGAATTGACGGCCCAAAAACTCTATACCACCATCCGTCTTGCCCTCAAATCTTACCACAATTTGATGACCCTCAATGCTAACCGGCAAGGGCTGCAAACCATTGTGGATATGGCACCTTATTTGTATCAACCAGAACAATCGGTTGAAAAAATTTATGCGTTGATCTTAAACAAAATGATTGATCTGTGTCATTCATACAACAATACTAGCCAGGCTAAGCCGATTGACAGTGCGATGATTATGCTTGCCACTGAGCAAGGCATCGAAGTTCAAGCCGCAATCGGAAAATTAGCACAAGCAAACGAGGTGCCAGAAATCCAATCGCGTATTCAAATTTTTGCGGATGCCAT
>Ga0233403_10000918_pt1 | contig 14003 bp, 13 predicted proteins | sample Na_oxic_1_MG_FD_179866 | JGI IMG/M metagenome (GOLD analysis project Ga0233403, IMG submission 179866) | Seawater microbial communities from Saanich Inlet, British Columbia, Canada - Na_oxic_1_MG | ecosystem: Environmental > Aquatic > Marine > Inlet | place: Canada: British Columbia | collected...
CAATAAGTTGAAGTGAGCGCAAGCCTTTTTTGAAACTTCTGTTTTGAAACCTTTCACTTTTGGTAAGGGTTGCATACAATACCAAATGCCAATTGAAAAAGGAAGAAAGTCATTATTTCACTCGATTCTACTTCGTATAATAGGGTAAAGATAACGGTTGTATAACGTATAAAAATATGACTTAATATACATAGTAGAGGCTAAAAATGGAGGTATAGATAATTCAGAATTTCAGAATGAACAGCATAAAAGTTGAATTCATTAAGAGCCATTCGGTCAATTCTCAAATTCGGTCAATTCTGATTCAGATCAGGATGAAAATTATTGAAAGTTTTCACAAAAGTTTTACCCCAAACAAGTGTTCTCATTCAGAAACCGGTTTATTTATTATCCGTTTATTTCTGGTATCCGTTGTACTTGTCCGTGAAAATGGGAATGCGCCCCACCTGGGCTTGCCAAACTGAAGTTTGGACTCCAAATCTATCAATCGTTTTTACCAAGTCATGTAATCGCTTGTTTGGACATAAAAATCTCCTGATTGATCTGAACCATTTATTGGTTCCCAACCTCTGGTTCACTGCCATATCGTAACGAATAACTTAACTCATTTGTTCAAAGTAGTACAACGGATACTCGAAACAAACGGATAAAAAAACCGTAACTACTCCGGCCAAAAAAAACCGGGTTCCTCATTCTGATGAAACCGGCTCTGGTGTTTAGGAAGGAATAACCGGAATTCCGTTAAAAGCCTCTTTAATGGCTTCAAAAACGTTTTTGGCATTCTGACGATCGGTAGAAATATAGCCACGCACACGCCCAAACCGTTCCGCTCCGTCAACCGTTCTAAAACAGCCAGACACTTTCTGTTTGACTTGAATCAGACGTATATCTCTTTCAGCTTGATTATTGTCAAACGGAATTCCAAAATCAGACATAAACGCCAAAACGAGCGGCTTATAATTTGTGAGCCGTTGATATCAATTAACCGGCGGCGTTGGTTTTGAACGTCCTCTTGGTTTGATTTTTTCCAGGTGTTCTGAAGGCTTCGCGCGGGGATTGGCCTGAAATCCGTCATTGACAATCTCATCATATTGTCTTTCAAAGCTGATCAATTGCGAACCCGGCAATTGATTCATTTGCGGTTCCGTTTTATCTACTTACTTCCTCCTTGATCTTGACTCATAAATCAGCCCGGTTTTTCGCCCAACTCTGATCAAATGGCTTATCAAGAAACGTCCGCTCCCTTAAATGATGGGCTGAAAGGGTCCTATTTGAAATCAGATTGCCAATGATCATGCACGGCAGTACCCTTGAAATTCTCCTGGATACCCACATCATCCATTGCTTCTTGACCACGTTTGACCGGAATTGGGTCAGGTGTTAACTGTGGTGTTGATGTCAGAGGTAACCCATGCAATTGACCATTAATTCGTCAGCCAGATTCCTCCAAATTAAGCGTTTCAGAAGCCATTAGCATTTCTTTGACAGCTTCAGTTGCTGGTGAAACGGAATCGGACAATTCTTCGCGGGCTTTTAAGAGAGTTGCTTCTGAAACACGATGATTAACCAAGTCTTCAAAAATTGGGGCTGCGCGTTCGAGCGGAATCAAATGTGGATTATAAAAAGAGCTCGCCCACGTTTTGACACCATTGCCATATTGCACCGGCTGGGTAACACCGACTGGAAAATCACCTGGGTTTTTATGCCCACATCTGGGGCCGATTTTCATCTCCGCTCGAGGTGCCGTGACTTCAATTCGTCTGGCTGGAATCTCAAAAACCTGACGATCTTCAGAATCACGGGCATTGACTTCCTTTAGAGAAGCGTGACAATGCTCACACGGCGGAATCTGATGATCTCTTGTTTGATCCGGGCTGTCAGAAGCAATAAGTGTATGTCCTTTATGGCTAGGTTGACCGCCGTTAGGCTTTGGTACTTTTTTTCGTCGACTTTCGGTTCGACGCGTTTTTTTCCATATCCATCGCTTGAGGGAGGTGAGGTTGACTGCTATTGCTGCTCTCTTTTGACAAACAGGCTGGTAATTCTTTTAGGGCCATCTGCTTGTTGTTCTAACTGAACACCCAAATTTTTGAAGGGTTTGCCTACCTCATGAAATCATGAGACAATAGTCTCCTCTCCTTTTTCATAGGCGACATGGATTTCATCAGTCGTAGGCATTTGGAGGTTTATATTCATAGCTAAAATAAAATTTTAAACTCTAGTTCTGTCATTTGCAATCCGTTTTTTTTAATTTTTTAATATTAAGGGGCTGAGTAGTTACAAAAAACCTTTTAAAAATGAGAGTTTTACCAATCTGATTCGTTCCTAAAATCCGTTTAAGAAAGCGTATCCGTTGTACTTGGCTGTTTATCTTAATGGCATTGAACCTCCTCTGGTTGGGAATATCTTCTGCTACGCTCAGCGTTGCCTTTAGGGCGGGCGGATTCCCGAAAAAAGGGTTAGGTTATTATCAATCTTGATTGAGTACTAATCTATTTATAGTATTCCAGATGCTTGCCAAACTAAAGTTTGGACTCCAAATCAATCGTTTTTACCAAGTTATTTAATTAATAAGTATCGTACAACAGATTAAGGAAATAAACGGATTGTTTCGGCACGATTGTCGAATAAATATTTGGGCCAATTTTCGGTACCGAATAGTTATATTGATATTCACAATTTTTTATGGTAATAGAAAATGTCGCCGATACTCCTACTCATTGTTTGAAAATATGGAAAAAAACTTGACCCAGAAAAAATTTTCCGGAGCCGATTGACTGACTGATAAGTTTTTTCAAAAAATCGGATTTGTTGAGTCTAAAAAGCCAAGTTTGAAATCATTTTCACGGATTTATCAAAAAGTTCCAGATAAATTTAAAAAATACAATCCTTGATTGTGACAGAAATTGGCTTATTTATTTAATATGAATTTTTTGGTATTGAAATGAAATTGGAAATTGGCAATAGCCTTTTTAGAGTCTTGGCAGCCTATTTATTAACAAATATTCCTTCAATCACTTTCACTGTTTAAAAGCACGTTCCGTATATAATATTTAAAAAACAATCGTTTAGAGACTTCAGTGATTTTTTTTTGAAAAAACTGGGTTTTTAGAATATGATATGAAAAAATACTGTTTCGCTCAGGAGTCCAAACTTGAGTTTGGCAGCGCCAAATTTTATGGAAAATGACCGAAACTTGGTTTCTGATAAATTGAAGGTAATAATTATGGCTTTTAGTGATTTTGAAAATATTGATCAAGTTATCAATAAACATCCGTTGAAAATCAAGCAAGACCGATTCTTGCCAGATGTGGCAATTCAATTGCAGGAGTGTTTTCTTGAGGATATCAATTTCTTGATGGATATGAAATCGGTTGATGAAAATGAAAATTTTTTTAATGACAGTTTCATTTTTCCTTTTTTGCGAGAAGCTTGGAAAAGACACCGGAAGTTAAAACTGTGGTCCCATCGCCCGTTGGCGTATGATGATGATTTGTGTGGAGAGCCAGATTATTTTGTGTCTTATTTGCCGGACGATGTAGTTGATCGGTTAATCAATAGGCCAGTTTTGGTCATTAATCAAGCCAAAAAGGAGAATTTTACTCAGGGATGGGGGCAATGTTTGGCTGAAATGATAGCCTGTCAGAAAATCAACGATCATCCAGAGGTAACGATTTATGGCATTGTTTCAACCGGTCTTATGTGGGAATTTAGCAAATTGCAAGAGAGCCTTTTGACCAAAGATTCCATTTTATATTCCATCAATAGTCCTCACCAACTTTTTGGTATATTGGACTATATTTTTGCTGAGTGTGAGAAACGACTTCAAAAAATCTGATCATTGGTTGTTGGGGGAATTTTTGGGTTTAATACCGGACTGGTTTTAAAAACTGGCCCGGTATTCGGTTTGGAGTTTTTTTATAAATCAATGTGTTACGTCCAATCGGTCTCATGTCTAATGACCAATGACCAAACACCGGGTCACTGTAGAAGTTTGAAATAAATACCATGTCAGATCATGATGAGTTTTTCAGCTGTGCCCAAATCACTCAAATTCCACCGACTGAGTGTGAAGCCCTTATGACACTTGCTGGTAGTCTCAAGGGACACCCTTGGAATGTGAAAAAAAATCCTTGTTGTTGGAAAGGTATTAGATGTGTTGGTGGACATGTTATCTCGATTTGTTTGCCTAATCACCAATTGATGGGAACGCTCCCTGATTTAGCGGCCTTGCCCCACTTGGAACGGCTCCAATTACACCAGAATCATTTGACCGGCACACTCGAAGCCTTGACTGGTTTGATTCATTTAAAAGTTCTGACGCTACATAATAATCAATTGACTGGTCCTCTTCCTGACTTGAGTGATTCAGGCGGTTTAAAGGTTCTGGCTTTGGACAATAATCAATTCAATGGTAGTATGGGGACTTTAAATACCTTAGTCAATTTGGAACGACTGGTTTTGGGCAATAATCAACTGTCCGGGAATATCCCAGATTTAACGGCGTTAGGCCGATTAAAAATGATTTCCCTGTCATTCAATCAATTAAGTGGCCCGATTCCATCGTTAAGCCACTTAATTCATTTGGAGTACCTTGACTTTTCACATAACGAATTGATTGATTCGATTCCGCCGTTGACTGCCTTAACGGGTTTAAAACGACTTTATCTCAATCACAATCAATTGAGCGGATCGATTCCGGAGTTAACAACCTTAAACCGTTTAGAGCAACTTTATTTAAACAATAACCAATTAAATGGTACGATTGGATCGTTAACGGGTTTAACCCGTTTACAACATCTTTATTTAAACCATAATCGTTTAAGCGGCACTATTCCATCAATTAATGATTTGAATCAGTTAGAGAAACTCTATCTAAACAATAACGAATTGGTGGGTAACATACCCAATTTGGCGTTATCTGGAAATCGTCAGCGTTTGAAGCTCAAGTGGCTTTATTTGGACAATAATCAGTTGAAAGGGACTATTGGGGATTTAAAGGTATTACCTCGTTTGCGTCATCTTTCTCTGCATAATAACCAGCTTTGTGGAAATTTTCCGGAATTGTCTAAAAATCTTTCTAACGCTAATGATAGGAAACATTTACAGCTGATTTCGTTGCATAATAATCAACTCAGTGGCATTATACCGTCTAGTTTAACAACGCTTTCTAATTTAACGCATCTTTCCATAGACCATAATCACTTGATGACTGATGATTCGGCCGTGATTGAATTTCTTGAACGCCTGAATCCGGGTTGGGAAAAGACTCAAACTTATATCAAAACCATATTTGTCCAAGATGGTATTCGTTATCAAACGGGTCGTGGTGATAAAGTACATTCTCAATCAGAAATTATTATCGCTGATTTGTTGTATCAAAAGGGAATTAATTATAAGTATGAAATGCCTCTGATAGCGAAAGGTCAAATCTACTATCCTAGTTTCACCTTTCTTGATGAGGAACTTGAGCTGATTTTTTATTGGGAACATTTTCGGCGAAACTTGCCTATTTCTCAACTACAATGGAAAAATAAATTAAGCTGGTATCGTCAGCAACAAATTTTACCTTATGAGCAAGGCGGCGGTAAAACGGGGACCCTAGTTGTTACTCAGGAAGATCGTTGGGGAAATATCGATCCGTTGAAAATTGAGCGACTCATTGATAACATTTTAACCAGCGTTCAACAAATCAAAGAAAATGTAGCCGAAAAAAAATATAATTTATTTAGCCTGTTACAAACGGCTATTTTGTTGTACAAGAAAAAGTAGCCCAATTCTTGCATTCAACTTGAGACGGAATTTTTTGACCCCCCCAATTGTTACCTTAATTAATAACTTATTGTTATTTAATCTGTTCCTCAAAAGTTGGACAAAGTTGGACATTCTTAGGTAATTCGCTCTGGGTTGATAACCCAAACGGGTTGCAACTAGAGTCCTGGTTGAGCAGTCCCAACCAACCGCACCCACATTTCAGGACTACCCGCTTTTTTTATGACGAGGTCATTATTACTATGAGAACTACCAAACATCATGTTGTTATCACCTTATTCATTGCTTTAACAATGTCTCTATGCTTTGGAGAACGGAGTGCGTTGGCCAGTGACTTGTCTCTATCTTCATCCCAGCAAGACTTGCCCAGCAAAGTATCACGTACCTTGAGGGGACATAAACGCAACGTCACTTCTATTGCCTTCAGTCCCAACGGTATGCTCATCGCTTCTGGTAGTGAGGATGAAACCATCAAATTATGGCTCGTGAGTACCGGCAAAATACTTCACTCTTTTAAAGCTCATAATTTTTGGGTTACGTCACTCGCTTTCAGCCCGAATGGAAAAATTCTCGCTTCTGGTGGTGAAGACAAAATCATCAATCTGTGGGATGTGAAAACTGGCTTGAAACAGAAAGAATTGCGTGGGCATGAGAATTCCGTGACTTCTATTGCCTTTAGTCCTAATGGCCGCCTTTTGGCTTCGGCCAGTTGGGATAGAAAAATCCATTTGTGGGAGGTATCGACGGGCGAAAAAATACGCACACTGAAAGGACATCGGCGCAATGTACCCTCTCTTGTCTTTAACCCTATCGGCAATATTATTGCCACTGCCAGTTGGGATAAAACTATTCAGCTATGGAATGTGCGAACCGGCAAAAAAATACGCACCTTGAGAGGACATAGAAGTTGGTTGAATACGGTTGCTTTTAGCCCAGACGGAAAAACCCTTGCCTCTGGCAGCTTAGATAGAACCATCCGCTTGTGGGATGTCGGAACGGGTAAAAAACTTCGCACGTTGAGAGGGCATACTTCTGCCGTGATGACGGTCGCCTTCAGCCCTAATGGAAAAATCCTGGCATCGGGCAGCTTAGACAAAAGCATCAAGTTGTGGGATATGAATACTGGCAAAGAACTGAGTACTTTGAAAGGGCATTGGGGACACATTTTGACGGTTGCTTTTAAACCCGAAGGCGGAAAACTGCTGGCCTCCGGCAGCGAGGACAAAACCATCAAATTGTGGGAATAGATAGCAACAAGGCACCAGGAAAAATGATCACGGTTTTGTGGTGAGAGTTTGTAATTACAAGGATTGCTTGTTTATGAAAGAGTTAATCAGTAGAAATCCGATTGTTTTCAAAAATAGGATTTGTTGACCTAATTTAAAAAATCCGATGTCTTTAAGGCATCGGATTTTTAGCTTAATAATTTGAAAAAACAAATTTTTCAAACTATTTTTTTGCAACCATTCACCGGCTTCTCAACATTTTTTTGGTATCTGGTCCAACTGGCAGCCAGTAATCATAAGAACTCAAAATCACGCTGTCCGTTGCGCGGACTAATTTGGCGGTCACATAAACCGATTCCTTGCTGGCACCGTAAGTACCTACAACCACGGCGTAGGCATCATGTTGGAAACTGATTTCTCGCAATTCTCGCGATAACACCAATTCACCTAGTCGTTCTCTAACAAAGATACTGCCAGTACGCATTTTCATCTCAATCACTTGATAACCCTGTTGAGCAATGCGCGAACCAATTTGTTCGCCGACGACTCGTCCAAAAGTTGAGGTTTTTTGTAGATTATCAATATCTACAAAACTGGTGACCAAAATGGGCCGTTTCATGTAAACTCCATCTTTTCTGGGTTCCAACAAAGGAATGTCATGAGAACCGGCCAACAGTGCATCTGCCGCTTTATAGCTTGCTTTGACCAGATTAAAGTCTTTCCAAGAATAAAAACATCCGGTTAAGCCAATACAGAGTAGGCTGATTGTCAAAAAGGAAAATGTTGATTTCATCTCTGATCGACCAATTGATAAGTTTTGGATTCATTTTCGTAGTGATCATAGTCACCATCGTTAACATAATAAATACTGGAGTCTCCAAAAATGTATTGTTGACCCATTTTGACTTTGGTGTTAATAATCACCTCTGTATTGGTTTCGCCGGGCAACAAATAATCGGCGGCCGATTTGATATCCAGAGCCACCCCAAATGGAACGGCTACCAATTCCGAATGTGCCCAAGAGTCGAACGCTTGAGTAGCCAACCAGACTCCGCCCGCCAAGGCACTGAAGAGTCCGGGCGGCGGGTAAGTCAAACGACGATCTTTGTGATGAATCACTTGCATATCATACTCTACTGCTAGGTTATCAGGGCCATAATTGGCTGCACTCAAAACCACCAGCCCTTGTTGCACCAGCTTAGTGGTGAGCAGGTGATAAAAGGCCTTACCAAAGGGCGTTTTGTCTTGAGCTTCGCTAAATTGGACAAATAAAGACGGCTTGACAACCGCATTGGGAAAGGTGATATCCAAAGTTTTCTTCAAACGTTTGGCAATATCAGTAGCCAATACATTCCAATGGTGGGCCCCTTGCATTTTTAATTGGGCCGTAATTGGATAAGACGTAGCTACTGGTATGGGTCTTCTGGAGCAACCCGCTGAGACTAATAAGCCAACGAGTGCTATTAGCAAAAACCTTTTCATAGTACGTACCGCCTTGAAAAAAAATGAAAAATTGGAAGTCAAAGAAATCCGTTTCAAAAATCGTCATTTGCTATAGACTTTTAGAAAAAACGATTCAAAGAAATCTGATTTTTGTCCTCAAATCGCTGACAAGTCAGGTGCAAAGCAGACAATTAGAAGATTTCAATTCAACAATTATAATTTATAATTGAATGTCTGGCATAAAGCGAATCATTCATTAATCAATATTTTTCATATTATACTGCCCGCGAACACAACTTTTCAGGGGCCAGCAAAATTATTGCCGGATCCTACATCATTAAGTACCTGTTCATATATTTTTCAAAAATAAAATTAATAAAAACAATAGATTACGTCGTCAAAATACCACAAAACTTATGGGCGGGTACTTAGTAAAAGTTAAACTTGTTCCAGCATCAAGTATAACATCAAAATAAATGAGCTTTTCAAAGTTGTGTCACTTTTAATAAACACACCTGATTAGGTATTTGAAAATGGCAAGCATACCAAAAACTCAACTAATGTCAAAACAATCACTTGATTTAGAAACTTCCTCCTTTCTATTAACACAAACGATTACCAAAATTCAACAATTGCCTGAACCGATGATGAAAGAGCTTAATGAGTTTCTTGATTTTCTGATAATTCGGCAAGACTTCAAGCGTTGGCAACAATGGAATCATTTTTCTGAAAGTTTAGAGTTAAGTGAATCAGATTTTTCTGATTACTTAGCAAACTTAGAAAGTTATGAAGACAGTTTGGCTCGCTTCGATCTTCAATGGTAAATTAATAAAATCAGTCAGTTATTCGTTACGATATAGCATTGAGGTGAAACCTGGGAAAATAGTTAGCGTCACGCTTCGGCCGTTTTCGTACCAGGTACGCCTTGTACTCATGATTTTCTATAATCCAGTATATGTCTAGTCTACTCCCTTTTCTAATTCGTCCATCGGCAGACTTGTTATCAAAGCATCCTTGGTTATACCAACAGGCCGAACAATTGAGCCGGCACTTTCAGGCATTTGGTGTTTTGGAAGCAGATTTAACAGCGATTGGATCAGCCTTATGGCAAGTTTTGGACATAGACGCAACTTTGCCTTCACAAGCTCTGATGATTGAGTGTCATAATAATGCCATAGACAGTTTACCGTGGGAATGTTTGTATCATTCTCAGTTGGGTTTTGTCGGCAAACATTCTCATTATACCCTATCTCGTCGTATAATAGGTCATCATAAAAAGGTTGCTCCGGCAAAAGGTCCATTAAAGATATTATTATTAACGGCTCAACCGGAAAAAATTGTTAACAAACGGGCGCGTCTTGATATTGAAATAGAGCAACATTGGGTGGGTAGTACACTTGAACCTTTTATCAGTGCTGGACAGGTGCAATTTTATGCACCGAATGATGGGCGCTTGAGTACCTTGGTTCAGTTGCTACACAGTCAACCTTGGCAGGTGGTGATACTCAGTGGACATGGCGTTGTCCACTCGGCCAATGTTTCTACTACTGAGGCTGGTGATGAGCCTACCCAATCAGCCTTTTTTCTGTTTGAAAGCGATGAGGGGGAGGGCGAATGGGTTGCCGCTGATACGTTGGCTTCGGTGTTTAACGGGACGAGTGTCCAATGTGTTGTTGTCGCCGCTTGTCAATCGGCTAAAGGTTTGATGATGCCCATAGCACGGGCTTCCGGAGTGCCGCATGTTGTCGGAATGCGTGAGCCGTTGATTGATAGGGCAGGGACGGTGTTTGTGCAGACGCTGTGTGTGGCGTTGGCGCAACGGGATCGGATTGATGTGGCGGTCCAAAAAGGTCGAATTGCTATGACGCAATTATTAGCTTCTAATGAAGTGTGGCGTGACGCAGCCCTTGGGGTTAGCCATTCGGAGACGGCAGTGGTGGGACAATGGTGTTTACCAATGTTACTCAGTTATGATTTGACCCTGCCGATAGTTGATTGGCATTTTTGCCCTAAGCCTCGTCCACCGAGTCGAGTGGGTAGCCAAATAGCGTTGCCGAAGCTATTTATGGGGCGGCGCCAAGAATTGCGGACATTGGGAGAGGGATTTGGCAGCGGAAAAATACCACGATTACTGATTCGGGGTGCCGGTGGTGTTGGCAAAACCGCCTTAGCCGGTCGCTTAGCGATGACGTTGGTTGCCGAAAAAGGTTATCGGCTGCTGGCATATCAGGCGGGCGGTGAAGTCGGGTTTATTGAAACGTTGGCGCAAGTTTTGGAAAGCGATGAAAAAAACTCGGTGCCGAATCGCTCAGCTCTTCAGAACCGTCAATCCTTTGTTACCCAATTAAAATCGAAAGAGGGTTTTAATATTCCTATTGATATCGACGGAGTGTTTTTTGAGGCTTTAGAACAATTAGTTCAAGGGTGCTGGATATTATGGTTAGACAATCTGGAACAAATTCAAAATCCAAGCAACGGTAGTCTAACCGATCCGTCTCTCCAAACCGCCGTTGATATTTTATGTCAGTGGAAAGCAACCGATTTGCGAATTTTATTGACTTCACGCCGGGCAATACCGACGGTCATCAATCTTTCTGATTATCATCTCACGCGCCCAAACTTTAATGAGTTTTCGCGTTATATTGAATATATGGGTTTATCCTACTCATTGGTGCAGAGACTGAAAATATATCAAATGCTAGACGGCAATTATCAAGCTGCTCAACTGTTACAAAGTCTACCAGTTTGTCAAAAGACAACCGATTTGTATGAACAACTTCTTATAGTGCGGCGATATTTACAAGCTTATATGCGTGCGTCTAAAAATTAGATGTCCAAAGCTAAAGCTTTGGACTCCTGACTAATTGACCAATTCGATTTCAAAGAGTTTGGGCCATAATTTTCCGGTCACAAAAAGTCGTTTGCCCGCCTTGTCATAAGCAATGCCGTTTAGGACATTTTTAGGAGGTTTTTCAAATTCATTCATTAGACCTCTCAAGTTGATCCAACCCAAGACTTGTCCAGTTCTGGGAGAAATTCGGGCAATGTAATGGGTCCTCCAGACATTGGCAAAAATTTCTCCCTGAATATATTCTAATTCGTTGAGTCTAAAGATAGGAGTATTTTTGTCACGCACTTGGAGATGGCTTATTATTTCAAAAGTGTTGGCATTCATAAAATACAGTTTGTCGCTACCATCACTCATAATGAGTTGTTCACCATCGTGAGTGATTCCCCAACCTTCGGTGTTGTAGGTAAAGCTGTTTAATTGTTCAAAGGTTTTTTGGTGATAAACGAAACCGATTTGGGATTGCCAAGTCAATTGGATAAGTTTGTCTTGCCAGAGCGTCATTCCTTCTCCAAAATAAGAGTTTTTTAAGGAATGGATTTTTCGCACTCGGCCGGTTTCCAGTTCGACTTGACGCAGCGAAGACTGTCCATGTAAACCGGTACTTTCGTAGAGAAAGCCATTCTGATAAATAAGCCCTTGGGTAAAGGCTTGTGAATCATGTGGATACGTGTTGATGATGCGATAACTGTAAATAGGAGTTGTTATTTCACACTCATAGACCTTTGCCGGGCTTAGGGTTGTGAGAATGGCAATCATGGTAGCCATTGTCAGTTTATATTGATATATCATTGGCAGTTGTTTTTTCTCAGTGATTGATTATGATTGAATAATAAAATATAAACACAATTTGTTGGTGGGATTAAACGGATTCACAACGGGGCGTTCTGTTTGTCCACCAAACCCGGTTATAGAATAACCCATTAACCCAATATCTCCTTGACACCCTTCGTTTATTTTGGAAGAGTTGTTGTGCTCGATGAATGGTATTTTATTAATTATACTCGATTGGTTGTACTCAATTAAAACGTTATTGCTTTATTACTTATACCAGAGATTTAGTCTTGCCCGTTTGCCACCTGTTTTGTATTATAAAAAATAACTTTGGAACAAGATAAAAGGAGCAACAACATGAGTGAAATCATCAATTTTGAAGATGATATTCTTGACAATGAGGAGGTTAAGATGGGATCGTTAAATCATAGCCTGGCGGCTGGTAGGATTACCGGCTTATTATTTAATGATGAAAGATTCACCGTGATGCCAGAATTAAGTCTGGATGCCAGCCAAATTGACTTAAAACGGTTCAAGCTCAAAGCGAAGGATGAATTAGTACCTGATATCTGTGTTTATACTGATCCGCCGCCGGCTCCGGATAAACAAGTTGAGGATGACATTTTAAGAGTATCTCAAATACCTGACTTAGCCATTGAAGTACTTTCACCAAGCCAATCGGTGAGTTTTCTGGTGAGGAAGATCAAGGCACTTTTTGCACTAGGGGTTAAGTCGTGTTGGTTGGTTGAACCCTCTGTTGATGTTGTGCATGTTTACTCACAAGCTAACCGGCACCAAACTTTCGATATGAATGACACCGAGATTATTGATGAATTCATGGACATTCGATTGCCCATTCGGAAGGTGTTTTTATTGCGTTCTGAAAACGTTTAGAATGGAGACATCACAAAGCTGAAGCATTTCAGGGCGGTTTTTTTTTTGCAGTAGGTTATTGTAATTTAGACAATTTTAAACCATTTAATGATATTTATGGTTATGACAAAGGGGATTGAGTCATTCAAACCGTCGCACAAATTCTGGTGGTGGCGCATACTGATTCGGAAAATATTTTGTTGGTCATGTCGGTGGCGATGATTTTCTTCTTATTTTTCAAAGTTTCAATTGGCAAGAACGCTGTGAAGCGATATTAAAAGAATTTAACGAAAAAATCCGTAAAAATGATATCGTCCCTTTATGAAAAAATATTTTTAAATGATATACTACGCCATACTCAACTTTAATTTATAAGTTATTGATTTTATGTAGGGCGGCTTATGATCCAACCCAATAACATCAGTTACTTGAAAAAGTTGAGCATCGCGTTTACTTATAAAAGAGATGAAATTTCAAGCACCAGCAAAGTATCAATAAGAAAAGAACATCGAGTATCAAATAAAGTTATTGCCATTTTTAGCTTTAATTTTTGTGAAAATTTCAAAATTCAAATGGCTAATGACGGTTCTTATTTTTACATCAAAAATATTTTTGCTTTTAGCTTGATTAAAAAAAAAACTATAGTCTATAAAAATATTGATATACTCCGCGCGGGAACAAACTAAACTTTTACTAATTATACTGGTGGGCAAGAAAAGACGAAATCCCAACAAAATAGCTCCTAAAAAAAAGTTTAATTTGTTCCCGTGTGCAGTATAACTATTGAGCCTCTTGCAAAACTATTGACCAAAAACGATAAAACAATAACTTACGAGTAGCTAATAGCATCTAAGTCATTGATTAATGGTTGCGCGTCGGAGTTTTGCAAGTCCCTCTATTGATATGTTAATATTATATGTGTATAGTTTATAGATTGAGCGTGCGACACGTTTTCTTAGAAACTTGAGTTAAATCAAGCCAATAAGAAGGATTTCTTAGAAATAAGAAATTACAATTATGTTATTTATGGGGTTGAAAGGCTACCCCCACTATGTTACTTAGTGAAG
>Ga0233403_10000919_pt1 | contig 14001 bp, 12 predicted proteins | sample Na_oxic_1_MG_FD_179866 | JGI IMG/M metagenome (GOLD analysis project Ga0233403, IMG submission 179866) | Seawater microbial communities from Saanich Inlet, British Columbia, Canada - Na_oxic_1_MG | ecosystem: Environmental > Aquatic > Marine > Inlet | place: Canada: British Columbia | collected...
CTAATGATAAGGCACTGAGTACCTTCAATTTATCCTCAATCAGCAAAGGCGGCTCAGCCACAAAGACTAATGGTTTGCGATAAACTTCTTTACAAGCCTTGCAACTAATTGACAACTCATAATATTGTTCCTCAGCAGTTGACGGTAACTTCAAATTATAGTGATTGGTTTTAACCGTTTTGTCAACAACCACCTTATCTTTTGCATCGAACACCTGCAAATTATAATTGGGTTCGCCACCATGCCAAAACAAAGGAATACTACCAGCTCGCGCAAATAAGACAAATTCGTAATCTGCGCCTTCCCCGGCAGCCAATGGCATAAAAATCGGTTTCAACTTTCCATCTTTTTCACCAAATGCTGGGATATTAGTAGCCACAAGTGAGGTTCGCGTCAATTGTTCGTACAAACGATCAATTTCAGCCAACAATTTACACATTGCCCCGCATGGGCTACGCAATTTTCCGACTTCATAAGTATCGCCGGCATTTAATTTTTGTTGTTTAGGGGGATTGGTATCATATTCCACAATTATTTTAGATACCGCTTTTGGCACAATGACAGTATCCCCGGCGCATAAATAACGGTTTTGCTCACTTGCCCATTCCGGTAATTTCGCCTCTTGGCGTAAAATACTGATATGAGCAATTTTGGCAATTGAGTGAATTTTAGCGATTTTATCGCAATCATACGCAAGAGTGCGATTGGAGAAAGCTAGTAAAAAACAACAAAGTATGATGAATTGAATTGGTTTGAACATAAAATTTTGCCGTTGCTATATAGTTTTTCAGGTAAATTGTGCAAGGTACGCCTTGCATTCCTTACAACCGCTTATTAATTGTTTTTCGTGAAATCATTTATTCTTTTCATCTCTAGTTTTGCTCATACAACTATGTGTGGGTATCAGTAGATAATAAATCAAGTGCTAGACATCTACACATTTGCATGATTACCGGATTTTTTAATTGCTAGCCAATCCATTCGACGGCGGTTAGGTAGCCATAATAAGTACTTTCGCCAAAAGTTTTTTAATTATTATAAACGAATAATAATGTAGGGTGGGTAACGTCTTTTTGTTGCCCACCAATCGATAATAATTGCCCTAATTATTTCATGCACATTCCTTAGTGAGTGGATTTTTTGTGCAAATCCCGTGTGATAAACGAAGTTCGATTCTACGCCGTACTGCATTAGGTTTATCCTTAAAAATGTTCGTATCCATTTCTACCTTTAATAGATTCTGTATCTGAAGGCTCCTTAGCACTAGAATTCTTAATCATTGCAACAATTTGTTGGAGCATAGAATTATCTATTTCTGGTTGACTAAGAATTGTCTTTTGGGAGCTATCTCGCAATTTAAACCGAGCCGTTTCATCACGTAATTTAGTAGATAATTTGGTTAAATCATCTGCCATGCTAGCCATTTTATCAGTCTGCTGACTGCCATTATATACTACCTCACTAACTTGTCCCATAGCCATGTTAATTTGTGAAATACCAGCCGCTTGTTCTTTACTGGCAGCGGCAATTTCTTCCACAAAATCTCTAGCTTTTACAACGTTTTGGACAATTTCACTGAGTGCAGTTGCGGTATCATTGGCAATATTAACTCCTTCTTGTACCTGATTTCTAGCATCTTCAATTAATTCCGCAGTTTCCTTGGCAGCATTCGCGCTGCGTCCGGCTAGGTTACGCACTTCTTGAGCGACTACCGCAAAACCATGTCCATATTCTCCAGCCCGAGCTGCTTCCACAGCGGCATTGAGAGCTAATAAATTCGTTTGAAACGCAATTTCATCAATTACTTTAATGATTTTACTAACCTCTTGGGAAGAACTAGCAATGGCATTCATAGCATTAATCATATTTTTCATCTTATCTTGTCCAATTTTGGCAATATTAGTGGTATTATTAACCAATTTATTGGTGATGCCAGCATTTTCAGCATTATTTTTAACCTGTGCATCACTTTCCTCTAAACTAGATGTCACCTCTTCCAGTGCGGCAGATTGTTGTTCAGTCTTTGAAGATAGATTCTGACCAATGGAACGCATCTTGGTAATTAATTGCGCTACCTGATTTGCCACATCTTTAGTTTGCCAAACCGTGCTATTTAAGCCAGTCAAAGCCGTTTCCAGAGCATCCTTAATTTGAGTAAAATCACCTTTATATTCAGCCTGCAAAGTAACCCGCAAATCACCCTCTGCCAATTTTTTCGATACCTGCACAATATCTTCGATTAATTGTTGATTTTCCTGTAATTGTTGTTGGTTAAGATTAAATTGCTGATTAAAAGCATTGGCTAATAAATGTAATTCTTTGGTACCATCCGGTTTCAAAACACAATCTGAGCTATGACTATTTTGTAGTGCTTTGATATAACCGGCCATTGGAATGCTCAATTGGACTTGGAAAATCCACAACACTATAGCCATACCAAGAGTAATAATAACACTTAGCACAAATAATAGAGTTGTAGCCATTTGAGTTTTTTTCTTATGGAATTTAACTTCAATTGCTGCTCGGGTATTCATCAGTTTTTGAAATTTCGCAATTGGCTCCATAATAATATGTTTATCAGTATCATATTGACTATCAAACATAATTTCTCTGGCCACTTGCATTTTCTTCTCATTAGTCAATGCTTGGTCTGTGGGATTTAACTTCCATGCCGCAACCGCCGGATGCATTTGTTCTCTTGGTATAGCTAAAGCTTCTAATACCAAACGCATAGATCGAGTTTCAGTAGCAACTAAAGCATCAGAATTTTGTTTAGCAAAAGCAAGTAAATCTAACTCTTGTTGGGGAGCGTTCAAAGTTTTGAAATTGGTCAACACATTATCTCTAGTTTTAGTAACTTCAATTTCTCTCCAATAGTTTTGCAGATGTTTAATGTCACCAGTGACTGCAAATTTACGGGCAACATCTGTCAAATAGTCTGAGGCATCCGCCAAATCAATGCCTAATTGTTTAAACTCTGCTTGTGCAGCAACGGCTTTTTCTTCCTCTAATATAGCTTGATTAAGATAATAAACACTGCCTCCTAAGAGTAGTGCCATAATCAAAAAAGCGATACTGACAACGATATTGATAGTGGATTGTTTAATAATCATGTTTTTTTGTCTCAGTGATTTTAATGTAACATTTAACTAACCGCCGTTAGAATAGCGGTTAGCAATGATATAATTTCCGGAATATTTACAGCCAGAATTACTTTACAATTTTCAAAACCCCGTTTTCAAATACAGTCCACAATGACTTTGGTAAACCCTGAAAAATCTTTTGATAATTGGTATTTTCAGTTACGTTGCGGATAAAAATATGCGACACTTGCCGAGGATATCGGCGAGCTATCTTAGCATAAATCTCGGGATCATGTTCGCCAGAATCCCCTATTAAGATAAAACAGCGTTGGGGAGAAGATTTAAGCAGAGTTTGGATGGTTTTAATTTTATGGTGTTGCGATGATTTAAAAAATTCAAAAAAACTGCTATCTTTCCAACGAAAGAAACGTAAATGAAAACTTCCAGTCGGAAAGTTATTCTTGGTCAAAAACTTTGCTAATGGTTGATAAAGTTGCCACGGACTAGCAGAAACATAGTGCAAACTAATGTCTTCACCAAGGCTATGGTAAAATTTGGCCATATTCGGTACTGCTCGAAAAGGATGAATGAAAGTATTTTTAAGCAAAGCACTTTTATCTAATACTTCACTAATTTTTATGGTATCGTCAATATCAGAAATTATGGAAACACCTTTATTATCAATTAGATGTATTTTACCAATAAAATGTCGCTTATCATTGGGACGAGTAACAGCTTCAAAGCTAATAAAATTGTTAGTTCGCAACTTTTTAACTTCACTTGCTAACAAATTCAGTGAATCAAAAAAATGGCCGTTACGTGCCGATTTATTTTTGAGAGCAATAATTTTTTTACCTAAACGAATCTTAATCCGTTTGCCACTTTCATTATCAACAAAAAAAGCTTGAGTTCGTTCTACAAATAAGGAATTTTTCTCAGTTTTTTCCAAGCCAAACAATTCACGTATTGGTTGAAAAACACTACCGCCCCATTCTGGCTCGTAAATCCAACCATGAACATTCAAGTGCCACATTTTGTTCTCAATTGGGTAGCCAATAGTGGGAAAAAATACTACCACTTCATCACTCTTGATAGAAGAAGCTGGTAAATTACCACTTAAGGCAACTATTAAAATTCCTAAAATGTGTAATTTAAAAATGTAATTCATACTATAGTTTCCAATAAATAATTAAAAACATCGTTTTTATCGTTCTAACAAAGGCGCGTCAATGCCATTAAATATCGGGCCACCTGCGGGGTTGCCAAAACCCCGCAGGTCTGAATTTAAGGCTTAACTTAATGGTATTGACACTGGCTGGGAGCCAGAAACAAATTTAGACTTGGGTATGCAAAAGTGGTTTACAATGGATTTTATTGCTAAGTTGAAAAGTTGTTATCAACATTTGTAGCCAACTTTTAATCGCCTTTTTCGTCCAAAGAAAAACAAGATGTGTCATTAACTTGCGGCGAACAATTGAAAAGTCATAAATAACAATTTTTACCAGCTCCCCAGTCACAGAATCCACTTTAAAAAGAATATTACCGTCAAAAAGAGGAGATTCTATAGTTTTGAGGGGATTGACTATCTCATCTTTCACTACAGCCGTGAATAAATCCAACTTTTTGTCATATTAGATAGAAAGTTTAACACCCTCTCTATCTGTTATTTTATACATACGTTTTCCCCCGGTTTTGGCATATCTGCACCATAAAAACTCACAATATAGTTCCTTGTGCCTAGTAATTTGCCCCATACTGTACCATATCGGATAACAACACGCAGGTAATTATCTTCTCTGTTAAAAGTTAATTAGTTTCGTTAAATTAACAATTCAATATTAGCCGTTAATTAGCATTGCACATTCCAAATTAATAAGCCTCCATCAATTCAAACCATAAGAATTAAGGCTTTCTTGTAATACTTAAAATTCGTTAATTTCGTTAATTCGCGGTACGGAATCCCCTTTGATTTATACCCTGCCCACATTCGTGGATAAAGGATACTATGTTATCATGGCAAGTTAGTAATAATTGACGAATGAATTATTAACTTAGGTTTTATATGTCCTTACTTAATCAACGGGATCGTTCGTAATCCAGATGAAACAACTCGCCCTAATTATTGATCTCAACGTGTGCGTTGGCTGTCATGCTTGCGTCACCAGTTGCAAAGAATGGAATACTTCTGGCTGGGCAGGGCCTATGTCAGATGTTAATCCTTATGGTGTTAATCCCACCGGTACCTTTTTTAACCGCGTACAAACTTATGAAGTGGGAACATTCCCCAATACTGAGACGGTACATTTTCCAAAAAGTTGTCTGCATTGTGAAGATCCACCTTGTGTACCGGTTTGCCCCACGGGAGCCAGTTATAAGCGCGAGGAAGATGGTATCGTTTTAGTCGATTATGACAAGTGCATTGGTTGTAAATATTGCTCTTGGGCTTGCCCTTATGGTGCGCGTGAATTTGATCAGCGTCAAAAGGTGATGAAAAAATGTACACTTTGTGTGGATCGAATTTATGATCAAACTTTGCCAGAATCGGAGCGTAAACCAGCATGTGTACTGGCTTGCCCCACTAATGCGCGACTGTTTGGTGATGTTTATGATCCAGATTCTGAAGTTTCTAATCTTATTCGTGAACATGGTGGCTATCAATTAATGCCGGAATGGGGGACGAATCCGTCGAATCATTATTTGCCTCGGCGCAAGATTCATCTCAAAATTCACGAAGACGAAATACAACGGGCCGACAATCCCCTTAAAAAAGAGGGGCTATTGCCAGAGCCACCGAAAGACCAGCAAACGCTGGACGATATTTATATGAGTTGGTAAATTTGAGAGGTTTATTATGCACCCAGCATTTTCAGTGATTTTTTTGACCACCTTAATTGGGGTGGGACAAGGCTTATTTTTGGCCCTTTACACAGTACAAATCTATTCTATGATGAATCTGTTACCAGCACAGAATAGCCAAAGCTTTTATGCGATGGGTAGTTTGCTTGTGCTTATTTTTCTGGCTTTGGGGTTATTTGCCTCCTTTTTTCATTTGGGGCACCCAATGCGAGCTTGGCGTTCTGTCGCGGGGTGGCGTACTTCTTGGCTGGCCCGCGAAGTTCTGGTTTTGCCAACAACCATGTTTTTAATCGCACTCTATGGCGCGGTTCATTATTTTGGTTGGACAGAGCCACTATTCACTTTGGCTCAAACCCAGCCCATTGATCCATCTTTAATCATTGGCGCATTGGCAACGCTGAGTACTTTTATATTATTTATTTGTACCAGTATGATTTACGCTGGGCTTAAATTTTTGCCGCAATGGCACAATCCACTAACTATCGTCAATTATATTTTGTTAGGGACTGCATCTGGCTTTGCTTTAGCGGCGGCGTTTGGGGCGATTTGGGGAAATGGTGTGGTTGAATTTTATGCTTTGTGGGCAATTGTTTTGACAGTTGGTGTTTTTGTCACTCGCGTTATCACCTTATTACACAACCGTAACATCAAACCTCAATCGAATTTACAAACTGCCATTGGTGTGCGTCATACAATTATTGCCCAAAAAGCGCAAGGTGCTATGGGTGGCTCTTTTAACACCCGTGAATTTTTTCACAATCAGTCTTTAGACACACTTAAAAGTGTCAAAATAACTTTTTTGATCTTGGTTTTTCCAATACCGATAATCCTGCTTTTGGGGGCAATTTCTGGATTTTCTCCTTTCAATTTAGCTATAGGTGCTTTTGTTATCCAATATTTGGGACTGATTGCGGAACGCTGGCACTTTTTCACTGAGGGGAAACATCCGCAGAACCTTTATTATCAAACGGTGGCGTAACGATTTTCAGATAAATATTTAGTACCACTAAAAATCAAAAAACCTGACAGGTTTCAAAAACCTGTCAGGTTTATACCACTACCCGTAACTACCAAATATTTTAGCTAAAAACATAGAGATGCTTACCCTCAATGCCATTAAGTTAAGAAATCTTTATTGGAGTCCAAACCTTCATATTTGGATTATTTAGCTTAAATATCAAACACTTCCAAATCTAAAGGTTTGGATTCCAAAGCTTAACTTATTTATTGGAGTCCAAACCTTCATATTTGGATTATTTAGCTTAAATATCAAACACTTCCAAATCTAAAGGTTTGGATTCCAAAGCTTAACTTAATGGCAGTGAGGCTTACCCTTCAATACTTTGAAATATACGGTAAAAATATTTTTGTCCCGCCACTTTCAAATATCTCTAATTAATTCTTACCTTTTTAACCGTAATAACCACAAACTTACCATAGAGTGAATCGCCAGCAGTATAAAGTACCTTAATCAGAGAATCTGTTATGTCAACAAAATGTTGAGCATTATATCTTAAAAAATAACGCCATTGGCTTTTGCTTTATGGGCAAATATTCATTCGCCAAAGTCGCTATCTTCTGTTAAAACAATTGCCTCATACTCTATTGAGCGTTCTAAAACCGCCTTATCTGAAATACTTGGATGTTTCCTAGTTCCCAAATTCTATTTGGGAAGGACTGAAGTGAATGCTCTGCATACAAGTTGTACTTTGCCTCGCGTTGTTGAAGGAATTGGAACTACAAGGATTACTTATAAAAAAGGATTTAAAAGCGTGCCTACAAGGAGCTAAAAAAGGATTTAAACTAAAATAACACCACGATCCAATCCTTTATTATATACAATCCTTGTAGTTACTGGTTATATTTTAATGGCTCAACTTTGCCACCAACTCTTCACGAGAAGCTTGCAGTAGTAGGCGTGACGAGTCTTCAGGCTTCAATTTTAGCAAGGACTCAATAAGTGATGACAAAATATCGTCAAGCGTTCCAAATCGAGCCTTAAGCATCTGTTCTATAAGGACACGTTGCCCTTCTAGTCGAGTGTCTTCTTTCCATTTGAGATAAACGGATTCTAAGTTCATAAACAAGTCCTCCTCTTCTTCGGTTAATTGCTCAAGTGTTTCTAATTGAATACGATATTTGGCCAACAATTCTAGCACATATTTACCTAACGGCTCGGTTTGCGGAAATAAGGTGAAAAACTCCTCAATCGCCCGTTGTTGTGTCGAGCCTTTTCCCAACATTCTCAAATAAAGGGTTTGAGGTGTGGTAGGTAAACGGTCAATTGCGACGATGGCTGTCAAAAGTGGCTCTTGTAAAAAGTAAACACCTTTGCCCCATAACAAATCCGGTTGGGCAGCATAACTATTCAAAAGTGGCTCGGATGCTGAGGTGGCTAAAATCCATAAACGAGGCAGTTGTTCTTGAGGCAAAGGTTTTTCGTCATGTCGAGAACGATCAGTTTGTAATTTGTTATGTACAGACAACAGTTTTAAAATACAGTTGTTGACATCATTTATAGTTGGTGGGCTACGAAAAGGTTCCAAAAGACAAGTATGTTCAATCATTTGTCCAAGTAATCCCAAAGTTTTAAACAGAGGGGTTGAAGTAGTCGTAGCTTTTGGCTCAAAGTAAATATCCACATAACGTCTCTCGGCATGGATTTCAAAGTTGACTTTTACTTTACCATCTAAAGGTATAAATAGTTCCTCCAAAAATTGTTTCGCAAACTGATCATGGGGTTGTTGTGTCATTTAATTAATCTTATCCGGTTGAGGTTACCGAAACCTATTCTACACTAACTTGCTACGAAATTATTAATGCTAATAAATAATTAATTAACTTGCCACGAAATTATTAATGCCAATAAACAATTAATATTTAATATTAGCCATCCCAAGCAGTGACAGTTTTCACCAAAATTTGGCCGGGCAGTGGCTAGTGTGAGGTTTGAAATTTCGACCGGCCCTCCCCGTATTTATTGGATGAGCCAGAGTTTATAACATTTATATAACACGATATGTATCGACTGTTACGTGATATGTTAACAAATCAACCCTATTATACTTATGGTTCGGTGATTTAAAACCAAGAATTTAAGAATTGGGAAAGAACGAAATAAGTTGAGTATAAATTGCTGACGAAAAGCCAAGTAACTCCAAAATATATTGCTGTAAAGCTGTAAGAGGGGTTAAATGATATGAAATCCCATCAACTCCCTCAATACCAATTAGGTCTATATAGTTAAAAGCACCTAGTAGTGCTTCGGTAGTTGGTCGTGAAGTACTACGTTTTGGATTACCAGCATAAAGACCAGCGATATCAACTCTAGCTTCATCTAATTTGCTACGTACTACAAATTCCAATAACGTTAAAACTCGCAATCCAATGGTTAACAAACGAATCAATCCAGTAGCGTGGTCATCTCTTTGCAAGTACATAGGAATTAAAGAAAGTGGTTTTCCTTTGAATCTACCAAAACATCGTTCTATAATATACTCGTCACGATAAGCTAATACTGCATCGTCAAGCGAAAATTTTTCAACGGGAGTGTTAGTAGCATAAACTCGCCAACCAAGACGCTTTCTCGCAGTCTCAATCGCCGTTTCATTATCTTGAATATGTACATTAAGTACTTGTTGAATTTCAGTGCGAGCCGGCTTATCACGATAACGACGACGATGCTGTTCAATGGTTGACTCAAAAGCTTCAACTTCGAGCAAGCCTTCAACATTGTATTGTTTAAGAATGCCATTAACTGCTGGCCAAAATAAATCTAATGTTGTTATGCATGTGTACTTAACGAAGTGTACGGGTAAGATCAGTAATGGCGGTTTTGGCTTTTTTAAGACGTTTGTTCAAAGCTTTTTCTTGTGTCTCTGCATGTTTGATTGAGCACGGTACAAAGCTCTGACCAAGATATTGTTTCACCAGAGACGATGCCAGTGACAGTTTCGTTTATTTCAAAGCCTTGGGCAATCTTTTCCATTCCACCGTTATCATGAAAACGGTAAATTGGTTCAATAATTCGGCTAGATGAACCAACCGGTGTCAGATAAGCATCTAACACTTCTTCAGTAACAATTGTGGCAGATAATGGCATAAGGTAATAATCATTAGCTTTTTTTATACTAGCTCGTATAGAACTTGCACCCATTTTGCAATCACCAACATACAAAACTCCTTCTTTATCAAGAATATTACGAACCTGTTTAATAGCCGGTTCATACAAAGGATCATCGGCTTCGTTACCAGCTACTACTTGGCTTGCTTCAGTCCAACCTAATGGGTCTAAACTAGCTAACATGATTTTAACTTGTGCCAAGTCTGGACGGTAATCTTTGCTATAACCTTGCTGAAATATACTACCTACGGATGGTTTGAGGTGGCTACTAGCGGTTGTAGTATCTAACCGAACTATGTCAGTTGGAAGGGGATATACTCGTGTATGCTTTCCTTGTTCTTGCTCGTATTCTTGCCAAGATTTATCGATGTTTAGATACCTAGGACTTACGCATTGACAGGTAAATTTTTTTAGGTTTTCTTTCAAATACAAGGCATTACAAATTTGAGAAAAATCGTTTTGGGTCCATTTTGGTAAATTCAGTCAGGGGCCAAATTTTCATAACTATATGATAGTTATCATGAAAACAACAAATTGAGTTTGTCAATGCGTAAGTCCTAATACGGTTAAGAACGCACTCCAAAAAGATGGATGGACAATTACACACGATCCGTTGTTTATTCGTTTTGGCAAAGTTGAGCTTTACGTTGATTTAGGGGCTGAAAAACTGATTGCCGCCAAAAAAAACGGTGAGCAAATTGCGGTTGAAATTAAAAGTTTTCTCGCTGATTCTAATATCACCGATTTTCACCGCGCATTAGGGCAATTTATGAATTACCGAATGGCTTTAGAAGATTTGCAACCAGAACGGACTTTATTTTTAGCGATTCCATCTGGGATTTATGATAATTTCTTTACCCTACCATTTGGGCAAAAGGCGATTGAATATCATCAACTGAAATTAATTGTTTATGATATTAAAAAAGAGGTAATTGTAAAATGGCTCAATTAGAACAGTACCAAACTTATGTTCAAGAATTGCTGGAACAATATGCCAATCTTGCGGCTGCCGATGAAGAGATTGAAGTCGAAATGATTTTTGATACCCAACGTCATCATTACCAATTAGTCAATTTAGGTTGGCATGGTGAACAACGAACTTATGGCTGTATCTTACATATTGATATCAAAGCCGACAAAATTTGGATACAACATAATGGTACCGAAAACCATGTGGCTTATGAATTAAACGCCAAAGGGATACCAAAAGAAGATATCGTCTTAGGTTTTCATTCGCCCTATATGCGACAGTTCACGGATTTTGCGGTGAATTAGCCTCGCTTATGCAGTCATAAACGTCAAATAAATTCAATTTTTTGTGCCCTATCACTATGCAAACGCGTTATAATTTTAAAAAATCACCACTACATATTGCAGGACTACCAAATATTTACCCAACCAAAAGAGGACTTTATAACAATATAAACAACCATCGTATGTGAAGATTATCCAGAAAAAGCGATTTGCCAGTAAACTGTCTGAATCAGAATTTACAGAAAATTTAATTCCGTAAATTCTGCTTCTTTGCCAGTGGCTTACCACATCTTAACCAAAAGATTTAATTCAAAAAAGGATTTTTTATACGAATATCTTCAATGATTTGTCCATGACTTAAATCTTCAGTCATGTAGGTCGGGTTAGATTTTTTTGCGCAGAAAAAAAACGTAACCCGACAAAGGTGTATCTTAAATAAATGTCGGGTTACGTTATCGCGCGGAGCTTGATAAGCTAACCCGACCTACATGACTACATGACTGAGCCTATTGAGGCCCGTTATTCTTTTTTGAAAACTTGAACATCGAGTTAAACTAATCAAAGGAGACACCCGCTTTTTGCAAAATATGTTGTCTTTTTTCTGCTGAAAGGTTGTCAGCTTGTGTCCACTGAGCTATATCTTCATCAGTGTACATTTCAACAGATTGAAAAGAGGATATTCTTTCTTTGATAAGATTGAGTAAAAATTGGGACAGTGTCACGTTTAAAGATTTTGCCGTATTTTTAATTTGATTTAGCAAATCATCTGGAATTTCTAAAGTATATTCTGTCATTGTTATTACCTTTTTACAATTGGGCATTTATATCGAATCCCCAAATCTTTTTGTTTAAGTGTGGCAAAGAGAGGGGGGAGACGTTCTAAGTTGAACTTTGCCAAGGACATTTAGAACATTCCAATTTTAATGACACTTAAACACCTTTCATTTACGGAGACATCATTTTATGTTATTTGACGATTATAACACAAATGTTCCGATAAGGAACTTTAGGCAATTATCTAATTGCCTATTATCATTGCTTATCTTTGCATCTATCAGCATGGTATCTGCCCATGAACAAAGCAGTGATAATTACACCATGCTCAAAGATGTCTTGAGCAACGGCGGTGATAGGAGCAACTCATCCAACTACCAAATGGTGGCAACCGTCGGACAATACGCCACCAGAAAAGGCACTGCTAATGGCAATGTGCTGTATCCGGGATTTCACGCGCCTAGAAGTACGCGCTCTCCTAAATCTGATGCTTGCGGTGGAGTCACCGAAGGCTTAGTGGCTTGTTATCCGTTTGATGGGAATGCTATGGATGCTAGTGGGAATGGGAACGATGGTACGGTTAATGGGGCTACTTTGACTGAAGATCGATTGGGGAATGCTGATAGTGCCTATAATTTTGATGGTGTTGATGATTATATTGAGATACCAACTAAGGAATGGTCATGAAATATTTTCCCTATATCCGGTATAAATAATTTGCCAACCCCGATAGGGGTTGAATGTGAATAACCACAGGTGGAACCTGTGGTAAAGCAAAAAAACAAAACGGGAAGTTATTTCGTGACCATTCCTAACTTTAATGATACAACATTTACCATTGGGGCTTGGATAAAGTTAAAAACTCACCAATGCTATGGTGGTATCGTTGATGGCTATCATAATAAATGGGAATTTGTTATGGATTGTCAAGATGGTGGTAAAAAACTGGAATTTGCTCAGTGGAAAAGCGATGGTGGTTATAACGATCATCGTGCTTCAAGTACATTGAATACGTCACAGTGGTTTTATGTGGCTGTTGTCATTGATGATATATCTGGTACTTTTTATATTGATGGACAACTTGATTCCACGTTTACAATGACAGCTCAGGCACTGACCCCGATCAGTAAGTTTGTGATAGGTGCCAGTTTAAGTGGTTCTGCTCAATATTTTGATGGTAATATAGACAACATACGTATCTACAACCGCGCCTTATCCGAAGATGAAGTCAAACAACTTTACCAACCGGAAAGTGAACCCACAGGTAACTATACCGTTTATGGCACCATCCGCGACGAACTCGGCAACAAGTTAGCCGGTGTCGAAGTGCAAGTTGCCGGTAAAACTGTAACAACTGACGCTGCTGGTAATTGGGAAGTTTCCAAATTGCCAGAAGGTGAGTACACAGTTACAGCCAGTAAAGATGGCTACACCTTTGTACCAGAAAATGTGGAACTCGGTAACGATGAGTTCAAAACAGAAGTTGTTATAGTACCTCTGTCCAAGCTCAAAGTGAAAGTTGTGGCTGAGCCACGTACCGTGAAGCAGGATGATAACGTGACTTATATTGCTACCGTAATTAATGGCGGTTTTGATCCGGCAACTTCTGTTGTTCTTACTAACGAATTACCAGAAAATGCCGGACTTGTTTCCATTGAAGCATTAGATGGTGGTGAATGTGATGCCGACACCGTAACTTGCATATTACCGGATTTAACTACCGGTAATTCAGCAAGAATCAAATTCGTGGTGAGCAACACACAAGCCAATAGTTTATTAAATACGGCTACTGTGACAGCGAATGAATATCCGGCTGATGTCCAAAAAACGCGGACACGAGTTATTCCGCATTTAGCCGCCTCCATCACGGATTCGCCGGAACCATTGCAATTACCGCTTCCGGGCGAAGAG
>Ga0233403_10000920_pt1 | contig 13997 bp, 10 predicted proteins | sample Na_oxic_1_MG_FD_179866 | JGI IMG/M metagenome (GOLD analysis project Ga0233403, IMG submission 179866) | Seawater microbial communities from Saanich Inlet, British Columbia, Canada - Na_oxic_1_MG | ecosystem: Environmental > Aquatic > Marine > Inlet | place: Canada: British Columbia | collected...
CATTTCAGAGAGGTCAGGGCGATGGATATTCATGTCTACAAGCAGCACAGAGTGATTCGTCAGCAATTCCGCCGCGGCCGCTGCTATGTTCAGGCAGCAGTAGCTGACACCGATGCCGGGGTTCGGTCCTGTGACGAAAAAAACCTGCTTCTGCTTCCGGTTAAATCGGTTATATAAACGATGAATAACAAATGTGTGTTCAGGTGTCATGGTCTTTGGTGATACTCGAACTTCAATTTTTTTTTAACCTGCATTGTCTGCTCCTCACTATATGGCCGGAAATCTGTTCGGAAATGTAGAATTTTTTTATACTGTTTGTCAATATATTTGCGAATATTTGTGAAATCCGGGTGTGAAATTTTCGATTGGAATGCTGAAATTTAGCCCGTCAGGTGAGCAGGGGCTTGGAAATTTTTGATCCGCCGAACATTCCGCAGCCATTTCAAATCCCGGTACAAAAATAATATCAGATGGATGCATTCCAAAATGACGGTTGACATCATAACTGACTGAAATTATTGACATCAGCATTTTCGGATATCCTGCATCTGTATCAATCATTTCAGCAGGTTATCCAGATTCGTTTTTTTATCGACACTTTGGGAATGCACCCTGTCAGATCGAAAATTTTTGTAGACAGCAGATTCCGATTTTCCCAGAATACCGGGATTGCCGCACCGAAAAAAATTCAACTCAGTTTTGTGTATTTCTGTCGTTCTGAGAATATTCTGTTTTCGTAAAAACAGGGTGAAATGGCTGCACGCAATTCTTGTGCCATGTCTCATCCTGTTTTTTTCAGACTTTGGGAGTTCTGAGATTGAAATGGAAAAAATCATTGGAAACCCGGCCTGAATAATCTGAAAATTTTCCCCACATGTTATATCTGAACAAATTGCAAATTTGTCTTACATCGGATTATTGCTCATTATAGCCGGACATTATTTCTGAAACGCGGCACTAAGTGTTGCACTGATTATCTTGCTCATGCGGATTAAAAGGGTCGCCCCAAAAAATAGCTTGAGTGTAACCAAAATTTAACATAAGATAGAACACGGATGACACAGAGATGCACGGATTTAACAGATTCGTTCGGAAAATGAGTCACTGGCAGACGCTCTGGCAGATATGGTGGGAAATTTCCGGTTGACACCTGCAGGAATTATTCGGAAAAGGAGAATGACACAATGTTTAGTTCGTTCCCGTTCCCTGAGCCTGCCGAAGGGGGAACAGGAACCCTTTCATATAAACGGCCATGAATTTCTGCCACAACGAAACATGGATGAATAATTACCAGTTTGATATACTGTTTAAGAATTTCGGAAAGCAGTATGATTTTCAGATCGTTTCTGAACGAATTTCAAATTCGTTCAGCTTCGGATCAGGAGGAATAAAAAAATGTTGAAAAGACAGTTCGGAGTTATTCTGAGTATATTCATTTTGTGGGGAAATATTTCCCTGGCGGCTGAACAACATAAGATGGCAGTTATATTTCCCGGGGCAATTCAGGACAGGGACTATAACATGATCGGGCACCAGGCAATGAGGCATGTTGAAAGTCTGTTTGGAATGGAAACCGCATACTCCCAGAGAGTCAGCTCCGAAGATGCGGAAGAGGCCATCAGCAGACATTATGTTAAAGGATTTAAGATCATCTGGACACACGGGGGACAGTATAACAGCCTGGTTATGAAAATTTCTCACAAATACCCTGATGCAATATTTATCATTGAAGGGGATGAACCAATGAAAACCACATATCCGAATATCATTGTCTTAGGCGGCAGCGAGTACCATAAGAGTTATTATGTTCTCGGGGCGTTGGCGGCAAAACTGACGAAAACAGGACATGTGGGATACATCGGCGGGATAGAACTGCCATTCACTTATGGAGAGATTAATGCTGCCTCACAAGCTGTCCGAGACTATCAGCCTCATGTCAGGTTACATTTTATGCATGTCGGTGACTTCAATGATCCGCTGAAAACCCGACTGGTCGCGGAGGCGCTTATTGCCCAGAAATGCGATGTCCTGCTCAGTGGTGTCAACCTGGGAAATTTCGGTCTGTTCGAGGCGGTCAGAAAGGCTCCCCGAAAGGTCTTTTTCACCACGACATATACCAGCAAACACGGTTATGCTCCTGATCGCTATCTTTGTTCGGATATCGTGAACTATATCCCGCCGATTGAGCAGGTTGTCAGGGGCATTATTCGTCAGGGCGTTCGTTCGGGGTATTATCCTGTCAGTTGGGGGGAGGGCAAAGCACGATATATTAATTTTCCAATATACAATATATCCAAAGAATTGAATGACGATATCCGGCAGATTGGCGAACAGGTGGCAACGGGAAAGATTACTGTTTCAAAGATTCTTGAAAAGATTATTGTGAAGGAGTGAGACATATGCTGCACACACAAAGTATCACCCGAATGTTTCTCATAATTACCATTACGATAGCCATATTTTTAGGCATTGCCACGGCTGTTATCTCCATTCTCACGCAATATAACAGTTTTCAACAGGCATCCCGGCAATATGAGAAAGCTTATCTCAAGACTCAGAAAAGCCTGATTCAGAATGAGGTGATAAAGATTCTCAATCATATAGAGTATGAAAAGTCACTTGCTGAGAGGCGTTTACGGAAGAGTATCAGGGAACAGGTTCAGGAAATGCATACGATGGCAATAACTGTCTATGAGAAGAATAAGACGCTGAAACCTCATAAGGAGATTCAAACCCTGATTGTGGATATGGTATCGCTGATAAAACATCATGGAGACGAGTATTTTTGGATTATAACTCCCCAGGGAACTGTTATTTTCCACCCTTTTATCCGAGAAAAATCTGTTGAGCAGTTACCCGGGGATATGCAGAAGCTTTTTTATAATGCTGCAAATGCCGTATCAGACGGCAAAGACGGCGCGTTTTACGAGTACTACTGGAAGAAGCTAGGACAGAATATTCCCCTGCGTAAGGTTTCTTACTTCATGCTCTTTAAACCATACAATTGGATTATTTGCACAGGTGCCAGTCTTCCTGATCTTGAACGTGATATTCAAAAAGAAGTGCTGGAACATCTTGAACATATCACGTTCGGCAGAGAAGGCAGCATACAGGCTTTTACCTTCGACGGTACTGTGCTGGCGGATCCGTCACAGTCGTTTCCTGTGGGTGAGAATGTACTCGAAATCACTGATGCCAACGGAGTGAAAATTGTGCAGCAGATTTTGGAAGCCGGCTTACATCCCGAAGGAGGCTATATCTCTTATCTATGGGCAAAAAACAAATTATCTGCACCCCGGACAAAACTTGTGTTTTCAAAGACAGTATATGACTGGGGATGGATCGTTACCGCGGGGGTGTTTGCAGATGAGATTGATACTATGATAGCAGAGCATCGCAATGTCCTGAAAGCCGGCGTCATGCGGCAAATTCGATGGAGTATGGGACTGTTTTTGCTGGTATTGATCTCCGGGATACTGGCAGCTTATATTTTTTCACGCCACCTCCGAAACGAGTTCCGGGTGTTCATCGCATTCTTTGAAAATGTTTCACACGCCTACGCTCCCATTGACAAAGAGCAGTTGTCCAGTAAAGAATTTAAGGTCCTGGCGGATTATGCCAATGATATGCGTGACGAAATTGTCCGATCCCGCCGGGATCTGAGCAAAAGTGAGGAACGATACCGAACCCTTGTGGAGGCAATCCCCTATGGCATCCAGGAAATAGATACGAACGGTATTATTACGTTTATTAACCCTGCTTATGATAAAATGTACGGGTATGATCATGGCGAGTTAACCGGTAAATCAATGTTGGACATGATAGCCACTGATTCTGAGAAGAGCATATTGCAGGAGTACCTGGACATAATTTTAAAAGAGCAGCCGGAGCCGGTTCCCTATTTTGGAAAAGTTTTAAAAAAAGACGGCTATGTCTTTGATGTTCAGACGGACTGGGAATACAAACGGGATGAGCATGGAAGGATTACAGGATTTATCTCGGTTATCACTGATATTACGGAGCGCAAACAGGCCCGGGAAGAAATTCAGAAACTCAATCTGACCCTTGAGCAGAAAGTCGCGGAAAGAACACAGGAATTACATGAAACGATCCGGCGGTTACACTGGGAAATTGCCGAACGCGAGCGAACAGAGCGTGAACTCCAACACGCGAAAGAGGCTGCGGAATCCGCCAATCTTGCAAAAAGCATTTTTCTTGCCAACATGAGCCACGAACTCCGCACCCCGCTCAATGCGATTCTCGGCTTTGCCCAGATTATGAGCCATAGCCGGACCGATAACCCGGAACAGCGGGAAAACCTCGCTGTTATCAGTCGCAACGGGGAACATCTGCTGACGCTTATCAACCAGGTTCTTGATCTTTCCAAGATCGAAGCCGGACGAATCACTCTCGATGAGAGGAACTTTGATCTGCACAACATGCTTTCCGAATTGGAAAATATGTTCCGCGTGCAGGCAGATAACAAGGCTCTGCGGTTGGTGTTCAGCCATGCCGGAGATGTTCCGCGTCACATCCGCACTGACGAGGTCAGGCTTCGGCAGGTTCTGATCAACCTGCTGAACAACGCGCTCAAATTTACAAAGGAAGGAGGCGTGACGGTGAGAGCGGGAATTGCGGATTCGGAAGATTGCAAATCCGGGATACGGAAACTGAGATTTGAAATTGAGGACACAGGTTCCGGGATCGCATCCGAAGAATCGGATATGCTGTTTGAGGCGTTTGTCCAGACTGAAACCGGTCGGCAGGCGCAGGAAGGCACAGGTCTGGGACTGCCGATCAGCAGGAATTTTGTGCGACTCATGGGCGGAGATATAACGGTCAGGAGCGAACCCGGACGCGGGACCACATTCACATTTGACATACAGGCAGGCATCGCGGAAGCAGCGGAAACTGAGACCATACCGGCAGCCCGCCGCGCCGTCGCTCCCGAACCCGGACAGCCCCGTCACCGCATTCTGATCGCGGATGACAAAGCTGACAACCGCAGGGTGCTTGACAGGCTGCTGAGTCCTTTCGGTTTTGCCCTCCGGGAAGCCGGCAACGGACAGGAGGCGACTGAAATATGGGACAGATGGAAACCGCATCTGATATGGATGGACATCCGGATGCCGGTTATGAGCGGCTATGAGGCAGTAAGGAAAATCAGGAATCAGGAATCGGGAATCAGGCATACCGTCATCATCGCGGTCAGCGCCAGCGCGTATGAGGAAGAACGCGCTGTTGCCATCTCAGAAGGCTGTGATGATTTTCTGCGAAAACCGTTCCGGGAAGCGGATATCTTTGAAATGATGAGCAGGCATGCGGGTATCCGGTTTATATATGAGGATGATCGTAAGACGGAAAGCAGGAGGCAGGGCGCAGAGAGCAAAAAGATGCTGACACCGGAGATGCTTGCTGTGCTGCCGGATGATGTGCTTGCCGAATTCCGGAGAGTCGCGGAGATTGCGGATATCAGAACTGTAAAACGTCTCACCGAACAGATTCGCACAGAGCATGAGTCACTGGCTGATGCCCTGACGGAGTTGCTGGAAGATTTCCGGTTCGACACTCTGCAGGAATTATTCGGAAAAGGGGAATGACAGAATCAGAAATTGCTAATTCCTGACCAAAAAAAATGCCCGCCTGCGGGAATATGTATATCATCTGGAGAGTATGGACGCTCTGGGAAAAGCCGTCAGCGAGGCACAGAACATGGCTCAGATGATGGACAATGCCATGAGGACAGCTTTGTCTGTGTTCAGGTGTGAGCGGGCCTGGCTCCTGCATCCCTGTGGTCCGAAGTCATGTAAATTCCAATCTGCCGAATATCATCTGATCGAAAAGGAGAAAAAAAATGAAATATCCCCTGCAGGAAAAGATCGGAAATCCCGATCTGCTTGTGGGTCGGGACAAAGAATTTGAGGACCTGGGGAAATGGACAGGCAACATTCCGAAAAAACTGTCCGGCTCCAGAGTGATTCTTGCCCGCCGCAAAAGCGGGAAGACTGCTATTGTGCAGCGTATTTTCAACCGGCTCTGGAGTGAAAACGGGGAGGTGATCCCGTTTTATTTCGACATGACCGAAAATCCCGTCTGGTACCCGGATTTGGCGGTGAAATACTACTGCACATTCGCCTCACAGTACATTTCATTTTCAGAGAGAGATGAAACACTGGTTCGGAAGCCGCTTTCCCTTGAAAAAATCAGAGAATACGGTGTTAAAAAATCTGTTCCGTCTCTGGTGGATGATGTGGATTCAATCCTGTGGGCAAAAAAGATGGAATTTCATACCTCCGCATGGGAAACTGCCTGCGGTGCCCCGCACCGATTTGCCGATGTGTATGATCAGCGGTTTCTGGTCATCATTGACGAATTTCAGAATTTTGCGGGGTATGTCTATCCCGATCAGAATTTTCAGACTGATCCCATCAGATCGCTGCCCGGGAGTTTTCATTCCCTTTCCGAATCCAAAATCGCACCAATGCTGGTAACCGGCTCATACATCAGCTGGCTGCTTGAGATTGCCGGGAAATACCTCCAGGCCGGCCGCCTGGATGAGTGGCATATCAATCCCTGTCTCACACCTGAGAAGGGTCTGGAGGCGGTGTACGGATACGCCCGGGTTTACAACGAACCTGTCACAAACGAGACGGCTTTCCTCATCAGCCATATCTGCATGTCGGACCCGTTCTTCATCTCCTGTGTGATGCAGAGCCGTCACCGGGACAGGGACCTGACCACGGAAAAGGGCGTGATCGGGACCTATAATTACGAGATCACTGACCGCCGCTCCAGAATGTCCAAGACATGGAACGAATACATCCAGCTAACCCTGAAGAAAGTCAATGACCGGTATGCCAAGGAGATGCTCCTGTTTCTCAGCAGACATTCCGACCGCTACTGGACCCATCGGGAGCTCAGGGATGAGCTGCGGATTGATCTTGACCTCGACGAGATCAAAAAGAAACTGATCCTCCTGGTGGAGGCGGATGTCATCGAGTGGGGACGTTCCGACATTGATTTCAGGGGATTGGGGGACGGCACACTCAATCTGATCCTGCGAAACCGTTTTGAGAATGAAATCAGCGGATTTGTCCCGGATCTCAGGCAGGAGGCGCATGAGCATATCCGGGAACTGAAAAAGGAGAAGAAGCGTCTCCGGGGGATGCTGAACAATCTCTCAGGAAAGTTTGCGGAATATCAGCTGGCCACGGCGTTCCGCTCGAAAAAGCGGTTTGCGCTGTCTGACTATTTTGCCGGGGTGGCGGACACGGCCCGGCTGAATATCATTCAGGTCAGACAGCGGGTGCCCATCCAGCGTGAGGACGGAAAAAACATGGAACTGGACGTGGTCGCGGAATCGGGCTGCGGCCGGGTGGTTGTGGTCGAGGTGAAGAAGTGGGAGACCCGGGTCGGCAGAGGTGTTGTCGGGGATTTTGCCGAAAAGGCCGAAGTTTATGCGGGGAGCGTTCCGGACAAAACAATCCTGCCGGCCTTTCTCTCCCTGGGCGGGTTCGCGGGTGAGGCCATGCGGCTCTGTGAGGAGCGGGGCATCGGGACAGCCGAGCGTATCGCACATTTCTGAATTTTGATCAAACAACCTGCGGAATGCAGGGTTTGAGTGATTCCCGATTAAATGAACAGGGCTGACAGGGCAATGATTCCCATAATAAACGCGGTGTATTCCATGCCCAGAAACGGAATGAGGACCAGGGTGCCGAACAATGCCCCGGCACAACCGCCCAGCAAATCAGCGGCGTACAGCGGGGAAACAACCATTTTCTGATCTCTGACACCGGACAGACTGGCAACTGCGAGGATGCCGGAAACCAGAAAACCTGTGAGAAATAAAAGAGAGGAGACAGTGAAAATGCCGGAGGAATAGCCGGATCTGAGCAAAACCACAAAGAGCAGACAGATCAGCAGAAAACCGAGAAACAAACTTCTTCCCAGACTTTCATGCGAATTCTGAATTTCAAATTTCAAATTTTGTATGACCATTGCCCCGACTGCCAAGCCGCCCATGAACACCATGAGCAGAATACCGATGTTCTGAAACAGCACGCCGTTTTTCATCTGATAGTGAAGAATCAGCATGGTTTCCATAACCATTCCGAGAAAGCCGGCCAGTGTGACTGTCAGAATTTTTCTGAATCTCCGCCGTCGCCGGGAAAGCAGAATCAGAAGAGTCATAAAACCTGCCGGCACCGTCATTGCCCATATTCGGTCTGAGCCGCCAAAGCTGAAAAATGAAACATCCTGATGAATCATGCCGGGGATGAATTTTGACAGCCAGATCATGGCGGAATAGCGATAGCAGACAGGCTGGATATCTGTATTCGGAGGCGTGTCCGCGGAGGCCAGTTGTTTCCTGATTTCAAAAAATCTGTCATTTGTGTAAAGATAACGAATATAAGGCGGGCTTACAAGCCTTGTTTCCATTTTTCTTCTGACGAAACGCCCAATGAGTTTCTCCGGATCCTTTGTCAGAGGCGTGTCCGAGGCAATGAGAATATTGCTGACACCCGGCAGCACCACCACATCACGGAACACAGCACTCAGGGCCAGCCATATGCCTGCATTCCGATATGTCAGAAAAGAGGTCCAGAGATTTTCCGATGATCGCAACCGCAGGGCCAGCACACCGCCCGGTTCCAGTCTGTCCGCGCACTGTCGGAAATATTCACGGGTGTAAAAGCGGTTGGACTGTCCCGAAGAGGGATCGGGCATTCCCAGCAGCATAAGGTCATAGGAACCCGATGTTTTCAGAAATTTCCGGGGGTCGGCATGATGCACTCTCACAACTTCCGATTCAAGGGATTTGCCATAGGTTTCAGGCAGATGTTTTTTGCCCATATCAAGCAGTACCGGATTCAGTTCCGCATAGTCTGCCTGTTTGGGGCCATGTTTGAGCATTTCGCTGACAATGCCTTCAGCACCGCCGCCTGATATGAGTATTTTTTCAGGAGCCTCGCGCTGTATGGCCGCAAGATGCACAAACACCTCTGCCGCGGTGCTTTCTGTCTCAAAACTCAGCGCGTCGTTTTCAAACAGGACAAGCTGATCAGAGCGATTCTCAATGGTAATCCGGCTGTAAGGCGAATCCTGCGTATCCAGAAGGTCGGGATGATTCCAACCGGTCGTCTGCCAGTCAATTTCCCAGGACAGTGACAGCAGGCCGATCAATATGACAAAGACAGATATTTCCAAATACCTGAGAGATGAAACATGGCAGACAGCAATAAATAAGAGGGTGAGCAGGCCGCACAGGACAGAAATGGCGAAGTTCTGAAATCCGAAATGGAGGAACAGTGCAGACACCAATCCGCCGATAATTGCCCCCGCACTTTCAATGGCGTAGGCAGTGGCCAGAGTTCCTCTGTTTTTTCCGATATACAGCTTTGAGGCCCATTGGAACATCAGACCCAGCAGAATGCCCATTGGAAAAAGGACTATTATGACAGCCCCTATCTGCTGGGCAAAGGGAAGATAGGAACCCGGCACCGCACGGAACAGAATCCGCACTGCACGGATAATGACGGTCTGGACAGGCAGAAGGAATGAAAACAGGATAAACAGGTGACGGAGGGCGGTTGGTGAGGGGGTGTCGCCTTTTTTCCCTATCAATGCACCAGCGGCAGTCCAGAACAGCCATATTCCCATTGCAAGGATATAAATCAGTTCTATGCCGTAAAAGGCCACCTGCAATTCCCGGAGAATGACGACCTGCCCGATAATTGATATGAAGCCGATAATGAGAAGGTATAATGCCATATAAAAATTTGCCCCTCGTTACGGGGCACCGCCTCGTAATATATACCGTGAGGCTCTGGCTCATTGTCGACAGAAGCCATGGCAGCAAGTTCCTCGTTACGAGGTTTTTCTTCGTTTGCCTCCTGCCGTGTATTGTCCGATCTTCTCAATACATTCGGCCATGTGAATCAGGTGAAGTCGTTCATCTGTGACTTGTTCACGGATGTGCCAGTTTTAAACTCATTACGATAATTACCAGGTTGCAACATATTGACATTATGGTTTGTCAGGAGTTATGCGCCCCTTTGTTGTTTCAGTCGCCTGCCTGAATAAAAATGAGGTGGTGCTGTGGGAATGGTGGCAATTTTCGGCAATGCTGTGGGAATGGTGATAATTGTTCATTCTATATTTGTAATATCAATATGTTAAATTTTGTAACACCACCACTTCCACAGCAATACCAAAATGACAGTTGATGTTTGCCGGATTAGTCGTTTTCAGACATCAGGCATCAAGCTTCCGAGTTTCCTCAACAAAATGTTTCACCTTTTCCAGGTCCTTTTTGAATCTTATGGGTTGTCCGTTTCCATCAACAGCATTGGTCTGAGTACAGCTGTCAACCCCGACGGGTCCGACATACCTGATACTTTCCGACACATTATCCGGAGAAAGCCCGCCTGCCAATATCACCGGAACGGAGCTGTTATTAAGCAGTTCTTTGGACATATCCCAGTCACATGTCTGACCGGTGATGCCGATGAAAGCCCCGGCCGGCTGATGTTTGGCGGAATTGACAAGCATGGTGTCTATCAGAAAATAATCACTTAGCGGCTCGAATATTCTCGCCAGTTCCAGAGTCGGAATATGATCAGTCATACCGGTCTGCGCTATCGGAATAGCGCGCATGATCTTGATTTCAGGGAATCTCTTTCTGACATTCTCCTGCAAATCTGTCAGTTCCTTGCAAGTTTCTGAAACAATATTATGTCCGTTTGTCAGGATATCACAGAAATGAACGATATCCGGATCATGATAATCCAATGTCCGGAATACTGTGTCCTGATCGCTGAAAAGCGGGATCAGAGTGCTCCGGGCCCCTTGTTTTGCGACTCTCACAGCCTCTCTGACCGAAGACACTTTCCATGAGTCCTGTGAAAGGAGAACGCTGCCGATATGATCCACCCCCATATTGATCATCTCTTCAGCTTCATGCGGAGTTTGTATTTCATAAATCTGAACAATTGTATCTTTCATGTTAAAAAAAATCTCCATAACATTTATCCGGCATTGCAAATTCAGAAGGTTAAGTTTGAACACAAGGGATTTCCTCTGAAATTTAATCTCACCAATGTGCCATCCTCGCTGCTGAATGAAATTGAAAAGCCGAACAGTAAAATTTTCTTTGATGTGCCTAATGACATGACAACGACCATAAAGATGATTTTTTCTCCGGAGCCTTTTGATATGAATCGGAGAATCTGGGAAACATTTCTTCTTATAGCAAATGAGTCCATATCTGTTTTTCTGATACGAATGAGTTCTTTGAAGGTTCCCATGATGACACTGGCAGACCCTCCGGAATCCCACTCACTCTGTTCCGATAAGATGTTTCTTTCATTCGGACCGGATTGTTGTTCATCTTCATATTCTATATGTTATAAGCACTTTTTCAGCTTTGTCAAAAAAAATGATGCTTCTGAAAAAAAACGGGAACCCTAATCAGCAAGCAACTGAAAGCAGAAATGCTTAATCAGTATCTGAACAAAAAGCTTTTTCCTGACCTGACAAAGGTGGTAAACGGAAACATGACACAGACCGATTTGAGAAAATTCCCGATTCTGAAAAAAAAATCGGTTCCGAATAGGAAGAAAGGGTATTATGTCCACCAATATATTCAAACCAAGTTTCCAGTTTATGGATCATCCGGATTTGGGGCTTCCGCATCCGAAAGCCTGCTTCTGCATGCGGCGGCGAAATCTTCGGGATAATGTCCGCTGATCCATCGCAGTTGTGCCTCGGTGAACGCACCCGGAGACCAGGGCAGTTTGGGGAGAAAAGAGTAAAGCAGCCGCTGATCCGCATCGGGCGAGTCAAAGCGTTTGGGATATTCTATCGTTGTAATCATTCTCGCGCCCATGGCTCCCAGCACTTTGATCGCAGTCAGCATGGCCCGATCCAGTGCGGCACGGACCGCCGTGTCTGCTTCCAGTATGTTGCCGACCGGATTCAGTGTCATCATCTGCAATTCCCATTGCGAGGTCTGAGCTTTGGGAACAAACAGCATGACCTGATCATCCTCCCGGACAATCAGACTGCTGTTCTTCTCCATGTCATCATCCATACGGCGATTATTTCGGACTGCTTTGATATAATTGTCAAAGAAATTTTTCCCGGTCTGCCCCCGATACTCCCGGATAAAGCTGTGAATCAGGTCGCCGCAGCCATAGGCCGGGATATCCTCTGCGGAATGCGGATTGGAAACAGAAGCCGGAATGAGTGCGAATTGCTGATGAACCTGCTGATGGGAACCATGTAGCCGATATCCGCTGGGCGTGTAGTCAAATCCGAAGTTCCATCCCCACAAAGTGGAATTGAATTTCAAACCGGACTGCTTTCTGTCCGACAGAAGCCTGTGACAGACGCGCTTTCGCAGCTCCTCCAATTCTTCGGCGGACAGTCTTCTTCTCCGTGCCGGAACAGACATATCCAGGTGTTCCGCAAGCCTGACATAAGTTCGCTGATAATAAAGATGCCGCATTCCGCGCATATCGGCAGAACCCAGTTCCCGGGTTCGGTAACGAATGGCATCATGAGCCATATTCGCTGCATAATGTCCCCAGGGAATGTAGCTGTTGCGTCTGAGATATTCGAATACATGGCTGTCCTCATCCGGCCATTCCCCCACAATCTCGCTGTCACCCTGCACCCCGGGCCTCAGAACCATGATTTTCTTATAATCGTCCGGCAGAAAGGGATTGTTCGCCAATGCCTCAAACAGGGGATGATTCTTTATCTTTGCCCTCACCTTTCCTCCTGCCTCCCGCGTGTAAACCAGACCTGTGGGATATTTGCCTGCGGGATCACAGACAAATTCACAGCAGGACCGGGTCATGCGGATCAAATCCTCCGGATCAGTGGAATTGGCCGCCAATGCCAGTTTGAGCGGATCTGGCAGCGCGTGAAAAAAGGTGTCCAACTTATCCGCGGGAAGATCGTTCTCCCCGAGCCATTTTCCGAGAGTGTCACACAGGGACACAGGGGCGCGTTCCGGCAAAGCAATACCGGACGGATTCTCAGCTATTCTGTCTGCGAACCGTTTGATAATATAGGTGGTTCCCCGGAACGGAAAAGGATTTGCCACCTCGAAAATCTGATCTGCATGGGGTTCCTCCACCGTGTCACACGGAAAATTGGCGTGATTCTCCAGAGGCTGACCATCCTCGAATATGCCCAGAGAAGAGATATAATCTTTTTCACGGAAATTCTCAGCACGGAAACATGGGCTGTGGATGCCGTGGATGAATTGACCTGACCGCGCAACACAAGTTCGCAAGTTCATGATGATGGCTCCTGTAGCTCAATGATCAGATTTTCCGAACCGATTCCGACAGAAAAAAACTTGATGATTGAGTGTAATCTGTGATTTTCAAAAAAATGTCAGCAGAGCGAAAAATTTCGAAGACCGGATGCGCCTCTGCGAGATTTCTGGGGAATAGAAGATGGTCCGCGTGCCTCGACCTCGGCAACCAAAGATTGAGCAAAAGCCGGCTTTCCACCGGCAGTCAGCCATGTTCTAAGCCAATAAAATCTAATCCTATCCTACTTTTGCATCCTCCGGCTTTTAAAAGCAGATCCAAAGCGTATTCATATCGCAGTTGGGCCACAACAGTCGCCACGGTTTCTTTGTAAATAAGGCGGCCATTTTGATCCAAATCCGTTCTGTAGAGAGTCAGTTTATAATCATCTTGACTAAATTTCCCTGAATTCTCAACAAAAAAATCTTCTAAATAAGGATTCGCATTTCCATGTATGTTAACAATGGAACTAAAAATATGTACACCCTTATCATCTTGAAAGTTTAGAAACAGAACTTTTTTTGACGTTGCTTTTTTAAGACCTCTTTCAAGTTTTTTTTCATCGCTTAGTTTTCCTTTTTCACCCTCTTTCCGACATGCGCCAGCCCCATCGTATAACCTCAGTAAAGTAATCGGAATTCTACCTTTAAAAGATTTTTATTTTGTCCG
>Ga0233403_10000921_pt1 | contig 13992 bp, 11 predicted proteins | sample Na_oxic_1_MG_FD_179866 | JGI IMG/M metagenome (GOLD analysis project Ga0233403, IMG submission 179866) | Seawater microbial communities from Saanich Inlet, British Columbia, Canada - Na_oxic_1_MG | ecosystem: Environmental > Aquatic > Marine > Inlet | place: Canada: British Columbia | collected...
CTGAATCAGAATTTGCAAAATTAAAGAATTAACAGAATTAAAACCAAATCAATTTTAATATCGTATTGTTTTTATTCTGAAAATTCTAAAATTATGAAAATTCTGATTCAGACAATTAAACAAACCACCGCCATCCATAAGTACAACGAATTAACGAAAACAACGAATTAAAACCAATCAACCCATAAAAATTCGTTTATTTCGGAAAGAAGCTGTACTAAATTGCCAACTATTAAGTACAGCGAATTACGGGGATAAGCGAATTGAACCAGAGAAACAGAGGACTTGTAATTCGTTTATCCACGTAATTCGCTGTACTCAATTATTTAAACAAACCACTGCCATCCATAAGTACAACGAATTAACGAAAACAACGAATTAAAACCAATCAACCCATAAAAATTCATTTATTTCGTCAATTCGCTGTACTCAACTATCAGAATCAAGAATTTGCATAATTAACAGAATTAAAACCAAAAAAATCTTAATATCGTATTGTTTCCATTCTGAAAATCCTTAAATCCCGTAAATCCGGATTCAGACAATTAATTAAACAAACCACTATCCGTAAATTTGAGCGAAATTGTGAGCTCAACAGATTTAGTTATTAATCTATTTCTTTGAATTATCAAATAAATTGACAACTACCTTAAAAATCCGTTTAAACATCCAAATTATATACCCAATAAGAACAATTTTCTCTAACCATAGCGCATTTTTCCAGTCAATGGCATACCATAATAATAACCCAAATGAAACCAATACAAAAATATTACCTAAATATCTGGTAAATACTTTGCGGCTAGCTTTTTCTGCATATTGTTTAAGTGTGTTGCCATCTAAATAAGCTTGATAAGCTTTCGCCGTATTTTTTTCACAAGCCTGTTGCCATGCTTGATTATCTATAACAACTTCATCATTAGTTTCCTTCTCATTATCAACAAAAGTTTCTTTCTGTCCTTGTGCAGCTTTATATTTCTTCTGATTATCAACAAAAGTTTCTTTCTGTCCTTGTGCGGCTTTATACATTTGTTGAAATGCTTGTTCAGTTTGCTTGTTTTCTGGTTGATGTAGCTTAGCTGCCGGTTCATTAATGATTTCAGAGAAATATTTAACCAAGTATACCGATTCAGGGCGTTCTTCCGGATTTTCCGCCACACAATCACACAATAAATCCCGCAAAGCAGAATGATCCGGTAAATCTCGTTCCCGAAACGGGTGCGGATTTTTACCCGTCCATAAACGATACATCGTCATACCAAACGCAAAGACATCACTTTTCACACTTGGTTGCCCATAACGATAGGCATAACCGCGTTGTTCCGGCGGCGCATAATCCAACGTTCCAAATATCGCTTGCCCAAATACCGATACACTCGTTCGACTTTCAGCAACTGGTGATAAAGCCGTCGTCACCCGCGCTAAACCAAAATCAATCACTTTAACTTTCAAGTCAAACCTGACAGGTTTTGAAAACCTGTCAGGTTTAATTAGCAACAAATTCGCCGGTTTTAAATCTAAATGACAAATACTTTTTTCATGTGCCTGTTGTAAAGCCTTCGCAATCTGCACCGCCACTTGCAAACCCTGAGTGAAATCAAAGCAACCGAATTTTTCCAACCACGCCTCACCATCTATCGCCCCCTCAATATATTCGCTGACAAAATAAGGCTTGGTCTGGTGGACATTATCGGCATAACCATAATCCAAGATTTCCGGCACATAATCACCGGCAATGTCGTGCATAGTTTTGGGTTCTTGAAAAAGTTGTTCCAGATTGGTGCTGATATTTCCCCAAAAACATTTGACGACAACCCATTGATGCCCGGTTATCTTAAAATTATGGTTTTGACATAAAAACGCACAGCCCATCCCACCAGCACCCAACATTTTTTTGATGGGGTAATAGCCTTTATCTTTGCTCATGTCATGCAAAGCATAATGACGATCTAAATTAATCGCCTCCTGAAAAGACGCTAAGGCTTGGGCGTATAAATTTTCTTTGGCAGACACGGTAGTGGCGGTAAACGCTTTGCGCCAGCGCACCTGAAATAAATTAAAATATGCCAAGGCTCGATCCTTTTTAGAGGTTGCCTTTTTAATCAATTGCCCAAATAAACGCTCTGCCTCATCCAGAGCCCCGCTGGAAGATAACACCCGCCCCGCCTTATTTGATACCTGCCCATACAATTGATGTTGGGGCGATAAGCGTTGTAATTGTGTCAGCAAGGCTTGTAGCAATTGCCGATTTGCGGGCGCGTATTGCGTGGTACCATCACGATGGTTGATTTGGGCGGAATGATTTTGCTGTTGAGCCGTCAAAATGTCATCCAACTTACGGTTAATTTCCTCAATATCGTCCTTGATTTCGTAGATAACGGCATAGACATCCCTTGCCCAATCCAATACTTCATCCAACTGATGAGCAAACCGATTTTGAAATTCGAGCAATTGTTCATGCTGAACTTGCCACTGTTCTAAATATTGTACTTGCAGGGCGATATGTTCACTCAGGAAAGGATGTTTTGCTTGGGTACTTTTCAAATCCGCAAGGGTTGCCTGAATATTTTTGACATCAATACATAGGCGTTCTTGTTGTAAAGCGGTTTGGGTTGCCTGAATCCGCGCATCTTGGCGAAATTGTTCCCGAAAGAAAAATAGGACACTATCGCCTAACAAACCCTTAAAGCGTAGAAATGCGGCTAACGTGTCATCAACGGGCTCAATCTTTGCCATTTGCGCTAAGATTAAATCGCTGATGGCGATGGTTTCTCTATGGCTAATGAGGGCGGATAAATCTTCTTCGGTTATATCCTTGATTTCAAAGAGTTTGTCGGTGTTTTTTGCCCATTTTTTTAGGGGTTTTACAAAGCTGAAGCTTTGTACTCCAAATTCTTGGGTGAAGGGCTTGGAGTAATTTTCTTCGATTTGGGTGGCGAATTCGCGGGTGATTTTGGAATGGCGCACCTTTTTGAAAAGGGAATCGGGCGCGTCAAGCCCAATGCTTATCGCTACGAAGCTATAGCCACAAGCGTCTTGATAGGCTTTGGTGATTTCAGCGGCAGTGAACGTAAAATGTTCTTTAATAATTGGCAACGCTTTTTCCAGCACCCGCGCCGTGACTTCAACGATGGCGGGGCTATCCAATAAGGAGCCAAATAAAGTTTGAGTTAGGGAGGGTAAAGACATATTGAATGGTGAATTATGAATGGTGAATTATGAATTATGAATTATTTTGAATTTTAAACTAAAAAGTTGGATAGTGGTACAAACCTGATATTCGACAAGTTTTTTTACCAAAGACAATAGCGGTTTTAATCCTTTTTTATATACAATCCTTGTAGTTAGTGGTTTGACTTTAGAAAAAACTTGATCATCATTTAAAAATCCCATCATTGGTGCAGTTTCCACAATAAAATCTTCCATCCTAGGTAAACAAAAAATCACGTCTACGCCTTTGACACGATATTGTTGATACTGATTTTGTATTTCACGATAATCAGTGTGAGTGGCTACCACATCACCTTCTGTGACACGAAAATGATTATCATCGATAGGTTCCGTGCGGTAGTTTTTGAGTAAAACAAACTGATCCGGATAATCGGTTTGAATCTGACACCACTTCATAAATCCCTCCTTTTTATGGTTCGCAAATGCAGTAAAATGGTGGTATTTCTGAGCATTGTAATTGATTTAGTGTTGTTTAATAAGTGTAGGCATAACTAGGTATTGCTATCAACATTAAATGATAGTCAAGTGTAGGGTGGGCAAAGTCTTTGCCCACCATTATAATCTAACAATGGCTTACCAAACCGGATTGATTAAATCTCCTCAACCACTTCCGCCTTCTCACCGACAAACACGATCACCCAACTTTTCAGATTCTCCAAACGTTTGATTTCGGCAAAATCCAGATAGAAGTACTTTCTTTAGTCGTGGTGTTGATCCGACTAAATTCCAAGTGCAAAATTGCATAACTATTCGCTTTGGGGGTGGGGCCCAATGTAATATCGACCAAATAACTTAGAAAATTGGTAAGGAATGCTCATGAAATAATTTCCCGGTTTTGAGTTGTTTCGGGAAATCCGCTCCGCGCAATGAACGAAACAAAATGGGGACTTATTTCGTGTCCATTCCTAAACAAATTCCAAGCCATAGTAATGCCAGAGCATGGACACAAACAAGCTTTTACCTAAATCGGCGTGGACGTAAAAAAAACACAATTTCACACCAACGAGGGCTTGCGCGTGGGATTGCCCCTACATTTGTGAAATTATTATTCTTCCAAATTATATAATTAAAGCTCACAAGTTGGCGCACTGGTTTCAGGAGGTGCTTGCAAAGCATCCACTTTGGCTGCACAAATGAAGTCATTTTCTGACAAGCCTTTAATCGCATGGGTTGAATAACGCACCACACAGCGACTATAACTTACCTCTAAATCTGGATGATGATCTTCTAAATGCGTCATCCAAGCCACTGCATTCACAAAAGCCATGGTTTCATAATAGTTGTTGAACTTATATGTTCGGTTAATTTCAGTCGCGGTTTCGTTAAGATTCCAATCTTGCAATTGGCTTAACAAACCTTCAGCTTCACTCTTCGTTAGGGGTTTAATGCCACCTTCACAGGGTTTACAACGTTTTCTGGTTAATTCTGTCATATCAGTTGTGTCAATTGCATGAAATATTAAGGGGTATACATTTCCAGCTTTACTTATCAATTTATTCCTTCACGGAGAGGGACAAAACTGACATAATTTAATGTGTGTTGTTCATAGCTGGTGCGAGTGCGAATTATTTTAAGAAGTACTTGACGACCTATTGTTCCAACCGGAATAATTAAATATCCTCCAACTGCTAATTGATCTAACAAAGCGTCTGGTACAGTTGCCGGAGCTGCTGTGACAATGATACCCTGATAAGGCGCATTTCCGGTTTGTCCCAAATGACCATCACTATAATATAATTGCACATTATCTAATTCTAATGAAGTCAAGTTTTGGCGTGCTTTATCTGCCAGACTTTTAATTCGTTCCACGCTATACACTTTACCTACCAGTTTGGCTAACACCGCTGTTTGATAACCACAACCGGTGCCGATTTCTAATACGCTGTCAACATGCCCTTGACTTAATAATGCTTCTGTCATACGTGCTACTATATAGGGCTGGGAAATGGTTTGACCATATCCAATAGGCAAAGGGCGATTAGCATAAGCATGACTGGACAAAGCTTCATCAATAAATATATGGCGAGGGATTGTACGTATAACTTCCAAAACTTTAGGGTTTTTAATACCTTGAGCAATCAGCTCGGCAATTAAACGATCACGAGGGTGAGACATAGTTTTAATTGTGAATTGTGAATCGTGAATTGTGAATTCTCTTTATCTAAGGAACGTGCATGAAATAATTAGGGCAACCATAAAGGATTGCCCTGACAATACATTATGATTTGTAGGGGCAATCCCTTGTGGTTGCCCCAAAATTGACTAAGTAATGTAGGGCTCCTTACGTCTTTTTGTTGCCCACCTAAAATGGTCACTGCCATTAAGTTAAGCTTTGGAGTCCAAACCTTTAGATTTGGAAGTATTTGATTCTAAAGTACATAATCCAAAGTCTTATGGTTTGGATTCCAATAAATATTTCTTAACTTAATAGCATTGACCTAAAATGGTGGGCAAGAAAAGAACCTTACCCTACAAAAAAACCTCACCTCAAATTGAGGTCACACCCATTCTTGCAATAATCCTTTATTATAAACAATCCTTGTAGTTCCCTTTAAAACGCTATTACGTTATTAATAAAAAATTAAACAAATTATGGCTGTACTTGAAACATTATCCTTTCCAGATTCCAGATTGCGTACTAAAGCCAAACCGGTTAAGCAAGTCGATAATACGGTACGCAAAATTGTCGATGATATGTTTGAAACTTTGTATGAGGCTCCCGGCATTGGATTAGCTGGCACCCAAGTCAACATTCATGAACAAATCATAGTGATTGATATATCAGAAGAGAGAAATCAGCCTTTGTGTCTTATCAACCCAAATATTCTTGAGTTGGAAGGAACACAACGCACTGAAGAAGGCTGTTTATCAGTACCGGGGATATTTGAAGAAATCGAACGTGCCAAACATGTCACAGTGCAAGCACTGAATCAAAAGGGAGAAAGTTTCACATTGACTACTGAGGATTTGCTGGCTGTATGTATTCAACATGAAATAGATCACCTTAATGGTAAATTATTTGTGGATTATCTATCATCCCTTAAACGTCAACGCATTAGCAAAAAATTGGCTAAACAAAAACGTCAAAATTCATAACCAGTAACTCATTCACAATTAATAATTAATCAAGGTAATGAAACGTATTATTTTTGCGGGCACCCCACAATTTGCCGTACCAAGTCTTCTTGCCTTGCTAAATTCAAAACACACGGTTTGTGCGGTTTATACCCAACCGGATCGTAAAGCCGGGCGGGGCCGTAAATTACAAGCAAGTCCCATTAAAGCCGTGGCATTAGAGCATGAAATTGAAGTATATCAACCGGTTAGTTTGAAAGATGCTGAAGTACAAACGCAGTTACAAGCATTACAAGCAGACTTAATGGTTGTGGCAGCTTATGGATTATTGTTACCAAAAACCGTACTAGAAATGCCCCACTTAGGTTGTATAAATGTACACGCATCATTATTACCACGCTGGCGTGGAGCGGCACCTATTCAATATGCCATACTAGCCGGTGACAATGTAGCCGGTGTTACTTTAATGCAAATGGATGTTGGCCTTGATACCGGAGCCATGATAGCAAAGGAACGTTGTGAAATTATGGCGGATGATACCGGCCAAACTCTGCATGATCGCCTCTCAGAATTGGGGGCGCAAATGTTGACTAACACAATAGATAATATTGAAAAATTGCCCACAACCCCACAAGATGATAATCTTGCAACTCATGCGAAAAAACTGAAAAAGGCAGATGCCCAATTAGATTGGCAGGAGCCCGCGATTATTTTAGAACGCAAAGTGCGAGCCTTCAATCCTTGGCCGGTTGCCCAAGTCAACCTCTTTGAGCAAACATTACGCCTATGGGCAGCTCACGCATTACCGGCTCCTCCAACCACCGCACCTATAGGTAGTGTTTTACGCTACCAACGTGACGGTATTGATGTGGTTACGGGAGATGGTATTTTGCGTTTATTGAAAGTGCAAACCGCCGGCGCCAAACCGATTTCAGTGAGTGATTTCATCAATGCTCACCGGGGATTAGTGCCGGAAAGTGAATAAGGTAAGATTATATATTTTCAGAAAAATATTTGGAGCCAAACCTCGGAGGTTTTGGAAACCTCGGAGGTTTTTCAACAAAATATTTGGAGCCAAACCGTAGAGCGTTTTGGAAACCTCGGAGGTTTTTCAACAATTTGTTTTAATGATAGATTATTTCATAGTTATAAAAAGATCATAAAAATTGTTTCGTGTCAATGCGTAAGTCCCAGATTACCCAAATATTAGGATAAAAAACATACAGAATAAATAATTATGTATATCAAAGAACTAAAAATTGCAAAATGCAAAATTTTAAACGATCTAACAATTAAGTTTCAACCACCAACAAACAGTAATAACGTTGTTAATGTAATTGCTGGTATAAATGGTACCGGTAAAACTAGTTTACTAGAAAGCATTGCTACCGGATTTAGTGATATTATTTCTCCTAAAGATATTCATCTGACGTTGAATAAAGAAGCTGAAAGAAAACGTAAGAAAAACTTGATGGAATATTTTGAGGAAAAAAATGAGCAAGTTATTTATTTTGCCAGTCATCTTATTAATCTGTTTGGGCCTGTTACTCAGCTTGATACCGGATATAATTTTATTTATCAGCTAGAAACGAAAAAGATATTAGGTAATGCCGAATATTATATTCGAGAATATATTTTGGCTCATGAACGAAACAGCCACGAAGCTGACCCACGTAAAAGAACTCATGCTGCCATTGATAAATTTAACCAACATTTTCAAGAAGCAAATTTGCTAACCAAATTATATGATTTAGACTCAAAGCATTTTAATCGTCCAATTTTTAAACAGGATGGTAGCGATATACCGGTATCTATTGATTGTCTAAGTGGTGGTGAAATGCAAATTTATGGTTACATAATTTCTTTGCTGATTTTGAATCCTTCCAATTCCATCATCTTAATTGATGAACCAGAACTTGCACTACATCCGGCTTGGCAATCGGTAATCATGTCAATTTACGCTAAAATAGGTAAAAACAATCAGTTTATTATTGCTACCCATTCTCCCCAAATCATTGCAAAAACATCTTTTAAAAATCTGATTTTACTTATAAAAAATACAGACTCCCATAAAATAGAAGCGATATATCCTAAACATCCACCAAGTGGTATAGATGTTAATTCTATTCTTTGTGAATTCATGGAGGCTGATTTTATACCGAAAGAACAGATTGAATTATATAGGCAATATCGAGAGCTTGTCGAACAACGTCAGGAAAATTCGGAGCTGGCTAAAAAAATTAAGCAAGAGATACTGGAAAAAGAAGATAGCACTTCAGAGTTTATGCAAGAAATGCAGTTTATAATTCGTCTTAGAGGAGATTAGATATGCACTTTATCCAGAAAAATGAGCCAGAAGTCAGTTGTCTTAATATAGTGAAAGATAAGAATTTGTCTAAGATGGAGCGTGAATTAAACACTATAATTGCGAGTAATTCAAAGGATAAATCAGAAAAAATTCGTAAATTAGGTAGTGAATACTGGAAAAAAGTGAGAACCGGTTGTAGGAATTCAATAAAAAAATCTATATTGAAAGAACAACAATCTTTATGTGTGTATTGTGAAAAAGAAATAAACGATCATGCAGATATGGCACATTTAGAACATATAAAACCAAAATCTATTTACTTGGAAAAATGTTTTGATTATGATAATTTGGTTATGTCTTGTAATGGTGATGAATGCTCTGATGTCAATAAAGAAGATTATGAAGATAATATCCATTCTTGTGGGCATCCAAAGAAGTCTGATTTTGATGAAGAAAAATTCCTTAATCCAGTAGAATTGACTAAGATTACAGATTATTTTTCGTATGATATAGATACCGGTAAAATCAGAGCATCTGAAAAAGATTCAACTAAAGCAGAGTATATGATTGAGCTATTGAATCTAGAAAATCCATATTTGAATAAGAGCCGTATAAATGCCAGAAAATCATTATTGAAAAAAATAACAAAATCAAAATATCCTGAACAAGAAATAAAAACATTACTCAATTCCGGTTCACCTCATGCCTTCATTAGTTATCTTCGCTACTACATAAGTACAACCACAAATTTTCTGGTATTTTAATTTCAGGAGGGCAACCACAAGGGATTGCCCCTACGTTTTAGGTATCATAAATAGGGGCACGTATGGTTGCCCTTACGGTAGTTTTGCACAAAGTAGTGGTCAATTTATTTATTAAAATGTTGATTTTATTACAATTTAAAACAATCACCACTACATATTGCAGGACTACCAAAAATTATTTACACTTTTTAACTTTCAAATCACTCATGGATGCTCGCAGCGTTGCTACACATATCTTGACTCAAGTTATAGGACATCGGCATTCTCTCACGGCGATACTGAATTCTCAGCTATCGCGTCTGAAAGATGCTCGTGAACAAGCTTTAGCGCAAGCCTTATGTTATGGAGTATTACGTTGGTTGCCACGCCTCCAAGCATTGTTACAACGTTTACTTAATAAACCTCTTAAAGCTAAAGATTGTGACATTCAAGTCTTATTATTAATAGGCTTATATCAGTATATATACTTACGCATACCACCTCATGCAGCAACCGCAGCAACGGTAAATGTGACACGTCAATTACAAAAATCTTGGGCTACTGGATTGGTTAATGCGGTATTACGCAATTTCCAACGGCAACACGAAGCACTATTGAAAAGTGTCGATACTGAAATTAACATCAAATTGGCCCATCCGCTTTGGCTATTCAAACGCTTACAATCCGAATGGCCACAACATTGGCAATCTTTGATACCGGCAAATAATGTCCACCCCCCCTTGATTTTACGGGTAAATGCCCGCTCAATGTCGCGTGATGCTTATCTTAAACTTTTGTACCAAGCCAATATTGCCGCACAGCCAACACCATATACGGAGTATGGAATTACGTTTTCTGATTCAAAAAAAGTAGCAATTTCCGATTTACCCGGTTTTACCCAAGGTTGGGTATCAGTACAAGATGGAGCTGCGCAACTGGCAGCCCCCTTGCTTGACATTCCCCCCGGTGCCCGAGTATTGGATGCCTGTGCGGCTCCTGGCGGAAAAACCGCCAATTTATTAGAACGTTATGAAATAGGCACATTAATCGCGTTAGATAATCAACCAACCCGTGTACAAAAACTGCACGAAACCCTGCAACGCCTACAATTATCAGCAAATGTGTACTGTGCTGATGCGAGCCAACCCAAAACTTGGTGGGATGGTCAACCCTTTGCGCGAATCTTACTTGATGTACCATGCTCCGGCAGTGGTGTTATCCGCCGCCACCCCGATATTAAATATTTACGCCAACCGAACGACATCAACACATTAGCAGCCCAGCAAAACCGTTTGCTTGAAGCACTGTGGCCTCTTCTCATACCGGGGGGCAAATTATTATATGTAACTTGCTCAGTTTTCGCAGAGGAAAATCACTTACAAATACAGAAATTTTTGAGCCAAAAAGCCGATGCCCAAGAAACACGGTTGACAGTTGACTGGGGTCACGCACAGCCGTATGGACGGCAAATCCTACCCGGAGAAAATAACCTTGATGGTTTTTATTATGCGTGTCTTACCAAAAAAAACTTATAATTCACCATTCACCATTCATAATTCACCATTCATAATTCACCATTCACCATTCATAATTCACCATTCACCATTATACTAGGGCTGTGTCTACTGTTTTTGTCTAATGTTACATACGCCCAATTCTCAATCCATTATGCCCATACTCGCCTAGTTGATGAGGTATATTTATTGAGTGCTGAACTTAATTGTGAACTCAGTGATGTGGCTATTGAAGCCCTTCAAAATGGAATATCGTTGGTTATAGTTCTTACTGTCACGGTTAAACGGGAACGCCGGTACTTGTGGAACCAAAAAATTGCGACCATCGAACAACGTTATGAACTTAAATATCATGCACTCAGTAGACAATATATTCTTAAATACCCAAACACCGGTATTCAAGAAAACTTTCTTACTTTAAATGCAATCTTGGCTCGCTTAGGTAATCTTAAAGATTTTCCCTTGCTAAATAAACATTTAATAACACATAAAAATGGGACCTATTGGGTTAATTTACAAATATATTTGGATATTGAATCCTTGCCCGTCCCATTGCGCCCAATTGCGTATCTGTCCTCGCAGTGGCGTTTGAGTAGTAATTGGTATTTATGTCCCCTGCAAACCCCAAGATAAGAAGTTGGTTAAATATCGGCCTGATCTCCGCATTATTTGCGGCTCTCTTAGTGTCGTTATTAATGATGGTCGGAGCCTTACAAAATTCCGAACATTTTAAGCATTTATATTCAATTCTTTTAGCGATCAATGCCATAGCACTAATAGCACTTTTGACCTTAGTAGTTATAAATTTACATCATCTTCTGCATCAAATTCACAACAAACGTGCCGGTGCTTGGCTGACAGTCCGTTTGGTAAGTTTGTTGGTCATATTATCCACAACACCGGTTATTATTGTTTACTACTTTTCTCTTGAGTTTCTGCATCAACGCCTTGACAACTGGTTTGATGTAAATGTTGAACAAGCCTTATCTGATGCCTTAGATTTAAGTCGCGCTGTTATTGACGCTCGAATGCTCGAAGCCTCAAAACAAGTAACTATCATCGCCGACGAAATCAGTCTTCTTGATAATGACATGGTAGCTTTACAATTAAGTGAATTACGCCGTCGCTGCGGTGCCTCTGAACTGACATTATTTGCCTCTAACGGACGACACATCATAGCGTCTCACCGGGTTGACACCGAACATTTGTTGCCCAATATCCCCAACGATAGCGTGTTATTACAACTCAAACATTCAAATAGCCACATTAATTTAGAACCTATTGTCAATCAAGGTTTGCATGTCCGCGTTATAATTAAACTGGTTCACAATAAACCAGTGCGTTTGTTACAAGCCTTATTTCCGATCCAGAGACGTATTAGTGATTTGGTAGAAAGTCTGGAAACGGCAACCACTCATTACCGAGAGACAGCATATTTACGTCAACCATTAAAATTGAGTTTCACCATAGTGTTATCCCTAGTATTATTATTGAGCATTTTTAGTGTAGTATGGATAGCATTTTTTGCCGCTCGTCGCATTGTTGCCCCATTAACGGATTTGGTCGAAGGGACGCGAGCGGTTGCTAATGGCGATTATGAAAAACAATTACCAGTCAAACACTCAAATGAACTTGGTTTATTAGTACAATCGTTTAACGAAATGACTCGTAAGATTGCAAGGGCGCGTGATGAAGTCAAACATAGCCAACAACTAGCGGATAACCAAAAAACTTACCTGCAAACCGTGCTTGAATGCTTGTCTTCTGGAGTTATTTCACTGGATGATAACCAATTTCTACGCACCGCCAATTCAGCATCCGCCCAGATACTTGGTTTACCATTAAAAGAGTCAATCGGCCACAGCTTAACGCAATTGCAAGATGATTACCCCACATTGCGGCCTTTTTGGCTGACGATTCAATCTTATTTAGGAAGCCATGCCCAAGATTGGCGTGAAGAAGTCGCCTTATCAAGTGCTGGAAGACGCAAAGTACTTATCTGTCGGGGAACCCAATTACTGCGTTGGGAGTCCCAAGAACGATCGGAAGGATATGTGATAGTATTCAACGATATAACGACTTTAATTCAGGCTCAACGGAATGCAGCTTGGAGTGAAGTTGCCCGTCGTTTAGCCCATGAAATCAAAAATCCACTGACACCTATTCAACTCTCAGCAGAACGGTTACGCCGAAAATATTTACATAAATTACCCCAAAAAGATGCCGAAACTTTAGATCGTATGACTCATACGATTATTCAACAAGTTGATACAATGAAGGAAATGGTAAATGCTTTTTCAGATTACGCCAGAACGCCCACCATGCACAAAGAGCCGTTAAATTTCAATCAACTTATCAAAGAAGTGCTTGATTTGTATTGTCATGTCAAAATCCCCATCAATACTGAACTTGAAGAGAATATTCCACCCATTGAAGCCGATAGAGGACGCTTACGCCAAGTCTTACATAATCTTATCAAAAATGCGCTTGAGGCCAATTCTACTGACAACTGTATTACGATTACTACCAGCTATTTAAAAGAACCATGTTTCGAGTGTGTCCAATTACGTATAACGGATTTTGGGCCGGGTATTCCGGAACTTATACTTGATAAAATTTTTGAGCCTTATGCAACTACAAAAACGAAGGGAACCGGGTTAGGCTTAGCTATTGTCAAAAAAATCGTTGAGGAACATAGTGGTTCCGTATGGATAGAACAGACAGAAGGCACTAGTATTGTGATTCATTTACCAGTGCTAGGGAATAATTGTGAATTGTGAATCGTTAATTGTGAATTGTGAAATTAATAACTGAATACATTATTTATAAATAATTAATTGCAAAAAAATGGCAACACATATTTTAGTTGTTGATGACGAACCGGACATTCATAATCTAATCAAAGAAATCTTGGAAGACGAGGGATATACAGTAAGTGTGGCTGCAAATGGTAAAAGTGCCAGACAAATCCGCCATGAACAACATCCTAACCTAATTTTACTTGATATATGGATGCCGGATATTGATGGCATATCTTTACTTAGGGAATGGTACGATAGCGGACTTAGGGATAGCCCCGTAATCATGATATCTGGACATGGCACTGTGGAAACCGCCATAG
>Ga0233403_10000922_pt1 | contig 13986 bp, 9 predicted proteins | sample Na_oxic_1_MG_FD_179866 | JGI IMG/M metagenome (GOLD analysis project Ga0233403, IMG submission 179866) | Seawater microbial communities from Saanich Inlet, British Columbia, Canada - Na_oxic_1_MG | ecosystem: Environmental > Aquatic > Marine > Inlet | place: Canada: British Columbia | collected...
TGGTGGGCTACCTGGCTAGGGGGCGTAATGGCAACATTGCCATTTGGGTCATAGCTGTCATGAATTTGCCTTTCATCAGCATAAAATGTGGTCTGTCCTAGGCTGTCGAAAAACAGCCCTTACTCTCCCTTAGAGTTTCCCGCTTTTTGGATTTTTATTTAACAAGAAAAATGTGGCTAATTTTGTAATTATACGATGTTTCTACAATCCAAAAAACGGGAAGTTAAAATTTGATAAAATTGCTGTTTTTCGACAGGCTAGGTCTGTCCCCTATTATTCTATTGCTAATGATAATAATCTCAGTAACCCAATGCCATCCCTTGTCGTCTGGGATCATGACTTCCATGTAACGTACTTTGATCAATTAAGATACTGGCTGCCGCACCCATCGTATTTTTAACGACTACCTTGTGTCCCATTTCTGTTAATAACTTAAAGGTATCAAGGCTAAGTCCTTTTTCGACTCTAATCTCATCAGGCAACCATTGATGGTGAATTCTAACTGCATTCGTGGCTTCTTGAATATTCAGGTTGTGATCAATAACATTCATAATGACTTGCAACGTCGTGGTAATAATTCTTGAGCCGCCCGGGCTACCCGTTACGATAAAAGGTTTTCCGTCTTTTAGCACAATCGTTGGTGACATAGAACTTAACATCCGTTTCTTAGGTTCAATGGCATTCGCCGTACCACCAATTAATCCATAAGCATTGGCTACTCCGGGCTTCGCACTGAAATCATCCATTTCATTATTCAGCAAAAATCCCGCGCCGTTGACTACAATGCCGGAACCGAAACTAAAATTGATAGTGTAAGTATTGGAAACCGCATTACCTTCTTTGTCAACCACAGAATAATGTGTGGTTTCATTACTTTCATAAAGAGTTGGCTTACCCTGTAAAATATCTTGACTGACACTGGCTTTTTGTCTATTGATTTGTTGGCTCAATGCCGCAGCATAAACTTTAGAAGTTAAACCGGTTAAGGGCACGGAGACAAAATCAGTATCACCCAAATATTTTGATCTATCGGCATAAGCACGTTTCATAGCTTCAGCCATAAGATGGATAGTTGCGGCTGTGTTATGTCCCAACAAACCAATGTCATAATTTTCCAATATATTCAGAATTTGAACAATATGAACTCCCCCAGAACTGGGTGGAGACATAGAATAAATGTCATAACCCCGATAAGTGCCATGAATCGGCTTTCTGAGCTTGGGCTGATAATTGGTTAAATCTTCTTTACTAATCAAACCGCCATGCGCTTCCATATCTCTGACAATCATATCAGCAATTTTTCCTTCATAAAAAGCCTTAATCCCGTTTTTGGCAATTGCTTTTAAAGTATTGGCAAGATCATTTTGCACCAAGCGATCACCCGCTTCATAAAAGCTGCCATCAGGTTTAAAAAATATAGCGGCGGTTGTCGGGTGTTTCTTGAGAAGTTTTGCCCTCTTTTTAATATCATCGCTAAATGCGGGTGTCATGACAAATCCTTTTTCAGCTATGACAATTGCCGGTGCTAATGCGTCTGCCAACGATAATGTACCGTATTTTTCCAATGCCATTGCCATACCCGCGACAGTACCCGGTACACCAGCCGACAGGTAACTAAATTTGCTTAAATTGGAATCAACATTTCCTTTTTTATCAAGGAACATATCCCGCGTTGCATTGAGAGGTGCTTTTTCGCGATAGTCAATCGCAATAACTTTTTTCGTTTTGGCAGAATAAATCAGCATGAATCCGCCGCCACCAATATTACCCGCCCGAGGATAACTAACTGCTTTTACAAATCCAATAGTTACCGCAGCATCAACGGCATTACCGCCTTTCTGTAAGACTTCCACGCCTACTTGTGCCGCAATCTCCTCACCTGTCACTACCATGCCATGCGTAGCGATAGTTGGCGTAAAAATATCTCGTTCACTGAGAATGGCAGTTTGTGCTATGGTTAATGTGGCAAACATCAATGATATTGCCGCAACAGAGAATCTAAAAAAATACTTCATTAATTTTCTCCTTCAAGGGTGTTATGTGAGAGTATAATGAATGATGGGAATAAACTAATCTTGAGTCGAAAATATGATAGTCCATACGTCTTCGCTCAGGATTTGTTTATCCATTTCATTCGTAGTTAAAATGACATCAGAGCCTTTTCAAAAGTTCACGCTGCTTGTTACGATATTGTTTTTCTTCAATCAACTTCTCTTGGCGAAGTTCCTTGAGAAGTTTAAACTTTCCTTTAAACTCAATAAGCTGGGGAATACAATCCAGACTTGATTTGCCAGTGGTTATAGCAGTTGCTCGTGATGTTGTCATTTTCAAAGTATTCCCATCCGTTGAAACACCACTCTTCGTTATCGAAAGTTGTGGAATTGTCAGTTTTTGACCAACTTTGATCGAATTTGGATGAGGTAGTTTTTGCTTGTTAGCTTCGTAAATGACGCGCCATTTCGTCAAGTCTTTATAGAATTTAAACGCGATTTGAGACAATGAATCACCAACTACCACTTCATACATTTGTATTTGTGCCTTTTCTTGGCGAATTGGTTTCCCGGTTGTTGTATGCTTGGCAATTATTTCTTCCAATTGACCATTTTTTTCGGCATTCTCAATGATTTTATCTATGGCATTAAGTAAAGCTGGATGGTTCTTGTTAACCCCAACGCCATAAGGATCCGCCGATAACGTTCCTGGTAGAACATAATACTTTCCTGGATTATCGGTCGCTATTGGCAGTAAAAATAAACGGTCATTAGCATACCCATTTACTAGCCCTAAAGCGAGTTCTTTTTTCGCTTGTGTGCTCTTAATAAAAGCCTTTAGCGACAAATTAGGAAAAAAGCTTTTCAAAAGTTTCTGACCTGTTGAGCCTTCTATTACAGCAATAGTCTGATCTTGAAGTTCATTAAAGTTACGAACAGAACTCTGAAATTGATCTTGGAGAATCAAGCCAACACCCGTGATAAGATAAGGTATAGAAAAATTTATTTGTTCTAACCTTTGTTCTGTAATTGAGAAACTAGATACGACAATATCCACGTTACCACCTGTTAGCCACGAAATTCTCTCATTGAGAGTTTGCATAAACTTTATTTTTGGTTGCACACCCAGTTCTCTGGCAATTAGATAAATTAGATCAATATCAATACCAGTCCGTGTACCATTTGGTTCTAGATAATGAGTCGGTTTCTCATTGGGATCTGTTGCTCCTATCACAATGTAACCCGTATTCTTTATTTCTTGCAGGGTTCTAGCATGTAGAGGTTGAAACAGCAATGTGGATATTACCAACAAAGACAGAAATTTGATCATAGTTTTCATGATACCTTCTTAAATATCAAGTTGAAACAGTTAAATTTAGTTTGCACAAACTCATTTATTGAGTTATGCAAAGTCTAAGTCCTATTCTGGATGATTTAAACAAAGAAAATACAGTGGAAATCTGATTAGCTCGTTTAAAATTGGAATTTGTTTTTATATCTGCCCAGTATAAACCGCTAAAAGCCGCATGACCATTATTGTCAAGCAATTCACTAACATTTCCAATCATATTCAATACCCCTAACTCAGATTTATCGCCAAAACTATCTACTGGCTCAGGTCCAGCATTTATCTTTTTCCCTAAAATCGCGTTATCAAGTACAACATCTTTCTTAAGATATCTAAATGCTTTTTGCCATTCTTGAGATGAACAAAGACGTTTATTGACCCTTGCAGCAAATGCTTTTGCATCTTGCCAATTGATATTTTCGACTGGATATGTATCTCCTTTTTGAAAATAAGATGGATTTGGAGATTTCATTACCTGCATCCATTGTTTTTGAGAAATTTCCGTTTGACTCATCCAAAAACCAGATGTACAATTATTTATGTCGTCAAAATCAAACGAAGTAAATTCACAGTTAGGAATCCATACGAAAACTAAACCTAAAATATCATCTTGTAAGATATTAGATAGGGATAAGGAAATTTCTAATTGAAAATCTTCCCCATTTTCTAATGTAATCCATTTTTTGACACTTTTGTATCTGGGCTTAGAAATTTCAATATGGTACTTACCTGCTGGCAATTCTATTTTTTGTAATGTGGACACCTCCTGTTTTTGTGGAAAAATAGTTTTTGCATTTAAAAAACTAATCATTGTATCAGACGGAATAGTCGATATAAGCAATCGACTCATTGCTTTACCCTCTAGCAGAAAAGAGCCTTCTTTTTCAAATGTATTACCACCTTTATCTACAATTCTTAAAAGATACTTGTAACTATTTTGAGCTTGCCAACCTTTCGTAGAAAAGGATGACAGCTTGTTAATCTCTTTACTACTTACCTCCCAAGTTTGTTTAACAGTGCTATCTTCTACACTGAAAGTAATAGAACTGAGTGCTTTGTTATCGGAGCCTTCGATTGAATAATTAACTTCGTCTCCTTCACGATAACTTGAATTAATACCAATAATTTTGCCAGTTGGCTCAATTTCATCTATGGGATTAGTTTCAATAGATGACGAGCCTTCATTCTCTTTATCTGCGTTATCTGGTTCAGCAGTACCACCATTTGAAGATTCATCATTCTCATGATCTGCGTTATCATCTACAGATGTGTTACTAGATTGAGTACCAGTCTTTTCAACCTGTGACGATTTATCAATTGCAGGTTTTGGTGTTTTTTTATTTTCTGACCAAATCCATGCGATCCCTAAGAAAATAACTATCACTATAGTAATACTCGCCACCCAAAGAGAGTTCTTACTACTATTTATCTTATAAAGTTTCTCAATTTCTTTAGCTTGAGATTCCGTTATCCTGCCATTAGAAATATAGGTGTCATGCAAAGTTTTTAACTCATTTTTGGGTACACCATTAGGATAGTTATCTTTTATACGACTACAACTGTCCTTGTACTTTTGTATCCAATTTGTTGTTTCTTCATCTGTTTCTGGTTTTGGATGAGTATAAGTTTTGGTTTGATTTGATGGCACTACCGAACCACCTACAAGAGGTTCAATATCTTCACCTGTTTGAAATTCATAAGCTATCCAATGTCTGATTAAATCAGTACGAAAACGGTAATTTCCAGAATTTCTTTCTAACAAACGATGGTTCTGAATAATCCATGCTAGTGTTTCATACAAAGCTTGTTTATCAACTTTAAATCTTTTCTTTCCTACTGTTTTTAAAATCTTTGAGGTGCTAATATACCCATTGGAATGCCTAATTGTATTAGCCAAGGCAGCTAAAGTTTCCCGCCCATACTTTGGCGCAGTATCTAGGTTAGAGAAACTTCTCCATGTTTCTTGAATATGCCCATTGGGATTACGCACAATAAAATCAATCACACCGTCCAAATCATCCGCAACAACATAATGACGTTTGAGTTCAGCATTCACATGATTAACTAAGGTATGACAAATATATTGGGTATAAAAAGGATGCCCGCCAGAAAGCCTGTAAATTATTTCTGAAACTTCCTCTTTGTAAATTAAATTTTCTCCTATGGGGTTTTGAATCAGTGCCAATGCGTCTTGCTGAGATAATTCATAAATCGGATATATTTGGGCCACTGGACCAAATACCTGACTCACTATATCATTCTTAAATTCTTGCGAACCAGTGATAACAAAGTGAACTGGCAAATTAAGTATTTGCTTTACCCACAATAAGGCATCGGATGAGAGTAATTGAGATTTGAAAAGTTCTTCAATAGCCTCAAATTCATCACATAAAATTATTAACTTTCGCGGTTTAATAAGTTTCAGACAATTTTGCACTAATTCTTCTAAACGAACTGTCCACGAACTGTTATCGTCTTTTAAAAATTCAGTTTTAAATTGCTCAAATTGTGAATTTTCTAAAATCGCTTGTCCCACTTCAAAAGGAAAATCTTCATCTTGTTTTATCCTTGGAACCAGTTTATGAAAATCACATAGAACTGCTTCACCCGCGTGGTGAAGCCTACCCGCTAAAATTTGCCATAAAATTGAGGTTTTTCCGGAGCGACGACCTCCAATCAACAAAATCACATGAGGGCCATCTGTAACAATCCAATTTTGGATATGTTTAAAATCGTTTTCACGACCAAAGAACATTTCTGTGGATTTAATCGGATTACCTACAATATAAGGATTTTCAATTAGCTTAAAATCCTCATCTGGTGTGGGTGGCTCACGGTTATTGCGTTTGTTTAACATGCTGCTAATATTCATTTCTCACGATTCATTCTCAATTAAGTGCAAGAGACTTAGGTAAATACTTCTTATAAACCCAATAATTGTTTTAATGAGCTAAAGATATTCTGCTTGAGTGGTATATCCAGTCGTTCACGAAAAAAACGTTCCATTTGTTGTGCGGAAATTTTACTTCTATCTTTTGTCACCAAGCCACGATTAATTAGGTTATTATCTATTTTTAACTTGGTTTTGTAACTGGTACTTAAAATACTTGCTATACCTTCGCGTTGGTTATTTGTCAATGAAGAATAAATCTCTTCATAATAGGGAAGACAGGCTTGATAAGCATCATCAATAACTTGCTTAAACGATAATTCGCCCTCTGTTTCAAAGCGTGATACCCATACTTTTCCAGCTTGCTGAAGCGGATAGGGGCTGTACCCAAATTGCATAATTAATTCAAATATATCTTGTTCACGCTCTTGTAAGGCTTGTGGTAGTCTTTCATAAACTAGACGGGTTGCCTCAGTAATACTTAACGGAAATAATACATAAGAATCAAAAATGTTAAAAAAGGGTGAGCCTGCTAATTCCACTGGTATTGATAGATGCAATAATTGTACTGGTGAAGTGACAATAAATCCGACTTGACAATGCGTAGAAAGCCACGATCTGAATCCTTCATAAAAAGAAACTCTATAATTGGGGTTAGTCACTATCAGATTAAAATTATCAAAAACCAGAATTAATCGCTGATTATTCTTTTCCAGCCATTCCGTAATTTTATTAATATCCAATAAATCCCTTAAATTAGTTATGGCGAGTGCTTCTTCTATCTTGCTATAAAACACTTTGAAAAATGCTGCTTCATCATTTAATTGATATTCAGCTAAATCAAAATATAAAAAAATATACTCATTTGCTTTGTCACTTAAATATTTGTTAACAACGCTAGGCTCTTGAATATATTTCACAAAAGATGTTTTGCCTTCTTTATGAAAACCAACAATGGCAAAACTTTGAACATCATCAGTTCCCAGTCTTCCATAAGCATGTTGTAGCTGACTTTCTCTACCAATATGCTCTTGTGGATTAAGACAGGGTTTTTCTGGATGAAAAGATAAATTTTGTGTCATGTCAGTTGCTCGCTATCATTGCAATTAATTCTTTATAGTCGGGCTGTTGTTGCTGCGCGATGATATTGAGTTTTTGAATTTTTTCATCATCAAGCCCTAAACTGATACCAAATTGGTGTAAAATATCATAGTCCTTTTTGCTCAACACTTTATCTTTCATGCCCAAGCGATTGGCGGTGGTATATAACCATGATTGGTAAAAAATAAAGGAAAAGGCTTTCAGAGTATCAAAATCATCATCAGCTAAATAGCTTTGAATAAAAGCCGCCCATTCCCACGGAATTTGGCCTTCTTTTTCTAAATCGCGCCAATCAGCTAATTCACCAAAATCAAAAAGTTCAAAGAAAAACTGAATAATCCCTTCCTTGTTGCGCTGTATTGTTGGTAAAGGTGGTAACCACCCACAAAATCCACTCGGATGAAGATAAAGATGTGACATTTCCCATGAACTATTTAAGCCATTTTGTTGTGCGTAAATATCAAGAGATAGTGTTTGTTTGACAATCAATAGCTTTTCAATATTGGAAAGAGATAAAATAATGCTTTTGCTCGGTTCAAATTGATTCAGTTTTTTAGACAAAATGGTGGCTTCTAAAATTGGCTTGTTATCCAATTCTTTGGTATTTATTTGAGTTTCATCAATATCTAAAATAGCTGGATGTAGCAAAGTTTGCCATTGCTGTAAGAAAGATTCATATTGTTTAATAACATTTTGTGCATCTTCCAAATTGGGTATTGGAACTGTTGCTATTAATTTATTATCTTTTTGAATCCAATTATTTTTATTTTCAATATTCATTTTATTATCATTTTTTCTCGTTACCACGCGCCAGCGTAGGAATGCAGTCGTAGGATCAATGCCATTAAGTTAAGCCAGGGCGAACACGCAGATTTGCCCATAAAACCACAGAATACGCGGGGTTTTGTAGGGGCAGACCTGTGTGTCTGCCCTTAACTTAATGGCATTGAGTCGTAAGGTAGGCAAGGTATTTTTCTTGCCCACCATGCCAAGAATGGTGGGCTGCAAAAAGACGCTGCCCACCCTACTACTTATAACAAACCATGATATTTGAATAACCGGAACCGCTATACATTAATACCCCAATATAGAAAGTACCAGACCAGCGAGGAGAAACCTCTACGATTGGCGTTGCATCGCGTTTCCTATCTCGGTCAATTTCGTTATAATTTTCGTCCAACATAATGATATCTAAGTCACGAACACCTGAATCGCCCGCTCCAATAATCAAATACCGATTGCTACTGTACATAGTCGTTCTGACTATATAGTGGTTACCTCGACTCAAATATTCGCCATGGGCACGATTACGGCAACCCGCCCCCCTATTTTCTACATAACGTTTTACTTGACGCAATTTTCGCATGGACTGTGCATCTGACGCATAACTGATTGACGGAATCGCCAGTATAGCCATAAAGGCCGATACTAAAACAAGCAACACCCATGTTTTGCCAGTTCTCTTGTTCATCATTTTTATCTCCTATAGTGAACGTTCATTTAAATGAGAGTCTGAGTGCTTGAGCGATCTTCTTAACATCACCCTTGGTAATTTCACCCCGTTTTTTGCTGACTATTGGTTTTATCTTTTTTAGCCCACGAACAAAGTGCTTAACAGTATTACTGTTCTTAAATTCTGGAGTCGCTTTTTCTGTCAAGTGGCTGATAAAATAATTAACCAGTTCTCCCCATCTGAACATGTCTAATTGTTGACGGGTTGGTTGGGCATAACTTTTTACAGTACGGGAACCTAGGTACAAGGCTTTGAAATAAGCAGCGGCGAGTACAAGTACACCAGAATCACGTATTGATAGGTTTTCGTCCTCTTCTATTTGAGGAACGATTTCACTGATTAAAGCATCCATTTCGTCGCGCAAGGCTTTGCCTTTCAGCTTACCCGTTTCCAGTTGATCTTTCAGCGTTTGTATTTCCGCTTTGATATTACGAGGGAGTTCTAAAGAAACAAGCGCATTATAGGCTTGTTGTATAATCGCCTTTGAGGGCGGTGTGTCATCGTTACCACTATCCAAGACGACAAAGGCAATATCCGACAAGGTTTTACCCACTTCAAAAGCACGTTGGGGCAAGTTCATTGATTGATAAGCTTTTGATTGGACAGTGATTAATTTGCCCCATTGTCCAGTAATGCCAACATTTTTGGCATCTCTGTGGATTTCGTTGATTGAAGGCAAGTAGAGCTTCGCCTGTGTTTTTTGAGGCGTAAATGTGAATGTGGGTTTGCCATCACCTGCCCATGCTAAGTTGCAAAATGACATCATGATAAATAATGTCAACAGTTTTTTTATAGTCATTGTTTCTCCTTGAGAATGTTAATGTTGAAGGTGGAAAGATTGCCCTTTCTTAGTTATTTACCGATAACGCCGTACAAAAGTAAACCAACCTAAGCTAAACGTAACAAACGTTATTAGTAAAAGAATGAGCCATGTTGTTTGACTATGCTGTACTCTAAAAAATTTTAAGCGTGAGTCAATCTTCATGGCATGAGCCAGTATAATTTGTTCTACTTCATTTAAATTTGTGCCTGTTCCACGTACTACTTGTTTGACTGCATCTGAATAAAAGCCATTTTCACCCCAGAAATATTTGCCTGCTTCTTCTAAAAATCTAACTGAGGGTGTGTGTTCTAGCAATAGTGTTGGTACAGTGAGCTTGCTATCTAATTGTTCTGGATTTTCTCTGCTTTGTTCTAGTGCGTCATAATATTCATTTAATATTTCTATATATTTAGATTCAGCCGCGGAGACTTCTTCTGGTAGTGTGTCGGTGGCATAAAATAATGATTCATACCAATAGTTGGCAATTTTAGGGTGTTTATTAATTATTTCAGGTGGTCCTTTTTTATCCCACTGATTACTTAATTCAGTAAGATAAGTACTCGGATCAAGTGATTTTAGACTTAAAGCCCCTGTGCCTATGAAGCTGCCACTTCTAAATTGAGTGCGTTCATCGTGTTCATTTTTATAGCGTGGCATTGAGACGTTTAATTCTTTCTCAAATAAAAGGGCGGCGGCTTCAAAGCCCCAACGACTTACCATAAAATCTGCGAAAACATGAACCATTGGATTCATTCCAATAATCGGTTTAATAATGCTGCCTCCTAATAAGATTTGAATAATCAATAAAAATGGTAGAACTGCATTAGCGGCTGAGCGCGTTTTAAAAAATGTTGAAACAAACATGGCAACAGCGATGGAGGCAATGGCTGTCAGCCACAATAAAAGAAAAAATTTGATAAACAGGCTTGGCATTAAGATTGAAACAAAACTGATAGGTTCTGACTCAACAATTATCAGCCCAGTTTCATAAGGGCTTATCCAAGCTGGTAAAACGATAAAGATTAGGTGAAAAGTGAGAGTAAATAAAAAAACTTGTCCAAAAGCTATGATAGATAAGGCTATAAATATCGAAAGAATAAAATCGAAACTGCTTAAAAAGCTCAATCGTTCTTGTTGATATAAAATCATTGAGCCCGGAATTTCGACTATAGCTTTAGATGTTCCAAACCAAACGGCAGTAAGTACCACAAGGAAAACAATGATGCTTATGGTATCTGAGGTTAGGTAATTTCGTAGCGGTTGAAAAATATCACCTGTTCCAAATGTGACAATAGTTTGAAACACGAAGAAAAATGCAATGGCAAGAACTGGTGCTTGCAAAAAGGTGATACTTAAATCCGTCTTGTCTCTATAGAAGCTGAGTAAACGACGCTGAACTAATTTCAGAATCAGCTTTGAACGAGAACTTGGGATGGCTGCAAAGTCGCTACTTGTTGTCACGGTTTTGTACCTCAGAGAGTTTTGACTCTATAAATTCTTTATAATAAGGAGACATTTTGTATATTTGGTGCCATTTTTCAGGTGGTGTTTTACGTTCTCCTGTTTTTGGGTCTTTTTTCTCTAGCACATCAAATATGATTTTTGGCGATTTATAGGGAGAATGTTCTCGCTTTGAAAAATATTTAATAGCCTCTTCAGCAGGACCGTAGTATGCGATAAATCCACCGACATCAAGCACTAATAAGGTATCCATTAAGTCAAAGGCTTCAATATCAGGCGAGTGAATCGTTAATATAACCCCTTTGCCATTATCTGCAATTTGCCGTAGGCGTTTAAGGATGTTATCTGTATCTAAAGAAGATAGTCCGGAACAAACTTCGTCCGCCAGTAGAAAGGTTGGCTCTAACATTAATTCTAAAGCGAGATTAACCCTTTTTCTTTGCCCTCCAGAAATTGCAGAACAATAATTATTCCGTTGTTTTTCTAAATTCATGGCTTTTAATAAGCCTTCTACTTTTTGTTCAATAGCTTCAGGTGGCCAATCTGAAGGGAGACGCAAGGAGGCGGCATAATGTAAATTTTCTCCAACAGTCAATTCGGGTATAACAACATCGTCTTGTGGTACAAAACCAATTTCTTTTAAAATTTCTGGATTTAATTGAGTATCTTTATTTGATAAGGTTATTTTACCTGATTTCAGCGGAATAATTGCACGAATGGCTTTTAGTAATGTTGATTTTCCTGCACCACTGGGACCAATAATGCCCATAAATTTACCGGCTTGAATGCTTAATGAGCAATCGTGAATCAAATGTTGATGTTTGTTTTTGGGATGGACGACATAAAGATTTCTAAGCGTTAGGCAATCATGAGTGGCTATTTGAGTGGTTAATTTACCATTTTCTTTTAATTCAAGTTGATAAGGGCCGATTCTAATAATATTGCCATTTTGCAGCTTTTTGTTTTTTTTATCCGCTACAAAACGTGTTTCCCATTGATTGTCTAGTGATTTTATTTCGAGTGCGTGCCAAGCGACGCGGGGCGAATGGAGCTGAATATCACAAATATCTGATACACCAACTAAGTCAGTTTTACCGTTTTTAAGCTGGTAATCAGTTTTGGATTGAGCCGAATCATATTTTTTCTCTGAAGAAAAGCCATTATTTTTGAATAATTCTCCGAGCGTAAAAAAGACACCAGCGAGTTTGAGGGGCGTGAATTTATCAACACGCGCCATGACGACTCCCCGTTGACGATGATCAACAGTCAGATTTTCCCGATTATCGCTTTTATTATGAATAAGATATTCAACAGCCGATACTGAGGTAACGGTTAGGTGAATTTTATCAGCCGTGCAATGCTCGTCGGCTAAACGATAAGTACTATCAGGCGTATTTCCTATTATAATTTTTTGATTTGTATTATTAATCATCTGTTCTTAACAATACCTTCGCCACTTGTTTTACAAATAATAAGATTATCATCATCTGTTGTTATAATTAATAGGCCAGCTTCTATTAATCCTGTTTCCCCATTGATAGGTAATCCATAATCAAATCAGAAACATTTGCTGAACCAACTATTGCTTTTTCGTTTAGCAAGCGTAGGGTCACTGCCATTAAGTATCGGGCCGACACACAGGTCTGCCCCTACATAAGCCAACGGATTCATGGGCTTTCGGTGCTAACCTGCGTGTTCGCCCTGGCTTAACCTAATGGCAGTGAAGTGAAGCGTAGGGTGGGTAGAGCGAACGCTCCCCCCACCATTCATATATAAAAGTTAATACATCATGTTTGCTAATTTGCCACCCACGCTGAATGTATTAAACGCCTAACATTGCTATCTAAAATGTGACCATAAGTGATCAGTCATTCTTTATTGCAACTTGTATTCAGTGGCTCCGGTCAATCATTAATCGCAAAAAAAATGGCTTTCATGATTTTGGCATTTATATTACCACGTCTTCAGAAAAAGGTCAACCCCTTATTAAAAAAAAATATAAGGTCAAAAAAAATATTTCTTTAAATGTGACAATTTTAAATACTTCTATCAATAAAAAATATTTTTGTAGGTTCATATTTTTAATTAGGAATTGCTAATTGCTAATTGAATGAGTGAGCATAGTAGAGATAGGGGGACAAACCTAGCAAGCGTAGGGTCACTGCCATTAAGTATCGGGCCGACACGCAGGTCTGCCCCTACAAGACCCCACGTATTATGTGATTGTAGGGGCGAACATAAGTGTTCGCCCTGCTTAACTTAATGGCATTGAAGCGTAGGGTGGGTAGAAAACCCACCTATCCTCAATAATAATTTGCGGTGGGTTTTGCTACACACCCTACGCGAGCTACGATTAGTTAATTCTAATTTAAAATTCCTAATTCCCAATTCCCAATTTACAAAAGGTGCTGATCAAAAATTTTTATTGAAGTATAATAGATCGGTTTGAACCCATTTATTACATTTGTTTCGGTTCATTTTTTGATTCTATCATTTGTATTTTAAACTATAACAGTGTATGCTAATATACTTAAACTCTGTTTTTACGATAGAGACTTTTAAATTTGTGGAGGAACCGCATGACTGATGTCGTTGCAACCAACCAAACTATTTTAGTTGTGGGTGGGGGAATCAGCGGGATGACCGCCGCGTTAGAGGCTGCTGAGTGTGGCAAAGACGTGATTTTAATTGAAAAAAATCCTGCCCTCGGAGGGCGGGTGGCTCAATTATATAAGTATTTCCCTAAAATGTGTCACCCGACTTGTGGTATTGAAATTAACCTACGTCGGATTAAGGCGAATCGTAAATTGCGTGTGATTACGATGGCTGAAGTGAGTGAAGTAACCGGGGATAAGGGTG
>Ga0233403_10000923_pt1 | contig 13982 bp, 9 predicted proteins | sample Na_oxic_1_MG_FD_179866 | JGI IMG/M metagenome (GOLD analysis project Ga0233403, IMG submission 179866) | Seawater microbial communities from Saanich Inlet, British Columbia, Canada - Na_oxic_1_MG | ecosystem: Environmental > Aquatic > Marine > Inlet | place: Canada: British Columbia | collected...
ATGTTCAGGATAAGACGGGCAACAGGATGAGACAGGATTATAGATGGAGTTTCTCCACCGCTCCGAAAGGGGACACGGAACCCCCGACTGTCACTGTGACCATTCCGAAAAAGGATGCGAAGGGCGCAGACATCACAACCGATATCCGTGCTGAATTTTCCGAAGACATGAACGGGGAAAGTGTCAAAAAGCCGTTTTCCGTGAAAGACGGCAAAGGGAATCCCGTGGCCGGAAAGACGGAGTACAACACGGCAAACAGGATGGCCACGTTCACGCCGGACAGTTCTCTGGAACACGGCACAAAGTACACGGCCACAATCGGGAAAGATGTTCAGGATAAGACGGGCAACAGGATGAGACAGGATTATAGATGGAGTTTCTCCACCGCTCCGAAAGGGGACACGGAACCCCCGACTGTCACTGTGACCATTCCGAAAAAGGATGCGAAGGGCGCAGATGTCAAAACAGATATCCGTGCGGAGTTCTCCGAAGCCATGAAAGGGAAAACGGTCAAAGAGGCGTTTTCCGTGAGAGACGGCAGCGGGAATTCCGTAGCGGGAAAAACGGAATACAATTCGAAAAACAAGACGGCCACGTTCACGCCTGGCAAGCCTCTGGAACATGGCATGAAATACACGGTCACAATCGGGAAAGATGTCGAAGATAAGGCAGGCAACACGATGAAAGACGAGTTTGTATGGAGTTTCTCTACTCTTTCATTAAAAGAAGAGCATCCCGTCCACATCGAATCAAATATCAAATACGACTTTGATGCCAAATTTATGCTATTTCCTGACAAATCATCCTGCGAAAAATTGAGGGATGAAATAACATGGCGTATGTACATAGCCGCGAGTGTGGAAAAGCTTAAAGCTTCTGATGGCTCATGGGGTGCTATTGTAAAAAGTGACAAAAAAATAGCACCATGTACACAGGGAAGAAAACGGGGTGAAAATCTTGTCTTCAAGATGATAGCTCCCAAAATCGGAGGCAAAAGAAAAATTATCGTGATTGCAAACTCCAAACATCTGGCAAAAATCGGATGGGGAAAGAAGATTCAGGATATTCTGATTACTTGGCTTAAAAATCAAAAATCGGCAACCTCGCCTTTCAATCTCTTTGTCGTAGCGGGAGATGGAAGTGTAAAAGAGATATTGAGGGCGGAAAATTTGCACAAACACGATGGAGCTTCCATAAGGCAACTGATAAGGGGAAACTTTATCTTTAACGGTGGCGGATATCAGCCTTTGAAAAATATTTCCACGGTCGGTCGGATGATATCTGGAAAGAAAATCGGAAAAATTTTTTATGTTACCGACAGCGAATACTTGCCTGAAGATATGGAAGAAGGGGCAGGAAAATTGTTCGCATGGAAACGAAGAGGTGTGAACGTAACCGTCATTACGGATAAAAACTGTGACAGATGGAGTGGGGTTTCAGTCAAATGCACAGGCAATCTGAATCAATTAAAAAATTAATTTCAAGGAGGCAGTCAAAAATGACACGGAGCAGAATTTTCTTTTCGTTTTTTGCTATGTTCGTATTAATCACAATATACAGCGTTCAGGCAATGGCCGGCCCCGGAAGTTGTGAGGGATTTGATATCCCCCAAAAAGACGGAGAAGCAGACTGGGTGTATGCAGTCAAGGTCATCAGACAAAATGCCACTGTTTATGAAAATCCCACGTCCTCCTCAGCCTTAAAAACATTGGATTTTGATCTGAGTCTGAGTGTGGTCAAAGTCAGTGATTCTCGTCTTCAGGTGAAAAAATTGAGCGACAAGAAACCTTTGGGATGGGTGAATCGTTCAGACCTTTTATGCGGGTTTAAACCATTAAAAGGCGACTCAGGGCTGGAACAGAAATTTTATATCAAAACAGGGACCGAAGTACGAGGCGACAAGCCCTCCACAGTAAAAGCCTATGCCTCTCCCGACCTTAACACATGCTCAGGTAAGTGTCGGGAACTATCCAGATTTTCAGGTTATTTTGTGTTCGACAAACTTAAAGATGACAGTGCTTATCTGCTCAGTGAAAACTATGATCTTGATTACAATACCCGATTGGTTGGTTGGGTAAGCAAAAAGAACGGCTTTATATGGGACACTGCTTACGGTTTACGTCCCAAAGAAAATCTCATAGATGAATCCGGTAATGAAAAAACAGTTTGTGCTTATAGCTCATTGAATAATGCCATTGCCGGTAAGGGATGTCAGCCCATATTGGGAGGAGATCGCTGGTATCTAAGTGAACATCGCATTCCTATTCTTTACATTATTGAATACAAAAGAAAATCATTTTATAAGGTGATTTTGATTCCTAATAATTTAATTTTTAATAAATCTAATGAAAAACATAAAATAATTACTCTTTCCAATGAAAATTTGAAAGAGAAAAATGATACAATTATAGAGGGCTATATTCCGGTATCAGAAGATGTGACCGAAGATGTATGGCTGACAAGTGAAGATTTGCTGAAATGGATAGAACTACTCGAAAACATTGGATATATGAGTTATTATTCTACAAAAAAGTTCAGAGAAGCTCTTATTGTCGGAATTGTAGGCTCTCTTGAACAAGCAATTCGGAAGCCTTTATATGAATATACTGATGAGTCATTGGAAAAATTCTTGGAACGTAAGGGAAGCTTGCCAGTTCGTGAACAGTCTCCATTATTTCGTTACAGCATAGATGATTTGAGAGACAAAAACAAAGTACCAGACTGTGAATTGATTCGTTTAGTCCATTGGTTAGACAGAATAAGGCAAATGATGAGCATTGTTGCTCTCGGAGAATATCGTCCCACATTCAAAACAGAAAAATTTCCAGGCGAATGCCCCTCCGGACAGAACATTCCTTTCATAAGCGATATTGATAGAAAGCCTTTCAGGAACAGTGATATGAGCTATAGCCATAGATTCCAGAAGGCAAATGTGTTCTGGGTTCCGAAGGAGTTTTTGCCATGAGAAGGGAAGCCTCGGAATAAATTCCGAGGCTGAGAGCTCAGGCAGGCTGAAGCCAGCTATCGGACAGTTCCCTCGGCGGCCTTGTCCCGGAGGGACGTTTGAGAATAGCCCGGCAATTCATTGCCGGGGAATGGGGACTTCCCCGTTTTTCAAGTCCCGTAGGGACGGCTGAACTGGCACGGGCGGATTGCCGGAAATCGGAACATCAGGTTTCGGCCGTCCCTACGGGACTTGAACCAATCCGGGGGCGATCTTCATCCCGGCAGTGAACTGCCGGGCTATTTTCGGATGTCCCCTACGGGACAAAAATTTCGCCTCGGAATCAATTGTTCCGGCTTGCTGCATTCCGCAGCGCAGCATGGGAACGAAATTTGAAGTACAAAGACAAATCTGTCCTATCAATCATGCTGAGGAGCTAAAAAATTGAAGATCAGAGGTATTATCTGGTTTGAAGAAATTGTCGAAAAATTACATTGGAACACAATGTGTCGCGAGCAGAAGTCCGGGAAGTTCTTGCTGGTCGTCCCAAATTCCGATTCGTTGAGAAGGAGCACCGGTTAGGTGAAAATGTTTATGGCGCATCCGGCAGAACAGATGCCGGACGTTATCTTATCGTCTTTTTCATATATAAAAAAAACAGAGAGGCGCTGCTCCTTCCTGTCCGCACGGGACATGACCGTAGCCGAAAGGAGGAGATATGGAAGAAAATAGAAGTTCGATTTCCGATGCCCGATCTTATGAGGAAATCGGAGAATTCTGGGACAATCATGATCTGGCTGATTACTGGGAACAGACAGAGGAAGCCTATTTTGAAGTCGAAATCCGGTCCGAAAGAAGATATTTCCTTATAGAACATACACTTGCCGACAAAATGAAAGAGATTGCGGTGCGGACAGGCGTTTCAACAGAGACATTGCTGAATCTGTGGGTGAGAGACAAGATAGAAGAAAATGTGAGCAGTGCAACCCTCCCTGTCTGACAAAGAGACATTACTCGCTACAAGGGTTTGCCTCACATGGCAAATGTCGTAAAGATAAAATGCGAAAAACCGCTTCGCTCAATTTTCGCACTCCGGAGCTATCATCCCAGTGCGCTTCAGCGCACTTGGACTTTCAGGCGGGGGAATTTATATCTTGACGACAGTTTGCCCCGAAATAAATTTCAGGGCTGAAAGCTCAAGATTGTGACGGGCAGGCCCCGGATATGAGGAATCCGAGGTTTTGAAAACCTCGGAGGTCTTGACTCAGGCAAATCGGCATTGACAAAAAGAAAATTCAAGTTTATTGTGACAAATTTGTTGCCGGGAGGTCAAAATTTTGTGCAATATGATAAAAAATGAAATATCCCGATGGATTTCGCAAACTGACGACACTGTATTTCTGCGGAGGGATTTCAGGGATTTTGGTGAATATGCCCAAGTGGGCAGTGCGCTTCGCATGCTTGTGAAATCCGAAGAGATCGTAAGAATGGGTTACGGTATCTATGCCAAGACCCGTCCCTCCCTCATCCGGGAAGGTGTGCGAACCCTTGCCACTCCCGGGGGCTTCAAAGGTGCTGCTTATGAGGCCCTCGACCGGCTTGGTGTGAAATGGAAATCATGCGAGGCCGAAACTGCATACAATGAGGGAAAATCAACCCAGATTCCCGCCAACGCGGTTGTCGTGGTTCAGGGTGGATTCAGCCGCAAAATTTCCTTTGACGGCATGACTCTGAGGTACGAGAAGCATGAACGGCATACCTGACACCAGAATCTATGAGGATGTTGCCCGGGAAATGGGGATCGGTGATCCATCTCTTGTTGAGAAGGATTTCTTTGCCGTGAGATCCTTGTCTGTCTGTGCGGATTCCGAGTCGGATTTGTTCACCCTTGTCTTTGCCGGAGGCACGAGCCTCTCAAAAATATTCAGACCCACCGGCCGGATGTCCGAGGATGTCGATGTCAAAATTTTTCTGACTGAGAAAGCGGAGAAACTGTCAGGGAATCAGTTAAGGAAGTCGTTGGGGGATCTGAAAGATCTGATTTCCGACAAACTGAAAACCATCGGTCTCCCGGTCACCAAAGACTGTGTTGTCTCTCATGACGGAAACCGCTCCATCAAATTCAGGATACCTTATGTTCAGGGATTCAAGTCATCTTCCGCACTTCGTTCTGAAATAAAACTTGACTTGTTCCTTGCAACCCCGTTTTCCCCTCCCATAGTAAAACCGGTGCGTTCCTTTGTTTCAGAAATCGCAGGTGAGCCACCTGAAATTTCGGCAATCAGGTGTGTTGATGTGGAAACTACCGCAGCAGAGAAAATTGTTCTGCTCACCCGCCGTGTGGCTGCATCTCTGCATGGAATAAAGACAAGCGACGAGGGGATTCCGCATACAGGAATTTCCGATCTGCTGAAAATTGCTGATGTTGGAGCCTAAAAACCCATTTTTGTCCATATTTCAATTTCAGATTATCCGCACTTGATTACCGGCGCTGTCCCGGTATTGTGTCATTACGGATTTTTCCCGCGAAGTTCGGAAATTTTACCCTTTACAGCACCCCAAAACTCTGATAGAGGGACTTCCCATGTCCTCAGTTGAAAAAAAACGCACCATTCAGGAACTGCTTGAAATCCCCTGGCTCGGGCTCCGGCCGGATGTGATTCTTCATCACGGACCTGTGGATCCCGACGGTCAGCGATCCTGGGTGCTGGAAGACCCGGTGCGGGGGAATAATTTCCGGCTGGGCTATGCCGAAGGGGAAATCCTCTACCGCCTGATCATGGAAAAGAATCCGGACACCGCGGCGGCCAAACTTTACAAGACCTCAACCCTGCGTCCCGGGCCTGATGAAATCGCATCTTTTATCAGGATGCTGCAAAATGATGGGCTTGCCATTCTGCCTGAAGAGGAGGTGATCCGGCGGGAGGCGGAGGCAATGATTTCCGCCGCGCCTGTTTTTCTTCAGAAACTGCTTCAGGGAGCCATCTCCTTCCGTGTTCCCCTGCTCAGACCCGATGCCTTTCTGAACCGCACTCTGAACTGGGTGTCGTGGCTCTGGTCCCCCTTTCTGTGCTGGTTCTATATTTTATGCGGCCTGCTGGGACTCGTTCTGACAGTTCAGGAGATTGAACTCTATTTCAGCACGGTGAACTACCTGTTCACGCCGCAGGGGGGGCTGGCCTTCTTTCTGTGCCTTGTCCTGCTCAAAACCGGGCATGAATTTGCCCATGCCTTTGCAGTCAAGGCACTGAGACCCGATCTTCATGTGCGGAGCATGGGCATATTTTTCATCGTGTTCTGGCCCCTGCTCTACACCGACACCACGGATGTGTGGAAAATTCCGGATCGGCGCAGGCGCATGTGGGTGAGCGCGGCAGGTGTGCTGTTCGAATTGGCGGCGGGCGGCATTGCCCTTCTGATGTGGGCCATGCTCCCGGACGGCATCCTCCGGAGCCTGATGTTTTTTCTGTCGGGAACCTCGCTGGTCTCCTCTGTTTTTGTGAATCTGAACCCCTTCATGCGGTTTGACGGCTATTATCTGCTCATGGATTTATGGGCCATTGACAACCTCCGCCCCCGCTCCTTTGCCATGCTCAGGCACACCCTGCGGCGGATGCTTCTGGACTGGAAAGGCCCGGCTCCCGAGATTCATCCGCACCGCCGGGGCATGATTGTCTATGGCTTTCTGGCAGTTCTGTACCGCCTGCTCATTGCCTTCTCCATCATGGTGGCTGTGTATTATCTGTTTTTCCCGGCCCTTGCCCTGCTCGTTCTGGCCGTGGAACTCTGGATGTTTGTGTTCCGGCCCCTGTGGGTGGAAACACATGCAGTGCTGAAACATCGGCAGTATGTGGGATCAAAATTGCGTGTGCTGATGACCATGGCCGGCCTTCTGACCCTTTGTGTTCTGCTGGCTGCCCCGCTTCCCCGGTTCAGGCAGTTGTCCTGTTTACTGCTGTTTAAGGGAACAACCCGGATTGAGGCCCCTGTTTCCGGGCAGTTGGCAGAGGCTCTGCCGAGCGTGGGACACAGTGTTGCCCGCGGGGACCTGATTACCCGCATTGAAAGTGATGATCTGCTGCACGAAGCCAGAAATGCCCGTTTTGATCTTGAGGCAGTGCGGGCTTCCATCCAATCCCTGGGAGGGGGGGGTGAGCAGGGCGCCTATCGGAACTGGCTCATGGCCGAGGGAAAACGCCTGAAAACCGCAAATGAAAAGCTTGGTCAGGCCATTGCACAGTTGGAAATCCGCGCGCCGCTGACCGGCCGGATCGCTGATATTAACGAGGACCTTTACAAAGGCGCTTTTGTATCCGAGGGAGCTTACCTTCTCACTGTCACAAAACCGGAGATTCGTGAACTGAAAGCTTTTATTCATGAAAATCTGAGAATCCGGGATGAAAATATCAAATCCGCCATGTTTCAGCCCTCTGTCTTTGACATGCTGGGAACAGCTCATGAATATCCTGCTGAGTTTCGGGGAAAAAGTGATTTTCCCATACACTATCTGCCCAATGAGAGCCTGCTTGACTTTGCGGGAGGGCCTATTGTGTCTGTATCAGACACCCGTGGGCCGAGGCCCAGGGATGCCTATTTCGCATTCACTTTTGACATCGGAGAAATACCGCCTTATCTTCCCCACGGCATGCCTTCCCGGATATTGGTGAAAACCGAGTCCCGGTCGGTGTTCGGGGAGTTGTTTGCCCAAATATGGAAAAGTTTTATGGAAGAGGGCCTGTTCTGATAATTCACAATTTTCAGCTCCTGATTTGCTATTTTGCTATCAGGATAATTTGAATAGTGCAATATTTACAGGTTTGTTCAATTTATGAAATAATGCCGGAAGTGAAAATCAGCCGTGTCATTCCGGTTTTCATTTTTCGCAAAAAGTATGAATCACAGATGAGGTGAGAGCAAATGATGCGAATAATATTGGTAAAACTTAATCTGCTTATTATTTTTATGGTTCTTGCACTGGCACCTTCGGCACATGGCACTGAACTGTTTGTCCCTCCGATAAGTGCCAAGTCCGGCCAGCTTGTTGACATCCCTGTCAAAATTGATCAGGTGGACAATCTGGCAGGTGTGAAACTGGTGGTGAAGTATGATGTAAATGCCCTTGTTTTCAAAACAGCGGGCAAAACAGGTGTCACCTCTTCCCTGATGCATATTGTCAACAGTAAAACCCCCGGGAAACTGGTTATTGTCATGGCAGGCGCCAGAGGCATCAAGGGAAAGGATATCCCCATTATATTGCTTAAATTTCAGGTTAAAAAAGAATTGAAAGGCAAAAAAGCGGTACAACTGAAATTCAGCGATATCCAACTGATGGACGAAAAACTCAGGGATATTAAATACACGGTCAAGATAAATCCTCTGACAATATCGGGAGATGCTTCTTCTGAACCCCGGAAATCTGACAGCCCTGAAAAAAATGGGGAAAAGGTAAAAGCATCCGAAGAGGAAAAGGACAAGTCTGATAAGGAAAACGATGGGAAAGCTTCTGATGATAAGGGGGAAGGACAGCCCGCGGACAAGGAGATGAAAAAGCAGACAGACAAAGATGCCGAATCATCTCAGAAAACCGGCGGGAAAGCTGCGCCGGAGGCAGAAAAAGCTGTTCCGCCTGCTTCGGAACAGCCCGCGGACAAGGAGATGAAAAAGCAGACAGACAAAGATGCCGAATCATCTCAGAAAATGGGAGACACCTCTTCTGAACCCCGGAAATCTGACAGCCCTGAAAAAATTGAGCAGGATTCTGAAAAAGAATCCGGGCAATGCCTTGAAAAAGAAGATGGGAAAATTTCTGATGATAAGGATGATAAGGTGGAAGAAAAGCCCGCGGACAAGGAGATGAAAAAGCAGACAGACAAAGATGCCGAATCATCTCAGAAAACCGGCGGGAAAGCTGCGCCGGAGGCAGAAAAAGCTGTTCCGCCTGCTTCGGATTAGACGCGCTATTTGTGAAAGACCCATCCGCATATATCCAACGCTGTGTTTTCCGATCTGGCTATTCGGAGTTTCCCCAAGTGTCATAATAATAAGCAGTACACCCGACACTCTGCTTTGGCCCGCAGTCCGAGTGCGGCGAATTTTTCAGTTCCGCGTTCAGGCACAAACCGGCACCGTCTGAACGCGGAACTGCAAAGGGAAACTCAGGTTTCGAATTTCCAACTTCTCCTTAATGGCCAACAGAGAAGTCACGCCTTGCCGTGGATATGGTGACTGTGAAGCCTGCAATCACATCCAGCAGCGACATCAGCATTATAATGAAAAAAGCGGATGATCCCAGATTTTTCACCACAATAAACTCTGTGAGGAACGCTACAAACACCAGCATGGAAAGCGCATGGTCAATGATGGAGAACTCCGAAGTCCGGGTGGATTTGAAGATTTCAATGTACAGCGCAATGATCCCGAGAATGGTCAGAACACCTTTCAGATCAAGGCTGAACAAAGCACCGGATATCAATCGGATTTCAAATATCTCGGCGTTCATGGCCTGATCTCCGTCGGGGGAAAACGCAATGACATTGCAAATGATGAGCAGATACAGAAAAACAGGGATGTATTTGAGTATTTTCATGGGATGATTCCTTTCCTCGTGTTCAGTGTGACATGGGATATTAAGACGGCTTTGTAAAATTGGTGAAACGGGCCAGTTCGACAATATCGGGAATCTGAATTTTATTTTTTCTGCTGACAATCAGATCCGCATCTATTGCCTTTGTGAGAACATCTTCCACCTTCTGGTCGGCAATTCCGAGATCAGACGCAATTTCCTCAATCAGCCTGCGATAGGGGATTTTGAAATTTTTGATCTTGTTGTTTGACTGGTCTTTGAATATCATGCGGAGCTGTTTCAAAACAATATAGGTGCAGTCAAGGGTGGCATGGGGATGAATATTCTGATTTGCCGTTCTGAGGCGGTCTGTGAGGGTGGATACAATCTTTTCCATGTAGCGGGGGAGTTTTTTCAGGTTCTGAGCCACCACATTTTTGGTCAGCACAGCAGCTTCCGTATCTTCCACAGCCTGCACACTGGCGGAGCGGGTCACCTTTTCTCTTGATATCAGCGTCATTTCTCCGATAACATCGCCGCTGTGCAGGGTTGCCAGAACAATTTTCTGATTGTTTTTCTCAATAAACACCTCAACTTTGCCGTTCAGTATGAGGTATGCCTCATCTCCGGATTCTCCCTCCTGCATGAGCATGGAACCATCGGGAAACAGTTTCTTGTCCTGCCGGGACCATTTTCCCGAAATCAGATCGTCTACATCCTTGGCAAGTTCCTCAACATTTCCATACCGCTCTCCTTTTTCCCTGGACATGGCCTTTATGATGATGCGGCAGACACCATCGGGGATTTGTCTGTCAGGACTTCGGATTTCAGGCGGGACAAAATTCACGCTCTCTGCTTTATGAAGGATTTCATAAATATCTTTGCCAAAATAAGGAGGCTCAAGAGTGAACATGTGGTAAAGGGTGGAACCCAGTAAAAAAATATCCGTCTGCCTGTCAATGAAACGCGGATCGCTGACAACCTGCTCAGGGGCCATATAAGTGGGGGAGCCTTTGATTATATCATCTTTTGCTTTTGCAAATTCCTCAATATCTCTGCGAATTTCCCTCATCACCGGGTCTTTTTCTATCTGAAAATCCCCGATAAATCTGGCTATCCCCCAGTCCATGAGCAACACCTCACCGTAATCTCCGACCATGATATTGTGAGGCTTTATATCCTGATGAATGATGTTTTTGGAATGGGCAAAAGAGACTGCGTCACAGACTTTCCGAAAAATATTGAGCAGATGATAGGTGTTATATTTTTCAACATATTCGGAATCAGCGGCTTTGATTTTTGCAAGCACATCAATCAGGGCTTCTGCCGAGGCCAGTTTCATCGTGAAAAACATCCCGGTATCTTTGAGCAGCCCGAGTTCATGAACCGGAATGATATTGGGATGCTCAAGCAGGCCGGTAATTTTTGCTTCGGCAACAAAATCACTTAACGCATCATCCTTGTCTCTGAATGAGGGCAGAATGACCTTCATGGCCGAAGTTCGCAGCAAATCCTGATCCACAACCTTCAGTATGGCTCCCATGCCTCCGGCAATCAGTTTTCTCTGTATCCTGTATTTCTGATCTCCGCGGTCTTTCCTCACCCATTTCCGGTAATATGTTTTTTCCAGTTCTGAGGCATCATAGGATTCAGATTCATCCTCGAGCCCGGTTTCCGCCTCATCATCCTCAGAGATGTCAGCGGGGACAACAGCCAGTGTGGTCTCCGGAGGAGGTTCGGACTCATCCCGGGCCTCTGTGTCAGGGGAAATCTTTTCCGGCATGTCATCAGCGGGTGGTTCCTCAGAATGGGAATCTGCTCCCAGACCCATGGACTGGAGCTCGTCCCTGGATATGGCAACAGTGGCCTGATAGTCCTGCCCCGGGGCGGGCGGTTCCGGCATATATTCGGACGCTGATTCGGGTTCGGTTTTCAGGCCCATGGACTGAAGCTGGTCCCTGGATATGGCAACAGTGGCCTGATAATCCTGTTCCGGGGCGGGTGGTTCCGGCATATATTCGGGCGCTGATTCGGGTTCGGATTCAGGCTCGGACTCGGATTTCAGGCCCATGGACTGAAGCTCGTCTCTGGATATGGCAATGGTGGCCTGATAATCCTGTTCCGGGGCGGGCGGTTCCGGTATATGTCCGGGCGTTGATTCGGGTTCGGGTTCGGGTTCGGTTTTCAGGCCCATGGACTGAAGCTCGTCTCTGGACATGGCAATAGTGGCCTGATAGTCCTGAGCCGGGGCAGGGGGCAGCGGTTCCGGCATATATTCAGGCACTGATTCGGGTTCGATTTTCAGGCCCATGGAATGAAGCTCGTCTCTGGACATGACAATGGTGGCCTGATAGTCATGACCCGAAACCGGAGAGGCTGATTCGGAGGCCGGAGGCTCTGATTCGGAGGCCGGAGGCTCTGATTCGGAGGCCGGAGGCTCTGGTTCGGAGGCCGGAGGCTCTGGTTCGGAGGCCGGAGGCTCTGGTTCGGAGGCCGGAGCCTCTGGTTCGGAGGCCGGAGGCTCTGATTCGGAGGCCGGAGGCTCTGGTTCGGAGACTGGGGCAACAGGCTCGCTTTGCTTTGCAGCGGACATTTTCAGTTCTTCTTTTGACATGGCGACAATAGCCTGATACTCTGCCTCATCATCCAGATTTAGCCGGGAGAGCGGTTCTTCATCAGATGCTGTGTCGGGTTCCCTTTTCAGTCCCATTTTCTGGAATTCATCCCTTGACATGACCACTGTTTCCTCATAAGTTTTCGGCTCGGGTTCGGATTTCAGGCCTATGGACTGAAGTTCGTCCCTGGATATGTCATGCTTGTCTTTTTCAGGCAGTTTGCTCATTCTTTATGTCCTCTGATTTCATCCCGTTGCATCTGCTTTATGCGGAAATGACTGCCCACCAAGCATGAAATCACCCTTGCATTACCAGAACATACTGATTTATTCTTTATGATATTGTTATTCAAACCTGACCTTCCGTATTATGCGTCCGGACAAAAGTTTTCCGATGTCAGGGATTTCCGAAACCTGGGAGGTCCGTGATCGGAAAAATGTGCAAAAATTTTATTCGGGTGCCTGGGGAATTCCCCATAAATCAATATACCCCAAGACACCCCCTGTATATACAACCAAAAACGCGGGGAATCAGATATGATCATCCTCATCCGGTCTGATGCTCCCTGAATTCAGAATTTCATCTGCCCTTCTGTGCCCCAGATAGGATGCCTCCTTCAGATCATCCTCATATTCTTCCATATTGCCAAGTCTGTAACAAGTGATTGCCCGATTGTAATAAGCTCCTGCATAATCCTCCTTCAGTTCAATTGCTTTGCTGAACATGTCTCTGGCTTCCTGATAATTGCCCATGTTGTATAATTTTCTGCCTTCCTCAAAGCGGTCCACTGCTATGGTGCCGTGAGCAGGGGTTTTCGGAGCTGTTTTGAAATCATAGTTGCAATGTTTGCAAATAACTGAGTCATCTGACACTGTTTCCGCACATCTCGGACATATTTTTGTTTCCGCTGCCGCGTGTTCCACTTTTTCCTTCACCTTCTTTGTGAGACTCATCAGATATTTTTCCATCAATCTATGCAAAAATATGGCAAAGGGTCTTTCGTCAACGTGATATATTTTAATCTGATGGTCTATTTCTCTCTGAACAATTTTCTGATTTTCCATGCGATCCGGAAGGATCAGGGAAAATTCAACCAGCAGTTCTATTATCTGTCCGTATTTGTCAAGCTGGAGGTTGTTCAATGCCGCGGTCGCTCCCAGCTCATTTTTAATGTTTTCAATTTTGAAATAGTCCAGCGCGTTTTTGATAAGCGTCTGGGTACCGTCCCGAATGGTTTTCTCAAGGGTTGCGGTATCATGCTCTCTTTTCATATCTTTGATGATACCTTCATGTTTTTCTGTGATAGCCTTTATCTCATCCTCATATTTCTCATTCAGATAATTTTTTGCAATAAGAAAAGTGGCAGTCAGGCAGAGCAGGGTTGAGATAGTTGTAACGATGAAAGTGAGATGCTGCTGCTCCGTGTCGGTGATTTGGACAGACAGATATGCAGGCACCCCGACAGCAATGAGGCCGGCAATCATCAGTTTCATGTAAGTATGGATATTCATTTTGTTTCCTGCCTTGAAATTAGATTCACCATCCTGTTTTCATTTTGCCAGCTATCTTTTTTTACTGAAATAATCCTGTTTGTTTGATTTGTCAAGATAAAATTGTTAAAAATTAAAGGTTTGTCTATTTTCAGCGCAGTTTTTCCAATGATTCGCAAAAACAGACAAAATCCGTTTCCGGAAGAGTTCAAAGCTTTGTTTTTCTGTGTTGCCGCTCACAGAGCATATTCCGAAAAAAGCGGGGCGTTTCTTCTGAACCATTGGTTTTTACATAATAAAAATATCTGTGAAAGTCTGTGAGGCATTTTTTCAGCACCTTTGCCAAACAGCTCAGAAAAAGACATATAGCC
>Ga0233403_10000924_pt1 | contig 13977 bp, 3 predicted proteins | sample Na_oxic_1_MG_FD_179866 | JGI IMG/M metagenome (GOLD analysis project Ga0233403, IMG submission 179866) | Seawater microbial communities from Saanich Inlet, British Columbia, Canada - Na_oxic_1_MG | ecosystem: Environmental > Aquatic > Marine > Inlet | place: Canada: British Columbia | collected...
ACATATTCTCCAGGGGTCGCATTTTCCGGAATCCCATAGAAGAATTCGGTGCCGAATGCTTCGGACCATACTGACAAGTGATAGTCATCCGCGGGTTTCAGGCCTTTGGCAAGATAGTAGCCGTCTTTGTCTGTGATCACATTCATGCCGAACCCTGCTTTTCCGGAAAAAATTCGGACCTCGATCCCGGAAATCCCTTCCTCCCCGTCATGCACCCGCCCTCTGACACCCTCCTCCGGTTTTCTCTCCAGAACAAAATCAATGTCTGTGAGACTGTTCCCGATAGTGGACATGGTATCCGCGTCCTGTTGCCTGCTTTCGCCTTTGTAGAATTGCCGGAAATATTCCGTCGAGTCTTCGGGGGGGGTTGCCGTGAGAACGAGATTGTCCGCTGCCGGAAGGTTTCCGACCTTATATTCCCCGTTTCTGTTTGTTTCCGCTCCGTTCAGAAACACATTCCCGGCCCAGACTTCCACCCAGCAGTCTCTCAGTCCCTCTCCGGTATCTCCGGCAATGACCTGCCCGCTGATACTCCGTCTGGTCACTTTGACATAATCGTTTTTTGTTTCAGTGGCCACAGAACCGTCCGTACCGGTCACAGTAAGCGACACAGAATAGGTTTCAGGTGTTTCGTAAACATGGATCGGGTTTGCCTCGGTGCCGGTTTTGCCGTCTCCGAAATCCCAGAGCCAGGATGCCACCTCGCCCTGAATCTTGCGGGTGAAAGATACGGTCAGCGGCGCGGGTCCTTTCAGGATATCAGCCTCGAAGTCCGATTCCAAAGGTGCCGAACTCACCGTGATATGGTTTTCTTTTGTCACGCTGTCCTGCCCGCCCGGGCCGCTGACGGTGAGACTGACCGTATAGGTTCCGGCCGCGGGATATGTGTGTGTGGGATGCTGTTCGAAACTCTGAAAGCCGTCTCCGAAATCCCAGAGCCATTCCCTGATTTCGTTCCGGGATGTGTCTGTGAAACTGACATCAAGGGGAACATTGCCGCTTGTCCGGCTCGCGTCAAACGAAGCCGCTGGTGGCGGCGCGTCCAGAACCGTTATCCTCACTCTGTCCGACGATTCCGAATCGCCATCATTTCTGACTGTGAGCGTGAATTCCAGTTCGATGCTGTCGCTTTCCGCTTCGGGTGCGGTGAAAGATGTCTGAATGGCTGTTGTGTCTGCTATCTCGACCGGCATGCCCTCTGTCTGTTCCCATTGGTAGGTGGAAATCATGCCTGATGAGCCTGACCCGTCCAGAACAGCGGTCTGCCTCTGGAAAACCGTCCGGTCTTCCCCGGCATGGGCAATGGGCATGTCTGTCACCGAAACGCCTGCCTCGTCCGTGTCCGCGCTGAATGCGGAAAATCCTCCGCCCTCGCCAGAATCAGCGGTTTCTCCTGCCAATCCCGAGGTTTTGTCCCAGGCCCGGAAGTCGAAGGTCGCGACACCATCCCAGTCCTGGTCCGGCACAAAGCGGATTCTGTGCGTTTCATCCAGCAGTCGGGCGTTTTCGGATATGTCGGCATACCCACTCTGATCCGTGAAATCCAGCCAATCACAGGGCGCTGCCTCGCACTCGGCATACTGCCAGAAACCGTTGGCATTGTCTACGCCGATCACGGCCAGAGATTCTGTTGCCTCTCCGTCCCTGTCTGTGATGTAAGCGTCCGGGAGGATTTCCGGGATGCTGTTTCCCGGACTGTCGAATTCGTTTATTCTTATGGGATGAAGCGCGGGAGACAGGGATGTGTCAAGTTCCGGCGGCTTGTTTCCCCTCACCCTGATTTTCATTTTGTCGGAAACTTCGCTGAATGAAGATGAGCCGCCGGTTTCGCTTGTGTCAGTTGTTTCTCCGGCAATGCCTCTGGTTTTGTCCCATGCCCGGAAAGTGAGCTTTGCCGAGCCTTGCCAGTCCTCATCAGGCACAAATCGGATTCGCCAGTTTTCATCCAGCAGGCGGGACTCCTCGGCAAATTCGGCTATTTCACCGGCTATTTCGCTGAAATCGTTCCAAGACACGCCCTGTTCTTCGGCATATTGCCATTTCCCGTTGGTATTGTCCGCCGCGACAACGGCAACTGACTCGGGCGGCGTTTCCGTGTTGGCATCGCTCACTGATCCGTCAGCGATGATGTCGCTCACCGTGTCCCCCCTGTTGTCAAAATAGTTGGGATTGATTCTGGACAGTGCTGGAGAAAAATCCGCATTCAGCACCGGTGCCTGATTTTCCTCCTCCACTCTGATTTTGACAGCGTCCCAAGTCTCGCTGAACCGGGATATGCCCCCGCCATCGCCTGCATCCGCCCGCTGCCCCGCGCCGCCATCGCTTTTGTCCCAGGCCCGGAAGCGGAACATGGCCACGCCCTGCCATTCCTCAAGGGGAACGAAGCGGACGATATCCGGCTCATCAAGGAGAACCGCTTCCGCGGATATGTCAATTTCACCTCCGGTCTCCTCGGTGAAATTCTCCCAGCCCGCATCCTCGTCTGATTTTGTTTTCAGGAAATACTGCCATATGCCGTTGGTGTTGTCCACCATGATCACGGCCACGGATTCCGTGGGATAGGGGTCGTCGTCCTCATCACTGACAGAGCCGTCAACAAGAATATCCGAGACGCTCCTGCCGCTGCTGTCAAAGTTGTTTTTGTTGATGATGCCCATGGACGGAGTGGCTTCGCTGTCCAGCACCGGAGCGCGGTTGGGCCGGAGAACGACAATGGCCGCCTGGTCCGACAGTTCGCTGAACGCGGATGAGATACCACCCTGAGAGGCATCCGCTGTTTCTCCCGCTGTTCCGACTGTTTTGTCCCATGCCCGGAAAGAGAACACCGCTGTGCCTGTCCAGCCCTCATCCGGCACAAATCGGATTCTGTGGTTTTCGTCCAGCAGGCGGGCCTCAGCGGAGATATCCGCCAACACGCCGCGTTCCTCGCTGAATGCTGTCCACGAATCGCCGCCATCCCCGTCGGCTATGACAGAATATTCCCAGATGCCGTCCGTGTTGTCAACGGAGATGACCGCGACGGCCTCAGGTGCGGGGTTTTCCTCATCAGCGTCCTCGTCGGAAACAGAGCCGTCAACCACGATTTCCGCGACGCTGTTTCCTGCATTGTCAGTTATGTCATTTCTGATTCGGGCGAGTTCCGGAGACTGGTCAGCATCCAAAGACGGGGAATTGTTCGGAGGCAGGATTTCAATGATCGCCTCCTCTGTGACTATGCTGAAGGAATGGTATTCGCCGCTCCGGCCCGCATCCGCTGTTTCGCCGGCTGTCCATCTGCTTTTGTCCCAAGCTCTGAAAATAAAGGTCGCAGAGCCGAACCAGTCCTCGTTGGGTAGAAAGCGGATTCTGTGTTCCTCGTCCAAAAGGCGGGCATGGGAAATCATGTTCACATTTCCGTCCTCTTCGCTGAATGCAGTCCACGAATCGCCGCCATCCTCATCGGCTATGACAGAGTATTGCCATACGCCGTTGCTGTTGTCAACGGAGATGACCGCTATGGCTTCGGGTGCGGGATTTTCCTCGTCAGCATCCTCATCGGAAACAGAATCGTCAACCACAATTTCCGCCACGCTGTTTCCCATGTTTGTTTCAGCGTCTGTTCTGACGGAACTGAGTTCGGGAGAAAACAGCGGGTCCAACACCGGCGCCTTGTTTGCAGGCAATATCTCAATCTCCGCCTGATCCGTTATTTCGCTGAAAGCAGAGGCCCCGCCGCTCTCACTCGCATCCGCTGTTTCCCCTGCCGTGCCGCTGCTTTTGTCCCATGCCCGGAAAGTGAAGGCTGCCGTGCCGACCTCATATTCGTTGGGAGCAAATCTTATTCTGTGGTCCTCGGTCAGGAGACGGGCCTGGGTCCCGAATTCCGCATTTCCGATATCGTCGCTGAAATTTTGCCATGACAAGCCGTTGTCCTCGGAATACTGCCAGATGCCGTCGCTGTTGTCTGCTGAGATCACGGCAATGGCCTTGGCCGCGGGATTATCCTCATCAGCGTCTTCGTCGCTGACAGAACCGTCTGTGACAATTTCGGAGACACTGTTCCCATCATTTTCGGCTGTTCCCGCCATTACGGAAGAAAGTCGCGGAGATGCCTCAGCATCCAGAACCGGTGCGTGATTCGCCGGACTCACTTCAATAGTCGCCTGCGCGGTAAGCGAGCTGAATGCGGATGTGCCGCCACCCTGACTCGCGTCCGCGGTTTCTCCTGCCGATCCCTGGCTTTTGTCCCATGCCCGGAAAGTGATCGCCGCTGTTCCGCCCCACTGAATATCCCCGGGAACGAATCTGATTCTGTACAACAAATCCAGCAGGGGGGCCGCGGCAGCTAGGTCGGCATTCCCTGTCTCTGTGCTGAAATCTGTCCAACTGTTCCCGCTGTCTGCGGAATACTGCCATTTCCCATTGCTGTTGTTCACTGCTGTGACAGCCATGGCTCTCAGAGGCAACCCGTCAATGTCAGTAATGTAATCTGTGGGCAGTATCTCCGCCAGCGTGTTTCCCATATTGTCGGACTGATCTCCGATAATAGCGGAAAGCATGATGGTCTGCGTGTCATCCAACTCCGGAGCGTCGTTCACCGGAAGAATCGTAATCGTCACCTCAGCCGGTTCGGATTCGGCCAGCATCCCGTCAAGGGCTTTGAAGGTGAAACTGTCCTCTCCGTTTTCATTTTCCCCGGGTGTGTAGACAAATGCTCCAGTGATTTCATCCGTGATTTCAACCGTGCCTTTGGATGGTTCGTCAGCAATGCTGTAAACCAGAGGATCGCCATTTCCGTCACTTGCGCTCAGTGTGCCGCTCAGTGCCGCATCCTCATCTGTTTCCAGTTCGTCATCCTGAGCCACGGGTGTCTCATTGATCTCAATTTTGACAGCGTCGGAGACCGTGCCATTTACATAAAATCCTCCGGCAACAGGGGACTCGTTGCATGAGAATGTCGCAAGGGCAAGCATGGAAGTGCCCTTGTCTTTGACATCGAAACTTATGAATGCGATGTCTCCGCTGCCCGTGGTCAGACCTGTGAACGTGTAAATGGAAATGAGTATGCTGTCAGATGTATTGTCCGACAAAATATAATCGTGTGTTTCCAGTATGCCGCCGTTCAGAGTGATATCGGTCAGCTCAAGCACAAGGGGATCGTATCCGCTGATGAGTACGTCAAAGGCCTCAATGGTTTTTTCCTCATTCATTGTCAGCGGAATTGTCAATGTTGTTTCCGGAGCGAGTCTGAGTTCCTCATAGGCCCATACCTGATTCGGGCAGGCGGACATCAGTATGAAACTGACAAGTGCGAATAAAAATCTGATATAAACTTTTTTTGAAATATCGGCATATCTGTACATTTATGTACCTCAGTTATGTGATTTGTGATTCGTAATTCCTGATTATAACGGATTACCTCCCGATTCCCAATCCCACGGCCCATTGCAATATCCGGACAGCGTTTTCCAGATCGCCTTCACGCAGCGCGTACACTGCATCTTCGATACCGAGTCTGCCGCTTTTGTTCAGGTCATACATCAGGGGATCGTATTCCGATGATTCGTATTCGCCAGCAATGCTTCCGTCACCTGCGCTCCGTGTGCCGCCCAATGCTGCATCCTCATCTGTTTCCAGTTCGTCAGTCTCACTGACCGAAATTTTGACAGCGCCTGAAATCGTGCCATTTGCATAGAATCCCCCGGCAACAGGGATCTCATTGCATGAGAATGTCACAAGGGAAAGCATGGACATGCCATTGTCTTTGACATCGAAACTCATGAATGCGATGTCTCCGCTGCCCGTGGCCAGACTCTCCGAAGTATAAATTGAAACAAATATACTGTCAGCCACATTGTCCGTCAATACATAATTGCTCGGTTCCAGTATCCCCCCGGCCAGAGTGATATCCGTAAGTTCGAGCACAGCAGGATCATATCCGAGTATGAGTATGTCAAAACTCTCAATGATTTTTTCCTCATTCAGCGTCAGCGGAATTGTCAGTGTGGTTCCCGGTACGGCTGTGAGTTCCCCATAGGCCCATACCCGGTTCGGGCAGGCGGATATCAGTATGAGAGAGAAACTGATCAGTGCAAATAGAAATCTGGCATAAACTTTTTTAGAGACATCTGCATATCTGTCCATTTGTGTACCTCCGTTGTGTAAATTGTAATGCGTGGCAATGGTGTAAATCGTAATGGGGTGGTCTGTGCCTCAGGCCATCACGCATCACGATTTACGGTTTACGCCATTACTCCCCGATTCCCAATCCCACGGCCCATTGCAATATCCGAACAGCGATTTCCAGATCGCCTTCACGCAGCGCGTACACTGCATCTTCAATACCGAGTCTGCCGCTTTCGTTCAGGTCATACATCAGGGGATCATATTCCGCTGATTTGTATTCGACCTGGGGATCCTGCCAGTCATCGTTTATATAAACTTCGTGCGCGGCCGGGACCTCGTTGCATCTGAAGTTCGTCAGTCTGACAAGATGCCCGTTTCTGTCCGTGCCGATCACATGGAAGTTTACAAAAACAACGGTTCCGCTGTCCGAATACATATCAGTTTTGGCAAAAATCGCAAAGGTCAGTTTCCCCGGAACCTTTGCATTCACGATCAGCTCGTAATCTTCATCTTCCAGAATCCCGCCAGTCAGGGTAGCGTCTGCCAGTCTGAGCACGTCTCTGTCATACTCAAGGTCTATGTCAATACCCTCGATGGTTGCTTCCTCGCTCAGAACAATGGGTACGGATATCCGGTCTTCCGGCGATTCTCCGGTCTCTGTTCCCTGCCATCTGCCTTCGTTTACCAACCTGTTATGGGATCGGGCGGGCGAATGGCTTCCGGACACATCTCCGATCATTATCGCTGTGAAATTCTGATTTTCCATATCCGAATCCAAAGGAGACCATGCCTTTGACTCGGGGGAAAATGTCCAGTTGATGCCTTTGTCATTCATGGCATCTATCAGCCCGGTCGCGTATCTTGCCACCCGCGTGGCATCCAGACTGCTGACCGTGCCGTTCCGGGTCACATCAGCCGCGGCTGCCTCATTTTCGGAGAATTCGTATTTTCCCACAACATATCTTGATATTCTCGAAGCGTCTGTCGCGCTTACCGGCACACGGTCATTTGTCTTTTTGGAAAGAAAGACGACGTAATCATTGAGATGGGCGTGAAACACATAATTGCCCGTGTCATCCGTATTGGAGACATAATAGGCCCCGTCCCCGATCAGCAGCATGGTCACATCGGGAACAGGGGGATTTTCCCCGCCGAAATATCTTATCTGCCCAGATATCGAATACACAAGCTCGGAGATCGTCACGGAGAACTCGTCTGACACCGTTTTTCCTCCGGAAGTGCCGAGAATCCTGATCAGTGCTGTTCCGTGCCGACCCTGATAATCCAGAATCAGGCTGTTGTCCAGAACTGTGGCGACAACAAGGCTCTCATCGCTGTTTGATTCGAGGGATTTGACAATTTCGGAATCCTCATTGTCCATATCTGTGAACACCGGGCTGAGGTCTATGATCCGGTCCGGCGATTTTTCCCCCGTTGCAATATCGGAGAGTGGCTTTGCCACTGTGGGCGCGTCATCTGTGGGGATGACCGTCACGGCAAATGTGTCGCTGACGGTTTTTCCGCCGGAGGAGGCAATGACGGTGATGTCCGCGGTTCCGGACTGGTCGGCCTGATAATCCAGACTCAGGATGTTTCCCTCTATGCTCGCGCTGACAAGGGCAATATTGCTGTTTGTCCCAAGAGTCTTGGCAATAGCCGCGTCATCACTGTCCGCATCCGTGAACACCGCGCTCAGATCAATTGTTGTATTCTCTCCGTCCTCCCGGGCTTCCACGTCCGTGATTTCGTTGGCGACCACAGGAGCGCCATCCACCGGGCTGACTATGACTGAAAACTCGTCATCCACCGAAAAGCTGCCCGAGGAAGCCCGAATGACAATTATGGCTGTGCCGTTCTGATCCTTCTGATAAGTCAGCGTCAGGATGTCGTCGCTGATGCTGGCGCCGACAACCGCGGGATTGTTGTTTGAGAGAATGATTTTGGAAATGACAGGGGAGTCAATATCCGAAAACACATTGGTCAGATATATGGTCGTGTTTTCGGCCTGCTCCATCACGCTCATATCCGGTATGGCCCGGGCAAGGGTTGGTGGGTCGTCCACCGGATTCACCGTGACCGTAAATTCGTCATCCACTTTCACACCGCCTGATGATCCTCGTATGATGACCTGCGCTGTTCCGCTTTGCTCCGCGGCGTAGCTCAGGGTCAGGATGTTGCCGCCGCTGACTGTCACCAGCCCGGGATTGTCGTTTGAGAGGACAGATTTGGAAATCGTGGCCGGGTCGGCAATGTCCGTATCCCTGAACACATTGGTGATGTCCAGCGTGGTGCTTGCCGAATCCTCATTCACCGTGACATTGGGGATGCCGCTGCTCAGATATAGCGGGTCGTCCACCGAGCTCACCGTCACGTTGATTGTGATTTTGGCAGTGCCGCCGTTGCCGTCGTCCACCTGCGCTATGAAACTGTCGGATCCGTACCAGTTGGCAGGAGGCGAATAGGAAATCACGGCCGGGACCGACGAGGTTCCTGTTCCGCTGACGGAAGCAGAACCGTTGGAAGGGTCGCTGTATTTGCTCCATGTCAGGGTATCTCCGCCATCTGCATCGGTTGCCTCCACTGTGGGCGCAATCCATGCCGTGGGGGAACTGTCCTCGCTCATGCTGACGGAGACAGAGGCCCCCTGGGTGATCGCTGGTTTGTTCTGGTTTTTAAGTGTCTGCACACCGCCCGCGGCCAGACTCGCTCCGCCGATGACGGCACCGGCCGCAAGTGTGATGTCCGTGCGGGGAGTGGCGACAATGTTTATGGTTCTGTCGCTGACAGGGATTAACGACACATCGGCTGTGACAAAAAAATAGCCTGTGCTTCCGGCCGCGATGACTTGTGAGAGACCGGTAAAGTTCACAGCCCCGGGGCCGGCGGATGGCTGGGTATCGAGCAGGATATCGCTCGCCGGAGCAAAAACATTATCTGCTGAGTAGTACAGTTTGAAATTGGCAATATCCGCTAGCAGATATGTACCGGCTGTGGTAACGCTTACGCCTGACACTTGGGCATCAGTATCCCCGCTGGTCTCTGTCAGAAGGAGTTTGTAAAGAACGTGGTTCGTCGTGTCCTTGGTCGCTAAGGCAGTGGCTGTGGCCGGGGAACTGACATCCACGTTGTTGGCAAAGGTCTGGGTGCCGCCGACACTCAGGTTTGTTGTCCCATTTATGATGGCACCGCTGCCGAGTGTGATTTTTGAGCGAAGGTCTGCCGCGATGCTTACGTTTCGGGTTGCGATATCCACGGCTGCGACATCTGCCGTCACAAAGAAATAGCCGGTGGTATCGGCATCAATGGTGGGAGTGGAAATGCCTGAAAATGCCACAGTTTCCCCGGAGCTGCCCGCGGGGGAGACCGTTTTGAGCAGGACATCTCCGGGAACAGTCAGGTCAAGAACATTGTCCGCGGAGTGGTACAGTTTGAAACGGAGAATATCCCCTGACGTATATGAACCGGCTGTGGTGAAGCTAGCGTCTGTCACCACGGTGCCAACGGCCGAGGGTGCCACGTCGAATCGGTAAATCAGGTGATCCTCTGTGCCAGCGATTGCCGATGCGGCCCCGATTGCCGGAGAATCGATCTGGACATTGTTGGCAAAAGTCTGCTCACCTCCGGCTGGCACGGGACCGTCTGTCGGCACTGGGGCCGCGCCTGTTTTGGCATTTCCGACAGTGATATCGTCAAAATCGGTTGCGGTGACAGATATGGTTCGGCCATCCACATCCGTGGCCGCTATGTCGGCTGTCATGAACAGATAGGCTACCTGTCCTTGGCTGAGGTACTGTGTACCGGAAAAATTTACGGTCTCTCCCGTACCGGTGGAAGCAGATGTTTTGGAAGCGATCTGGGAATCTGCTTCGTCAAGAACACTGTCCGTGGAATAGTACAGTTTGAAATTGGCAATATTCGCTGCCAGATATGTGCCGGCTGTGCCGACTGTCAGACCATAAAAATAGGATGCGGATTCCGGAGTCAGCCTCAACTGATAAAGCACATGATTCGCTGTGCCGCCGACAACAGTTGCCGAAGGAATTGCCGCTGAACTGATTTGAACACGGCTGGCAAGCGTCTGCACACCGCCATTTCCCGGAGTGCCTGACAGCAGGACGGAACCGCCTTCGAACTCGAAATCGCTCATGCTGACACCTTCGACATACCCACTCTCACTCGTGCTGGCATAGGAGTAAGTATCTGCTGTCACAAACAGCCAGTGTTCCCCCAGAGAGAGTTCCTTTGTGAAATCCTTAAATGATATGGTGGAATTCGTACAGGTGGAACTGTTAAAAACCGACAGTTGTGAATCCATGCCCGAATCAAAATCCGCATCCGCTGAGTACCATAACTTGAAGTTATAGACTCCGCAGCTTCCGTTGTAGGTGACTGTCAGGCGCCTCAAAGGGACATTGATAAGCGTTGATTTATGCGTCACTTCCAGTTTTATTTCATAGAAAACATGATTGCTTGTGCTGGGAGCGACATACCGGGCAGGTGGCCCCGGTGATGTGACAGTGGCTTGAAGGTCTTTTTTTGACAAGGAACTGTAGGTCGGCAGTTTATCGGGGAAATTGAGATTGAGATATCCGCCCAAGCCCCGAACCTCGGCATAGAAATTGAGAGATGTGCTGGCATCCAAGGTCAGCGTTCTTGTTATAGCTCCCAAATTATAGACCAGATAATCCACCACGATATCCTGTGCCGTTATGGTGACATCACCGCTGGTCAGACTGGTGTTCAGGTCGTCAACATTGAAGACAACATCGCTGGCTGGAGTGGTACAGCATGGACCTGTTCCCGCCTCGTTGCTGATTGTGACAGTCACAGCATTTGCCGGCATCGGAAACATGCCCGCAATCAGGGCCAGCAGCAACACGGCAAGCCCGGCCCGGACTTTTAAGAAAATTTTCCTGTCTGTTTTCAGGGTGTTTTGCGTTTTTGATTTTTCCATGACAAGCCTCCTTACGATGCCATTCCGAGCCGGGGAGAAATTTTTATAAAATCCCTGCCTCATCCGGAATGACGGAAAAAGTGAACAAGAGACAATCAGTGGGCCGGAAACTTTCCGAAGAAATGTGCAGACAGTGGATTCCGGGTTAAAATTAAAAATATTTTTTAATTGTTTGCCGGAATGACAGGCTTTTCAAAAGTGGCAGATGCCATTCCGGGGAAAATCGGAATCTATTGCCTGTGCAAAACTTTTTGACCTACTGAGACAATAAGCTGATGCATCATCGGCATTGAAATTATGAGCCGAGCGCGAGGCTTCCCCACACAACACAAAAAAAGCCTCACATTCAGAATATACACCATATACACCAAAATTTCACATATGTTTGCACACAATCTTAATATTTATAACTTTTTGCAACTAATTTTCTTTCAATTCTGACCGATAAATAACATCAGATATATAGCGCATGTATTATATGGCAACATCTTTGTCAAGAGGAAAATTCAGGCAATCGCATGAAAGGTTTGGCATATTTTTTATTTATATTAAAAAAACAATATGTTATAAAAATCACTGCAAATTGCAGATTCAACGTGCAAATCCATAATTGCTTGATTTTTATAAAGATAAAAAATATGCAGTTGCCCTGAAATCAGAATGTGTTGCGAAATATGAAAAACCTTGCTTTGACAAATCCCCTCACCACATGCTCGCAGGGGACTGGCAAGTCCCCTTGCCCCGGATTTGGCAATCCGGGCGGGCAGTTTATGACGCTTGCGGGATTGGCAAATCCCCGGCACGGAAACAATTTGCAAAATTGTTTTACAACGCTCACGGGAAACAATTTGCAAAATTGTTTTAGGCGATTTCTAAAAAAGGATATCCCACTAAACGCCTGTCTGAAAACTGACGGATATCCCCGGCTGCTGCTTTTTTAACCACGAAACACACGAAACACACGAAACACACGAAAAGACACAAAAATACGGGAATATTCTGTATATACTCACAATTTTTGTTTTTTTCGTGTATTTCGTGGTTAAAAAAGCGACGGGGCTGCAGACCCAGTCCGGCAAATATAGTGGGAGATTCTTTTTTGGAAATCACTTTACTGGGGCAATGTGGGATAATTTTGTAAATTGTCTGTCCCGAACTCCCGCCTTTTAAAATCCGATTCCCGCAACGCAGCGCAGGACCCGGACGGCCACGGCCATGTCGCCCCGTCTGAGGGCTGTGACGGCATCCTCCGTGCCGATCCTTCCGTCCCCGCTGAGATCGTAATCAGCGGGATCACCCGTGTCCGATGCCCGTGCGGTTCCGGTGCCAATACGGAGACGCTGCGAGAGCGTGCCGCGGATTTCGAAGCCGCCGGCATCCTCCGGCACATGCGCCTCATTGCAGCGGAAATCCGTGAACTCAAGCAGGGCATCTCCGCCGCCGACAACGCTGAAATTCAGGATCAGCAACGTGCCGGCCGCGGTGAGCGGCGCGGAGCGGGAGAATGTCGCAATGGCAATCTCACCGGCACCGTCGGAATTTACAGCCAGTTCGTAATCCCCGTTTCCGAGAACGCCGCCAGCGAGGGTGATCTCCCCCGGCACAAGCACATCCCTGTCATACGCTATGCGGATGTCGACACCCATGATTTCCGTCTCATCATCAAGCACAACGGGGATATGGAGTGTCGCACCCGGGTCCGCGGTGATTTCGGATGTCCGTGTCGGGCACCTGCCCTGCCTCCGGTTTCCGGGATTGTGGCTGCCAGTCACGTCTCCGGGCATGGCCCCCGCGAAATCCTGATTTTCAAGGTCTGTCCCGACGGAAAAGGTGATATCCCCGGGAAGGAACTTCCAGATGTCGCCCAGATCGCTCATGAAAGAAATGAGTCCCGCGCTGAATCTGGCCAGTCTTGACGCGTCCAGCCCGGATATGGTGCCGTTGCGGGTCACGTCCGCGGCATTCTCCTCCATGGGTGTCAGTTCGGTTATCCTCACCACTGCCCTGGCGATGACCGATGAGTCCGTGGCGCTCAGAGTCACGGGGTCCGGCGGATTGTCGCAGAAGGGGGTGAGGCCGTAGTCTCCGCGGGCAACCTCCGGGAAGACATAGAACCCGGCCTCGTCCGTCTCCGCCGTCTGACTCAGGGGAGCGCCGTCGTAGAAACTTGTCCCTGTCAGGATCATCTCAATCCCGGGCAGGGGAATGTTGTTGCTGAAATAGAGAACCTGACCGGAGACCGCATGTGTCCGGGGGCCGACGGTCACGTCAAACTCGTAGGGGGTGCTTTGGCCTTCCGATGTCACCGTGACCGTCACAACAGCGGTCCCGAGCTCGTCCTTCCGGGGAAAGGAGAGCGTGAGGAGGTTTTCGTCCAGCGACGCTGAGACATAATCCGGATTGCCGCTCTGGGCGGTGAATGTGAAATCCCGGGTGTCGCTGTCAATGTCCGTGAACATCCCGTCCAGATTCAGAAGCAGGCCCGGATCGCCCTCGCCCACTGTTATCCTGGTGGCCTCATCGCTCACGGGCCGGGGCGGGTCGTCCACGGGGTTCACTGTCACTGTGAAGGTGTCCTCAGCGCTTTTGCCGTCCGCGGTTCCTGCCACGACGACCTCAGCGGTGCCGTGCTGATCCCCGAGGAAAACAAGGGTCAGGATGTTTTCGGATATATCCGCCGAGACAAGGGTCTCGCCGCTGTTGGACACCACGGATTTGACAATGGCGGACGCGTTGCTGTCGATGTCGCCAAAGACGTTCTCCAAACCAACCGTCATGTCCCCCGCGTCCTCTTCGGCTGTCACGTCCGCCATGGCGTTCACGACATGGGGCGCGTCGTCAACCGGTGTCACCGTGACTGTGAGGGCGAAAGCTCCGCTCTCCGCGCTGCCGTCGTTCACGGTGACACCGGTTGACGA
>Ga0233403_10000925_pt1 | contig 13974 bp, 16 predicted proteins | sample Na_oxic_1_MG_FD_179866 | JGI IMG/M metagenome (GOLD analysis project Ga0233403, IMG submission 179866) | Seawater microbial communities from Saanich Inlet, British Columbia, Canada - Na_oxic_1_MG | ecosystem: Environmental > Aquatic > Marine > Inlet | place: Canada: British Columbia | collected...
CGCTGTCACCGACATAACTTAAGTGATTGATTTTAGAGCCTTGTGCGACGGTTGATTTTTTCAATTCGACGAAATTGCCTATATGCACTTGTTCTGCTAAGACGGTGTCAGGGCGTAAGCGTGCAAAAGGCCCGATGCTCCAAAAGCGCGCCAATCACGACGTTTTCAATAACGCAATGACTGAGTATTTCGACTTCATCACCGATTGTCGCGTTGCGTATGACGGTATGGGGGCCGATTGTGACACGATTGCCGAGTGTGATCTCGCCTTCCAAAATGACATTGATATCTATAGAAACATCACGCCCGGTTTCCACTGTACCCCGTATATCAAGACGGGCCGGATCGCGCACGGTGGCTCCGGCTAACATGAGTTGGTTGACTTGTTGGCGTTGATAATAACGTTCAAGGCTGGACAATTGAACTCTGTCGTTGATGCCTAAAACTTCATGTACATCAGCAGGGTTTGTGGTGTGAATGGGCCGATTTTCTTGAACGGCTTGGGCAATAATATCGGTTAAATAATATTCTCCTTGGGCATTGTTATTAGGGTGGGTAGAGCAATAGCGAAACCATTACGTTAAAAACAGGTGGGTTTCCACATCGCTCTTACCCAGCTTAATTTCAGTGCTAAAAGTGATATTCTGATTATTTGAGTCTAGCTTCTTGGATAATGTTGGTAAAAGTATGAAGCAATATTCGGATGTTCACGACAAGCCGTATTATGATACGGATTTTTAAACATATCCATTAAAAGTGCCACCTTTCGTGCCTTAGTTTCTTGAGCATATTGTTTGTTGATCAATTGAAGTAAAGTATTCGTCAACTCATTATCTTTGAAGGGATAATCGGTATTTTTTAAATCAGTTTGAGTGAGATCACCCATCTGGCTTGGATTGATCGGTTTCCTTAATTCCGCTAACTCATTCAGTTTGACAATGAGCTGATAAACTTCTGTAGAAGGATTTGACAAATAAACGGGTTGCTCTGGTGAATGTTCACGATGGTATTTTTCCAGCTTGTTAGCATATTGGATGGCTTTCTGTTCATCTCCCCCTTTTTCCTTTATCAATTGGAATATTTGAGGGTACGATTTCAATTCGTCATAATCTTCACCCAAAAATGTTTCAATGAGCTTATCAATTCTTTGATCTTGTGGAATAAAGATTTTTCGAGGTGATTTTGTTTTTTGAGAGGGGGGTCTATGTAATGCTTTTGTCGAATATTCCAGAAAATGTAATAAATACCAAATTTCAAAGTTTTCATTGGAGACAATATGAATTAATTCACTGTCGTCGATGTTCGCCTTGTTGACAGAATAGATTTTATCAATGGCCTCATTAAGAGTCGGGTGATCATCCACATCCATGACACAATAAACTTCTTTATAAGGGTACATTCCCTTTTTCTTGGCTTGTTTATTGTATTCATCGCGTTTGCTTATGGCGTAATCAACGACAGATTTTGGGGCGGAACCTTTTTTGCTACCTTCAACATCAACTGCTATATCTTGACTGTCTATTTTTTCAATGGTTGCCGTTTTGGATAAAGCACATTCTTTGATCTTCCTTTCAAAATAATAGACAGCCGATTTGCTATCCTCACAAACAATTAAAATAGAAAATTGTTCGGGTTCTTTGAATTGGGCGACTCTCGGTTTGAGCATCATTTATTCTCTTTATCAATGTGAGGAATACCCCCAAAAACACCTTGCAAATAAGCATTATCCAATTGCTTGTCATCATCAATCACATAGTTAGAAAGCGGTTCAATTGTCGAATTGCCTTGATTATCTCTATGAACAATCCACATCTGATCATCACGCATTTTGTTTCTATCCATCAATTTGAGATCAAAAATGGTAAAAATCAGTTGAGCATTTTCTGATTTTTTGTGAAATAAATCAATTAAATACTCTGATAGAAGCGGATGCATACTGTTGCCAAGTTCATCAACAATTAATACTTTATTTCCAGAAAGTGTTAAGAGCCAAGGCGCTAACCAAGCAATGAGTTGTTGAGTACCCGTCGATTCTTCGGTGAGAAAATCATAGGCCACCTTGATTTTTTCACCATTAACATCTAGGCCTTCATGATAGGTTTTCGCTAACAATCTGGGTTGACCCTCTTCATTGGGTAAGGTTTTGAGGTCAAAACCTTGAATGAGAAAATCGGTTTTTGCCAGAATCTCTAAAAAGAAGGCTTCGGCTTTCTTATCTTGACGTATTAACGCAAGTGCTGGTTCATAATTGATCCAATTAGGAGCCGATAAATTGACAACGGATATGATGTTGTTTTTAAACCAATCATAAATTTGATCGGCAATAGGTAATTTTAAGTGACTGTCTTCTGGCAAATTAGCGGCTGCGGATAAAAACAGATTATTTTTTTTAACAATCACCTCTTTGAGCATTTTTGAGGCCTCATTCTGAAATTCGTGACTCAAGTCGCTCCAGTCGTATTTATCCGTTTTCGGATTATAGGTTCTCTGAAAATGGGTGATTTGCTGCTCAGGCAAAAAGGCCATTAACTTTTCTTCAAATATTCTTGAAGCTGTGTGACTAAAAGAATATTCAAAATGAGTATTATTCATGAACAAACCAAAAACATATAAGGTGGGTTTAGATTGATTAACCCGTTGATTTTTATTATAAAAATGAGGTAAGGGTTCACCTTTATTGTTTTTTGAGCTCTTTAAGATAAGCTGTACGCCATCAATGATGGATTTCAACAAATTACTTTTTCCAGCCGCATTAGCACCATAGATAACAGAAGACTTTAAGACGGAAACCCCATATCTTTCAAGAACAATAGTACGATCAAGTTGTTTCTGGCCATAATCTGCTGCTATCATAGAAAACTCCACTTCTTCTTGATAGGAACGACTATTTGCGGTTTTAAAATAAAGTAGCATTTTATTCACCTATTTTTTCATGGTTAAAGGCTTGAGGTGTTGTGTAGGCTTTAACACACCCTGCATAAAAACTTGTCGCATAATGAAAAAAACCTATACTAGAAGTACAGCTTCTTTCCGATTTGAGGGATTTTTTTTAGGCGTGGTTCAACCTCAATGATTCACCCATTTCAAGGGAGCAAGCCATAATAATCAGAAAGTATCCCCATGTCAAAGCATCAAAGCGAGCATCAGGTAGGGGGTGTCATTAAAAGTGATAGTTGTAGGGTGGACTTTGCTGCGCGAGCCGAAGGGCAGCGAAGAGCTATCACCCTACAAGACTCAATACCACTTTGCGTGAAACAAAAATCAGCAATTGATAATTTGTAATTGATAATGAATAACGATAATTGTTTTTTTATCTCAACACACATTAATTGTAAATTGTTGATTTTAAATGAGTATAAATTTAAGTTATTGTTATCATAAATTTTATTTTTATTTAATTTCAGAGACTTACAAAGATGTGCTGAATATCGGTTTTATCGCCTATCGATCTCGGCCTCTTGTCCTTTTTTTTGTTTGCTGTCATAATGCGCGCTCCTTATTTTTGGCGAAAGGGATTTTTTGTGTTTTTTTTGGCCAGCTTCACGGCTCGACTAAAAAAACTGGCACGAATATAAATCAAATTAAATACTAAAAAAAACAGTCTTTGCAAACTTTAGTTTGCGGTTTTTACGTTCCAACTTTAGTTTGCTTTAGTTTGATGTATTTTTAAAGGCACGCTTCAAAAGCCAGTATCCTTTTTAAGGAAAGTGGTTGACAATTACCTCACTGGTGATTTTACGCCTCTTGAACAAACATCAAGGGAAGTGAAGGGATCATCTAACAAGGTGGTTAATAGGCAGATTTACGAGCCCAAATGAATGCCCCTATTGTGATGATCAAAATATGCTTACTTTTGGGGTTATTAAAACTGGTGAGGTGCAGCGTACATCGTGTAAGCATTATCACGACACGCCAGAGCTTCAGTATAAAATACTGCTTCGGCTGGCTCTAAGTATGGGATTGTTTGAGACATTTTTTTGAACAAGGTGAGTCTCTTATGGGACTTTTACAATCAGAAGGAAATTTGGTAAGGTTAAATAATGCATATTTTAGTAGGAATTGTACTCTTTTTTATCGTGTTTGGAATGATTGGGAAATGCTCTGAAGAACAACAACAACGTGAACATGAGGTACAACAACTGATTAATGAAAGGGAATATGAGGCACAACAACAGATTCAACAAGAAAGATATGAAGCTTCGCAAGAAGCTATGTTTTTTGTCAGTGGCATAGTGCCTGAATTAATTGAACGTTTGGAAGAAATCCAAGAAGAGATTAGTAATGCCAATACAAATATTAGTAAATTAAGAAATTTGGCATATAAATTCCCTAAACAAGTGGATATAATAAATATATCAATTGATAAATGGGAAAAACTAAGTGGTTCTCTTAATAGAAGTTATAGTACAATACAGAATAGTATTGACAGAGCATTTGTGTTATATAAAGTAAATGAAATTCAAGGAAGACAATCTTTTGAGAAAAAGAAAAAAGAATTATTAAAAAACGCAAATGATACCCTTGCACTTGCAACAACAGTAAAGATGGAATTAAGTAGACTTCAATTTGAAGAATAAGCTATGTAGGTCAACAAAAGTTTTTTAACAAAATTCTTATATATAGAAAATGTTAAAAGATTTATGTGTCCCTACTTAAATAGCTTAGCAAAGCGAAACCCATCACAACTTTCAAAAGCCCCAAAGCACAAGCCAAGGGGCTTTTTTATTACCCATTGAACCCGTTAGCAATTTAAAGTCAAAAAGACGTAAACCGTAACACTTCAACTGCATAAGTACCTATTAGACATTATACCGATTTAACACAACTTTTCACTTAACAAGTTTTTGCGTGAAATGTGAAAAATTGATTTTATTAATATTCCCATTTTGGGAAAAGCAATGAAATCAATTCGCGCCAAAAGTTTTGCGCGCAAAACTTTTGGCGCGAAACTTAAATTTAATCGGTATAATGTCTATTGCCCATCACTCAAATCCAGTTTGTTACGTTCCAACAATTTCATCCCATCATCAACCCACCACTTACATTAAACCTTATATTCCTCAACCAGTCCTCTAATGTGTTCAGCAATATCAACGGGCACGCGCACCAATTCAGACGAAAAATAGTTCAGATTCTTTGTAGCGGCCGGCGCCCACCAAGCAACTTATCTTGCTCATCCGCCATCAAAACGCCATAGCCAAGATAGCATTATCCACATCTTCATGATCGAAAGACAGATAATAAATTGTCGATTGAATAGACTTATGACCTAAAGCGTCCGCCACCTTCTGAATATCACCTAACCTCGTCTTCATTTCCTTAGCAAACGTTTTTCTCAACGTATGCCTACCCACATAACGTACATCAATATTGACATCAACACCAATCATTTTTTATGTTTCCCCGCTTCAATGTCAATAGCTTTTTCCATATCTTCTAAACTTAAGGGCGCACCTTGGTAAACAGAGGGGCTATCAGGTAAAAACTTATGTCTAATGATGAGGGGAGCACCTAGGGAAAATTTCAAGCCTGTTGCAATATTTGTGAAATTTTATCTGTGACCCACTGATTGACATTTTTCCTTTCTGCTATGGCTTGTCTAGCAATTTGACTATGTAAGTCTTTTGGTATTTTCAAATGAAAATCTCCTGAGTCTTTGGTAGGGGGAATGCCCTTTTCTTCACACATTTCAAGAAAAACAGCTAAGGAGTTTTTAAATTCTTCACGAAGCTCATCAGGATTTTTTCCATAAAAATCAGCACCGCCATTCAGGTTAAGAATTTCCCCTCTGAACATATCAATATCAGGATCATATTCAATTGTCGCTTTGTAACCGTCTAAACTCATAATATTCATGGTGTTATTCCGTGATGCGCTAACCATTCTCGAATACTGGATACAGCGCCCTTATCAGTATTTGGTGAGGGGTGTGGTCTATGAAAGACTCTGATTTCATCAAATAGAACAACAGCAATCCGAGAACCTGCCCTTTCATAAATTTCTGCACCCAGTTCCAAAAATAAGGACTCTATATCACCCCACTGGATATTACCGCTAACGGGTCTTTTAAAGATGAGTTCCAGCGTTTTTTGATATTTTCTTTTCATAACTTATTATCATACCAATTTGATATAAGCCTATAAATGCTCGGAGCCAGCGTATTCTTGCGGCTAGATTAAAAAAGCTTGTAAAAACATGATTTTTTACTCCTTTTTTCCGCGAGCCTACGCTCGCATTCCTACAACACTACAATCGCAGCATCAGATTAGCATAATCTTTACCAGATGTTGGTGGGGGTAAAGGTTTTCCATCCTTTTTAATCAGTTCAATGGTTTCGTCAACCATTTCACATAATTCTGAAAAAACCTGTTTTTCATCACTACCGTGGCATCCACCATAAAACAACCCTGGGGCACTGCCCACAAAACAGTGATCCTCAAAAGACCATTCAATTATCTTAACGTAACGCGCATTCTCTTTCATTTTTTGGAATCCTCAATAGCCGCTTTAACGGTTTTTTCTTGATAATGCTTGGCATCATCACCTAAATTACCTGAGACATTCACCGAATTCGTCATATTGGGATGAACAAAGTTTCTATGACTTCCTTTTCCACCCCGATTAAAAAAACAGGCCGCTTCAAGCTCTTTTATCAGTTTTCTAATTTTACGGGGCATTTTTTTTATTATACCTGTTGTATTTGTTTAATGAGTCTAACGATTCTTCGTTCCTTCGTTCTGGGTGTAATTAAAAGTGATAGACTGAAAATCTATAGGGGCAACCACAAGGGCTTGCCCCTACAAAAATGTATTTAGCTTCGCTGACCTTCGGTTCACGCAAAAGGAAAACGCTATATTTTCAGAAGTTAGAATCAGATATTAATCAGCGTTTCACGCTAAAGTTTCGCGGAGCGAAACTTTAGTGAAAATCAGGACAATCAGTACAATCAGCGTTCTATCAGTATATTTGTTCAACTCCTCATTTCTTTCTTAACATCCTGTTGTTCACGACAACTTCTTCACTTTTTCTTGGTAGGCCGTTGCCAACCGGATATCGTTTTCTGTGGAGTACGGCTTAAAGTTAAGGCATCAGGTGGGGTATCTTTGGTAATCGTTGAGCCGGCACCAATCGTGGCTCCTGGGCCCACTGTCACGGGGGCAACGAGTTGCGTATCTGAACCAATAAAGGCCTTATCTCCAATAATGGTTTTATATTTATTTGCGCCATCATAATTACAAGTGATGGTGCCTGCGCCAATATTCACTTGACTGCCAACTTCGCTGTCACCGACATAACTTAAGTGATTGATTTTAGAGCCTTGTGCGACGGTTGATTTTTTCAATTCGACGAAATTGCCTATATGCACTTGTTCTGCTAAGACGGTGTCAGGGCGTAAGCGTGCAAAGGGCCCGATGCGACATTGCGCGCCAATGACGACGTTTTCGATAACGCAATGACTGAGTATTTCAACATCATCTGCGATTGTCGCGTTGCGTATGACGGTATGGGGGCCGATTTTGACACGATTGCCGAGTGTGATCTCGCCTTCCAAAATGACGTTGATATCTATAGAAACATCGCGCCCGGTTTGCACTGTACCCCGTATATCAAGACGGGCTGGATCGCGCACGGTGGCACCGGCTAACATGAGTTGGTTGACTTGTTGGCGTTGATAATAACGTTCAAGGGTTGATAATTGAACTCTGTCGTTGATGCCTAAAACTTCATGTAGATCAAAAGGATTTGTGGTGTGAATGGGGAGATTTTCTTGAACGGCTTGGGCAATAATATCGGTTAAATAATATTCACCTTGGGCATTATTATTATTTAATGAAGCTAACCAGCGGCGTAAGTGGGCTGCGGGGGCTATCAGTATGCCGGTATTGATTTCTTGGATTTGTTTTTGACTGGCTGTCGCGTCTTTTTCTTCGACAATGCTTTCAACTTGCCCTTGGCTATTGCGGATAATGCGGCCATAGCCTTGCGGCTGTTCTAATTCAACCGTCAAAAGGCTGAGACTCTGATTATCAGCTTGTGAAGATAAGGTGTGTAGGGTTTTGATTGTGATTAAAGGCGCATCGCCACAAAGCACTAACACTATCGCGTCATCGGCGATTTGAGGCATGGCTTGTGCGACAGCATGTCCAGTACCCAGTTGTTGTGCTTGCTCTACCCAGAAAACGTCTGTATCGGCAAGCGTTTCACGGACTTGTGGCCCGCCATGTCCATAAACGATATGGATACTGTCCGGTTGAAGTGCTAAAGCGGTGTCGAGTACGTGGCGAATCAAGGGCTTATCGGCAATGCGATGCAAGACTTTGGGGATATCAGAATACATGCGTTTGCCTAGCCCGGCGGCGAGTATGATGATGGAAAGTTTCATGTTTTTTGGGGTTTCAAGAAGGAGGGTGAAATGATAGAACAGTGATGAGGCTAATGATCATGATTTACGCTGATTAAAGATTAAAGTGTCATCCGTTTTTGTTTGCTATTAAGAAAGATTTGCCTCTAAAAATTCATTTAATGATTTTGGATAAGGTATTTTACCACTGAACATTTCAATAGCATTTTCATTTGTCAGTTGAACCTTAATCATTGCGCGTTGTGTCTGATTCTTTGTCGTTAAGATTTTTGTCAAATAGATTAAGAAATGAATCAAGTACCAAAGTTCAAATTTTCCTCTAATATATTGCTTTGGTTCTAAGTTTTTCAGTTTTTTAAGTTCCTTTTTGATGTTATCATAGCTCAATTTGTGATTGAAAGCACAAGCCTTTTTTAGATTTTCCCAGCCATTTTCCCTTTTTAAAGGTTTTAAATCTGAATCAAATTCAAAAACTTTATTTAGATTGAGATTCTTTAGATTGAGTCCCTTTTCTTTCCTATTTGCAATCAGGGCTAATTCTGTTTCTTTTTTCTTTTGGGCTATTGCCCACGCCATCATGGGACGAATTAATTTGACAAACACATTATAACCTTGTTGAAAGTTTTGGATAACTTCAGTAAGTGGTTCATTTTGTGATAATTTATAAAAATCAGTCCAAAACATTTCTATCGTTTCAGGGCCGACTAAATAATTTTCAAAAGAATAATACTCCGTTACAAAAAAACAGTTTGATTGATGTATCTTAATGATGTTAAGCGAATCATCCCAATCTTTATCAACAAAAAATAACACGTTTTTCCAATTGCTTATCTTTTGACTGATTCGTTTGTCATGGTAAGCCGCAATCACACCCTCCTTGCCATCACAAATAAATTGACAGATTTCGCGTTGTTTCCGCCAACGCCGCAATTCTGGCAAATAGTAGGTGCTATCAGTTTTACCTTCAAAAAAGAGGTACAAACTATAATGTTTGCTATCATAAGCTGTTGTAAATTGTAGCCATACAGCTTGTGGTGTTTGCCTTTTTTGGCGAAGAGTATCGACTAAACTCATTAGCTATCCTTAATATAATCCCGAATATCTGCGGCATAATCATCTAACGCATTATCAAAAATAAAGGGCGAATGTGTGACAGTGGCAAGAAACAAACACCGCTTAGAAGCAAGCATATCTGGCAAAAAATGCTTTTGCCATTCCACCGATAAAGATAATTCTGGTTCATCAAGTAAAATGAGGTATTGTTTTTCACCACTGAGGTAAAGATGAGAAAACAACGAAATAATCTGCTTTTCACCAGAAGATAACAGATTGAGTTTTATGGGTGTTCCATCATCTAGCATCATTTCTAATTGATAATCCTTTTCATTATAAAAGAAATGCTTACCTTCTAAGTAGTGATTACACGCCTCAGTAAATTGCGTAATAGCTGATTCTTGTTCTTCTAAAGCATGATGTATATTAACCAACTGTGCAAAAAAGTGGGCCAAATACTTATCTTGTTCAGAAATGCTTTCCTTAGAATCTCTTTTTATATTCTTTATGACAATGCTAAGCGTGTTTTTATCTTCTATACTGAGGGTTTTTTCCTCAACACGATTGAGGATTTTTGTGACGGTTTCATCATCCAGTTTAGTGATCAGTGTCTTATCAAACGAGTTTGCTTCCCGGCGAATAACATCACGCAAATAACTACCCGCTAACTGATTAAGTTTAGTACGAGCATTTTCTTTTATTTTTGATAAAGCTTCAGAAATTTTTTGATCAACATCTCTCATACCAAATTCAATTAATTCAAGAAATTCAGTATGATGAGTGCGTCTACCCATATCGTCCTCTAATTCAGGAAAGAGCAAAGCCAGTTCTTTTTCTATCCGCCTATAAGTAGGCAAATATAAAATCTGACCGTTAAGATGTGCCTTGAGATAGTCTTCTACTTGACGCAAATTTTGAGTGGTTTCCAAAGTATCGTCACAAGATTCACGATAATCTGCACGTATTTGATTGATAGTAGACAAAGATATCCTGAAAATATTTTGCAAATCTCTTTTATCATTGATTGATAAAGACTCTTTAGCAAGCAATTCTAATATATCAGGGTTTGATTCTATTCGAGCAACAACACGAGAGGGCAATTTTCTCTGCAAATTTTGACTCAGAAAGTGGGCTGATTCTATATCTTCTTGTGAAATCGTAATTTGTTCGCCTTCAATTTTCAGACTCATTTCAGAAAATTCATATTCAGAAATTTTTCTCCATTGACGAGAAAGGAAAAAGTATAACAAATTGAGAATTGTCGTTTTACCCAAACCATTGACTCCAACGAGTACTACTTGGTTATCTCTAATTGGAATTATTATATTTTTGTAACCATAAAGACTATGTATTGCAAACTCGGTTATTTTAACCATATTTTTTTCTTATCACATTGCAAAATAAATTTTGTTTGAAAAGCAAAATAAATTTTGTTTGAAAAGCAAAATAAATTTTGTTTGAAAAGCAAAATAAATAAATTTTGTTTGAAAAGCGAAAACAAAATAAATAAATTTTGTTTGAAAAGCGAAAACAAAATAAATTTTGTTTGAAAAGCGAAAGCAATGTTTTCCTCTCCCTATTGAGTCGTTAGGGAGAGAATAAGGGCAAAACGTCTTATTTTTTCAACAGACGCAACTTTTCAATAGCGCGTAATTGCAACATGGCTTCTGCCAATTCGGCTTCTGCCCTCGCATAATCAAAGGCTGCTTGTTTATCTGACAACAATTTCTCGGCGCGTTGTTTCGCTTCTAAAGCGGCCGCTTCATCAATATCATGCGCTCGCAATGCGGTATCAGACAAGACTGTCACTTTATGGGGCTGAACTTCCAACATGCCACCTGAAATATAAAAAGAGTCTTCCTGGTTATCATTGATTTTTAATCTAATTGCGCCCTCGCTCAATTGAGTAATATATTGAGCGTGACGCGGTAAAATCCCCACTTCACCTTCTAGTGCAGGTGCAATCACCATTTCAGCTAAACCCGAAAAAATCTCTGCTTCTGCACTAACAATATCGACATGAATTGTCATAGCCATATTGATATAACTCCTTTGTAGGGTGGGCAACCACGTTGCCCACCTAGCCATTATTTGATGGCAAATTTTTTAGGATCATTTTTGCATAGAACGCTGATTAATATCGTGTTAATTTGTTTTATCAATAAAATCAGTGTTCTATAACATAATGCTATCCGATAAACGCGCTATTACTTTATTTATTCATTAATTCTGATTGTCACTCATTAAAAAATCAGGAGCGACGGTGGGCAAAGTGTTTGCCCACCCGACAACTGATTCTGATTATCACACATTTTGGGGACACAAGAAATCTGCTTTTCCCTTATTTGAAAGGGCCGCACCGATCATCCGTTATAATCAGAACTGATTAAATCTGTTTAGCTCGCTCAACCGCTTCTTCAATGGAGCCTACCATATAGAAAGCTTCTTCAGGTAATTCGTCATATTCACCATTCACAATGCCTTTGAAACCGGCGATGGTGTCTTTGAGAGGTACAAATTTTCCAACCGTACTGGTAAACACTTCTGCCACAAAGAAGGGTTGTGACAAGAATTTCTGAATCTTGCGGGCACGAGAAACGATCTGTTTATCTTCCTCAGATAATTCATCCATGCCTAAAATGGCGATGATGTCTTTCAATTCTTTGTAACGTTGCAACGTGCCTTGCACAGAACGGGCAATATCATAATGTTCTTGCCCCACCACTAATGGATCAAGTTGACGACTGCTTGAATCAAGCGGATCCACCGCCGGATAAATGCCGATTTCGGCCACTTGACGCGATAACACGACGGTAGCGTCTAAGTGAGCAAAAGTGGTTGCGGGAGAGGGATCAGTCAAATCGTCTGCTGGCACATACACAGCTTGAATAGAAGTAATCGATCCGGTTTTCGTAGACGTAATCCGTTCTTGCAACACGCCCATTTCTTCAGCAAGTGTGGGTTGATAACCCACCGCGGAAGGCATACGGCCTAACAGGGCGGAGACTTCTGTACCGGCCAAGGTGTAACGATAGATGTTGTCAATAAACAATAACACGTCACGGCCTTCATCACGGAAAAATTCGGCCATCGTTAAACCAGACAATCCGACGCGCAAACGGTTACCAGGCGGTTCATTCATTTGACCATAAACCAGTGCCACCTTATCTAACACCTTGCTCTCAGTCATTTCATGGTAAAAATCGTTACCTTCACGAGTACGTTCACCCACTCCGGCAAAGACAGAATAACCGCTATGCTCAATGGCGATATTACGAATCAATTCCATCATATTAACGGTTTTGCCAACGCCGGCACCGCCGAATAAACCAATTTTACCGCCCTTCGCAAAGGGGCAAAGCAAGTCAATCACCTTAATACCGGTTTCCAGCAAGTCGTTACTGGTAGACAGTTCTTCAAAGGTAGGCGCTTTACGGTGAATTGACCACCTTTCGTCTTCACCAATCGGGCCTTTTTCATCAACCGGTTGACCCAAAACATCCATGATGCGACCCAATGTTTTCTGTCCAACAGGCATCGTAATCGGCGCACCCGTATTGGTGACAGACAAGTAGCGCCCCATACCATCAGTCGTGCCCATCGCAATGGTACGCACTACCCCATCACCCAATTGCTGTTGGGTTTCAAGGGTTAAACCGTTATCGTCCACTTTCAAGGCATCATAAACCTTGGGCATCGCCTCACGCGGAAACTCAACATCAACCACCGCACCAATAATTTGTACAATTTTACCTGAACTCATGTTTTAAGATTCCTCTTAATAATTAAAGAAATAAAGTCTTCTATAAAAGGGGCGAACACGTAGGTTCACCCCTACATTGCGTTTGTAGGGGCGAACATAAGTGTTCGCCCTAACACCCAAAACCATTTATTGAAATTGAGCAATCGCTTTTTCTTTCACATCCTCACAAAGTTTTAGACAGTCTTCTACAATGTTTTTTGCATCATCTGGGGTGAGTATTTTTTGACTCACTCGCTTATGTGCATAAGCGCCACGCTCACTTGCCAATTGTTGAAGAGAATTTAATAAAATCGCATCTCTTTTAATATCAATGGCAACCGGTAACAGCAGTTTTTTTAAATACTTAATAGAAATACCGTGATTTTCGACTTTTGTATATTTAGAAAATTTTTGTTGAGCTTCTTTAAAGAGGTTCCTTAAATAATCAAAGACTAAATCAGGTTGGCTGTCATTATCATCTATCTCAAGTTTTAAGCCATAATAGCATACCAATGTAATAAGCGTTTCTGTTGATTTGACTTTATTTGTTTTATTAAACCAATGTTTGATAGTCAAATTCATCACTTCAAATGCAAGCTCTTCAAAATATTCTTCAAAAGCAGCATGACATAATATACAATAGGCCTTCACTAAATGGCCATATTGATCCGGGCCCACATTAGGATCGGCCGGTATAAATGGTTCAATAAACTGTTTTTCTAGCTCATTTATACTTAGCATCGTCATAAGGTCGCTATTATCAGACACAGCCAACAGCTAAAGCAGTTGTCTAAAAGCTCAAGTCACCTAAAGGTGA
>Ga0233403_10000926_pt1 | contig 13968 bp, 8 predicted proteins | sample Na_oxic_1_MG_FD_179866 | JGI IMG/M metagenome (GOLD analysis project Ga0233403, IMG submission 179866) | Seawater microbial communities from Saanich Inlet, British Columbia, Canada - Na_oxic_1_MG | ecosystem: Environmental > Aquatic > Marine > Inlet | place: Canada: British Columbia | collected...
GTAGATATTATGCGGCGCCTGATCAAATTGATCGGACGTTTCCGTGAACGGGTTGTTGTGGCAAGGATTCGATGCCGTACACCTTTAAGTAACCCTCAAGTCAGGTTAATAGTAGGCGATAAATCGCTGACACAAAGTGATAAATCGCCTACTACAAACAGGTAGCTATCCTAATGGTATTGATGTTGGACGGGGACAACCCCGTCCGACATTTTTACTTGTGCCAGACGGTGGGGTGTTAAATCTGTCATGATTTTGCCAATTTTTTCGCCCGACTTTTGTTCCATTCTGCATTTATTTTACTTAATAATCAATCGCTTAAAATACCAGGAACAAAATAAGGGTGAAAATTTCTTGGCCATCCATTTTTTGACAGATTTAACACCCCAGCCAGACGGTTTTTTTTTGCAACACCGCCCGCCAGTCACATTGGCTGGCGATGTGTTACCCCAATCTCAATAATGTGCCGTTTTGATAACGGAACCGTCTCAATAACCCTCATATCTATTCCTATCAAATCCTCACACTCAAATCACTTTAATACCGGATACTTTTCGGCTGGACGGGATTTGCAATCTCGTCCAAAACGTTTTCGACCTCCAAACCCTCAGAAAATCTCAGTTTCATGGACACCGATGTTTTTGACAAAAGCCTGTCAAGTTATATGTCGGCTGACACAAAAACCATCAGTGTCGCAATCACCGGCGACGTTTCAATCAAATGCAGAACCGTTTGGGCAACGGGTTAAGTGCTGTAGCTGATAAACCAGGGCAAGTGGACGTTGAACCTAAAACACGGAGCCTTGGTGCTATTTTGGCATTGTTGCCAATGGCTTATCACTATTTGAAAAAAGAGTTTTTGTATGGTGATGCTGAAGAATATAACGAACGCCACCATTTTTTATGATCCAGACACTGGTTTAGTCAATAAAGTGGTGATTACTCAAAGGGAATAATGACTGTTTCGTTCATTATCGGTGCGATTGCCCGAAACAGGACGCATAGCGTCGGGGAAGGCGTTACAACCAAGGAGCGCTCGCCCTTATATATTACTTTTTAAGTATTTGATTTTCTAGGTATTAGCCTTTTTGGTCCAGCTACCGTGCTGATAGTAAAATCAATCGCTTACAAATATCAGGTAAATTTGTGTATAATAAATACTATACCGATTTAAATAAATCATGTTCGAGGGTCATTTGTTGGAGGCTTAACCTTTCACTCGCGCTCGTGCAAGATACTCGTGCAAGGTACGCCTTGCACTCCTGCTGAGAAATTAAGTTCAATCGGTATAATGTCTAATGATGAGCACTTGAGCATGGGAACGAGAAAAAAACACTGATTCCATGCCCGGTGCCCGGTTGGATCTGTACGTCAGAGGCATCAATCATGGTACCATTATTGGTCCATCTATGCAGTATAAAGTTATTGAGGCTGGCTTGACTGGCGGCCTAAACTGGGAGAAAGAATAAATGAACCTCAAAATTGTTTCCAATGGATTTCAGCTGATTTTAGGGTTGGCGGCGTTGGCCACCGGCAGTCAAGTCTGGGCTGAACGCTCGTCCACCGTCATGTTAAAGCCGATTTCGGCCAGCTATCAAGTTGATCTCAGTACCCAGCCACTACCCACGAGTTTGATGTTTCCGGTGATCGGCGGCTCGCAGTTAACCATTACGGTTCTGTCTGGCGAGAATGATCTGACCTTGAAGCTCCAATTGCCTGACGGAACGCTAGTCGAGCAACAGAATGCTGCCAGTTATGGGGGCCATTTTGAGGCCTATAGCCCGCAAACCCCTTTTGAAAAAGTCTATGTTTCGCCAGTGGATATGCAACTGATTACTCTCTCAAATCCCCCAGCGGGCTTATATGAATTGCATATAGACGGCATGGCTGCCACCGCTTCCGAGGAGATACCGGTGATAGTCAAAACGGTTGGCAGTCACCTACGTACCGGTTTTATAATGGGAAGCAGCCGGGTAGAAGTACTGCTTGGGCAACCGATCACGTTTTCGGTGTTCCTGTTTGAACAATCCACGCCGATCGCGGGGGCCGTTGTGCGGGGTAAGGTTTTAAATACGGACCGAGTGGAAGTGGCCTCCTTAGTTTTTAGTGACAATGGTCAACGTGGCGATCGGCAAGCTGGCGACGGGCTTTATTCAGTACTCTACGAACCCCAACAAACGGGGGGCTATCTGATCTCGGTTAATATCCAAGGAACCACAAGCACGGGCCTACCCTTTGAAGCGAAGGAAGGCGGACGTCTAGTGGTTAATACACCAGACATTCAATTGACCGGCACCTTCCGTGATCAAGGGTTCGACGAAGATAACGATGGTTATTTCGACTCGGTCCGGTTTGAGTTTGATGCTGAGGGACCTCGTGGCGACGAGGGTACCTATTACATAGATATCTCCGTTGAGGCTGGGAATGGTAAAACAACCTATGCGATAGGGCGTGTGTCTGATCCGGCCGCGCCACTGACGGTGGATATGCCGGCCGAGAGACTGAAGAAACTAGGGATGGATGGCCCTTACCGCCTAGTTAGAGTACTCCTAAGACACGATAACCGCTCCCTCGGACTGTTGAAAAACTTAGGCGAAACTGCCGCTTACCGTCTGTCAAGCTTGGAACGGAGAAACACCCTAGTCTATCCACTCAGTGCGGATCGCGGAGTGGATGTAAATGGTGACGAGCTGTTTGATCGGCTGGAAGTGGTTTTTGGCGTTGATGTTTTAATCAGTGGCTATTACGGTATTTCGGCTGATTTAAACGATCAAAATAAGACCGATCTGGATGCGGTTTATATCGGCGATCTTTATCTGGAACGGGGTTATCACGACGTGACGCTGGGATTCAGTGGCGAGAGAATTGGCTTATCGGGCCAAGACGGCCCGTACATTTTGAATAATGTTCTGGTTTACCCGCGCTTTGATGCCGAGGCCTCCACGTCCTTCTATACGGCTTTTCAACCACTGGGTACCACGCAAGCGTATACTTGTTCCCAGTTTGCTGGCTGTGGTAATGACGATCCTTATGTCTTGTTGGAGCGGTTGATTAGCCAAGTTGAAGCACTCAACCTCAAAAAGGGCTTCAAAAACAGTCTCAGGGCCAAACTGATCAGTACCCGGGCGGTACTTTCCAAAAACAATAAAGGGGCTCAAAAGGTGGCCATACAAAAAATCAGTGCCTTTATCCACGAAGTCCGCGCTCAAAGAGAAAAAACCCTCTCACAACCGGAAGCGGATATGCTCATCGAAGGGGGTAGCGTTTTGGTGCTGTTGTGGTGCAAGAGCCAAGGTGACCCAAAATGGCACCGCTGTAGATATTATGCGGCGCCTGATCAAATTGATCGGACGTTTCCGTGAACGGGTTGTTGTGGCAAGGATTCGATGCCGTACACCTTTAAGTAACCCTCAAGTCAGGTTAATAGTAGGCGATAAATCGCCTACTACAAACCGGTACTTATCCTTAACGTAATAATGGTATTGATGTCGGATCAATGCCATATCGTGTCGGGCAACCATAACGGATTGGGGGCAACCATAACGGATTGCCCCATTGGTCATTGTAGGGGTAATCCTTTGCTTAAACCCCAATCCCTTGTGGTTACCTGAAGAAAAATCCTTAACTTAATGGCAGTGACGCTAAGGAATGAGATTTTAATAATTTACTAAACTTTTAGGCCAAACCTGACCGGTTTTTAAAACCGGTTAGGTTTAGTTTCAGATATTATTAAATTCTCGTTCCTAAGTATACTAACCAGCCCGGCTCCAGACTTAATGGCATTGTCCCATCAGTAGGAAAGAATTCTGATTTTTTGAGAGATAAATCAAAGTGGTATAGGTTTTTTATGATTAGATACCTTAGCCCATTTTTTGAGTTCTAGCCCATTGAGAATCATTACGCTGAAACCCAAGTTTTTCAAAAAAACTTGGGTTTTTTTTGGCCCAAAACCAAGTGTCTTTAAACACTAAACACGCCGAATAAAGCCTATTTATGCATGCTATCAAGTTGATCTCAGTACCAAACCACTACCCCCTCCGAATTTGACGTTTCCGGTGGTCAGTGGCGAGCAGTTAAAAGTCGGGTGAGTAGAGCTTCGCTACACCCGCCCGACCAAATTTGAGCGATATTATGCCATTTACCTTATCTCATCCGGCCGCAGCGGTGCCTTTTGCCCGTTCGGGATTAGTGTTGTCAGCACTTGTCGTTGGTAGCTTGTCGCCCGATTTGATATATTTTCTGTGTTTATCGTCCCGTTGCCAATCTACTCTATGCACACAACTCTCAACTTGTTGATTTATAAGCAAGTTTTTAACGGAGACTGTGGGGTGATGAATGATACCCAGCAGTTTAAAACTCAATAAAATTGCGAGGATTTTTTTATTCACACTTTCTATGGAACTATTTGTGTGCATAGAGTAGGTTGCCAATTGGGTCACACACTGCTCGGTATCTTTCTGGTTAATATTCCGGCCGGACTCACGGTGCTTTGGCTATTTCATGCCGTATTGAAGTACCCTCTCCTATCGCTGTTACCGATTACTCATCAACAATGTTTGATGCCGTTGGCAACCCCATTCTATTTTGTTCCGTGGCGGCGTTTCTGGTTCATTGTGTTGTCGGTGCCGGTTGGCGCGTTGACTCATATTGTCTGGGACTCTTTTACACATTACGGTTGGAGGGTACAACAGTTGCCTGTTTTGAGGACCCCAGTGATTGAAATGGATCAAAAAGTTGTCAGAGTTCCTCACCTGTTACAGCAGGGCAGCACTTTGCTTGGAGCCGCCTTACTTTTCTATTGGCACTGGCGATGGTTCAAACCAGCACCCAGGGCGCCAATAACCTCGTTAACATTACTACCGATTAAAACCAAGAGGCTTATTATCCTTATCTGCGGATTAAGTGCCGGTTTTTTGGGGAGCCTTTATGCGGTTCTCAATATTTCTCCGTTTACCAGTCTTCGTTTCATTCGATATTTTTGTTGGAAAGACCGTTATATCTGGAATGACCATTGCATTTGTTGAATTGGTGATTTTCAGTCTATTTTGGCACAAAATTCCTACGCACAACTTAAAAATCAATAGCTTACATTGTTTATTTATTTATACCTAAATCCGGCAAGTAAATTTATCTTTACTATAATAATCAATTAGTTATATATAAAACAGCATCACTTTTTTGTTCACACAGAAAGTGAACTTTTCAATGAGTTAGTGAATCACTTGCAGGATTCAGGTTATAAAATATTTCTAAATATTAATCCTGAAAATCCTTAAATCCGTGTAATCATGTTCGCCGATTGATCAGGAATTTTGCAAAAGACTCAGGTTGTATTATTTTTTAATAGTCGGTATTATGAAATTTTTTTTATATTTTTATAGCCTAAAATACTCGCTCTCAAAAGGCAACCCTTGCTTGAAAATAAACAATAACTTACAATTTTCAATAATTTAATGGTATATTAGTTGACTGGCTTGCAAAATTCCGACGTGCAATTATAAAACAATAACTTATCAGTCATCTGGTACTGGTAAGTTATTGTTTTACTGTAAAGGCCCAATAATTTTGCAAGAAGCTCAGTTTATTAGCAATTTCTAACTTGAACATCGAGTTAAAATAAACAACTTACACCAAACTTGCTCATCAAATATAGGTTAAAAACGATGGCCACTTATACACTCAAAGCCGGCGATACATTATATCGTCTCGCACGCAATCATGGCATCTCTTTGGATAAATTACTACAGTTGAATCCAGGACTGGATCCAAACAACTATGATGTTGGGGAGATAATAACTCTTTCGGCCTCAGATCGCACGACTCAATCGGCACATCCACCGGCAAGCGGTGGCGCTTCAACGGAAACTTATACCATCAAAGCCGGAGAGACGTTATATCGTATAGCGACCGCTCATCGCCTTTCTGTCGATCAGTTGTTGAAGATGAATCCGGGACTTGATGCCAATAATTATGCAGCCGGGCAAACCATTAACCTTTCTTCATCAACATACCAGAAACCAACCCGTACCAAACCGAAGGTACATCGTAGAGGTGGCAAAAAAGCCCCGTGGTTTGACATTGCCATGCGGGAAATGGAAAGAGGGGTGAAGGAAATTTCGGGTAGTGTCCATAATCGCCGGATAGTGGGATATCATCAAGCCACAACTAATCGTGCTACTACCGATGAAATTCCTTGGTGTTCATCTTTTGTGAATTGGTGTGTGCAACAAGCCGGTATTAAAGGCACTCAAAATGCGCTTGCCAATTCATGGCTTAACTGGGGAAGAAAACTTCGTTCACCACAGCGTGGTTGTATTGTTGTCGTTAAAACCAGTTCAAACCATGTTGCTTTTTACGATGGTGAAGAGGGTAATCGCATTCGATTATTGGGCGGTAATCAAAGAGATCAGGTTAAGATTAGTTCTTATTCAAAATCGTCGGTGAGGGCTTATCGTTGGCCGACCTAGTGCAAGATGGCGGAAATATCCATACCACTCACCTGGGCAACTATAAAGGATTACCCCCACAAGGACAATCCATTGTGGTTACCCCTGATAAGTGATATGGAAACGTCCACCATCCAGTACTAATATTGCCCAGTAAACAAGTTTTCAATTTTTTTGGTTTTAGGCTGGGGAATTTGTAGGGGGCAGGTAAGCGGGCGGCTGATTCTCAAAATATAAGACAATCACTATCGTCCGCTTGTCCACCACCACACATTCACCATTAACCGGTACTCGTGCAAGGTACGCCTTGCACTCCTGAGAAATAATCCATGATTCAATTCATTCGTTTGATGGCAATAGCCAGTCTGTTATTGATTGTCGGCTGCCGCGGTTCTGCTGAAACGACTTTTCATGTTCATCTGATACATATCAATGATCACCATTCACATCTGCCGGCCGACAACTATCCTCTCCAATTTGACGGAGTCAAAACGCAAGTCAGTTTGGGCGGCTTTGCTCGAGTGGCCGCTAAGATTCACCAATTGAGAAGTGATTTAACAAATCCGCTGGTGCTACATATCGGTGATGCGTTGCAAGGGACGCTGTATTATACCTTGTTTAAAGGTGAGGCGGATGCCAAGTTGATGAACTTGGTCGGTTTTGATGCGTTTGAGTTGGGCAACCATGAGTTTGATGATGGTAACACCGTATTGGCTCAGTTTCTGAAGCGGCTCAATTTTCCTATCCTGGCCGCTAACATTGATATGAGTCGAAGCCAAGAGTTGAACGGCTTGGTTCAACCTTATCTGATTAAGGAGTTTGATGGCCAACGAGTCGGCCTGATTGGACTCAATACGCTGAAAACCCTGTACAGTTCTTCACCTGGTCAGGAATTAGTCTTTTTTGATGAAGTAGAAACGGCCAAAAAAAGAGTGGCCGAATTGAAAAGCATGGGCATTGATAAAATCATTTTGATGACTCATTACGGTTATCATCAAGATATAGCCCTTGCCAAACAAGTTGCCGGGATTGACGTTATTTTGGGCGGCGATTCTCATACGCTGTTAGGCAATTTTACCGAATTGGGCTTGAAGTCAAAAGGCCCTTATCCGACCAAAGTCCGTTCGCCCAATGGTGAACCAGTTTGTATTGCCCAAGCTTGGCAATATTCTTATTTGGTAGGTGCTTTAAAGGTTGGGTTTGATGACAATGGTGTTGTGACTGAGTGTGAGGGTGATCCAATGTTGTTGGTTGGCGATACTTTTGAGCAGCGCGACACGAATGGTGATAACCAGCCGGTGGATGCGAAAACACACGCTAAAATTGCCGCCATCATTGCCGAACATCCGAATATCGACATTGTGGAAGCGGATTCGGCTGTCGCCCAACAATTTTATCAGTATAGCGCACAACTTGAACAGCGAACTGAACAAGTGATTGGGCAAGCGGCGGAAGATTTATTGCATATCCGTATTCCCGGCACTCATCCCTCTGGGGTAGAGTTACCCAATGGTAGCCACATCGCGCCTCTGGTTGCAGAAGGTTATCTTTGGCAACTGAACAGTCGAAATCATCAGGTTGATTTGGTCATACAAAATGCCGGCGGAATCCGTATGGACGTGCCCAAAGGTGACATAACCATTGAAACCGCCTACCGCTTATTGCCGTTTGCCAATACGCTTTATGTGTTAGAGATGACTGGTGCCGAAGTGAAGCAAGTGCTTGAGGAGGCACTGAGTTATCATTTTGATCGGGACGGCTCCGATGGCGCTTTTCCGTATGGTGCCGCTATCCGCTATACGATTGGAATCAATCGGCCGAAGTTGGAACGTATCACCCGTCTTGAACGGCGAGTGAATGGCGACTGGGAACCGATTCATCCTAATCACAAGTATCGGGTAGGAATGATTTCATTTCTGACCAAAGGTAAAGATGGTTATACCACTTTTCGCAACGTGATAGCCGAACGGGGCGGCGTAGATACTTATTTTGATTACGCCGAATCGTTTGTCAACTACGTCAAAGAAGTGGGAACCCTGACCATTTCCGAAGACACCAATGTGATTATCGAACGTTAACATAACTGCAACGACCCATTTTTTAAACCGGTCAGCTGAGAGAAACACCCTGAGTGTGATATGAAAAAGATTAAACGTCTTGGTGCAATTGGCGATATACATGCCGAAGATAAGTTACTTCACAACGCCGTTGAATTTCTTAACAAGCAGGAACTGGACGGGATTGTCAGTGTTGGCGATATTGTCGATGGGTCTGGAAACGCTGATGCTTGTTGCGAATTGCTGAACAAAGAACAAATGATTACAGTAGCCGGTAATCACGAGAGCTGGCTGCTTGAAAATATTCTCAGAGATCTTCCGGGGGCGACCCAATTATCAGAATTGTCTAAAACTTCCCGTTCTTTTCTAAAATCATTACCTACCACTCACCAGTTAGAAACCGTTGCCGGACTGTTATTGTTATGTCATGGGATAGGTGAAAATGACATGATATTTCTGAGACCGGAGGATTCTGAAGAGGATTTTAGACAATGTATCGAACTTGAGCCAATCATTCAGGAAAATGACTATCGCTTTATCATTAATGGACATACCCATCAAAAAATGGTTCGTCAATTTCAACAATTAACAATCATCAATGTTGGGACGTTAAAATGGAATCATGGTGCCAGTTTCGCGGTCATCGATTTTGAAAACGGCTATGTACAATTTTATGAATTTTATCTTCAAGGTGATTTCATTGGCGAAGCTGAGTGTATTTCTTGGTAAGGCAATTCCAAAAAAATAAAATACCAAGGGCTGGAGCAACGGATTGGGGTAACCACAAGGGATTGGGGTAACCACAAGGGATTACCCCTACATCATCAATGACCGTAGGGGCAATCCTTTATGGTTGCCCCGGTTGCACTTGGTATTGCTTGACTCCGATTTGGGACCAAACAAAACTTTTCTGGACAACTATAGCAATGAACCATTAGGAACAGTCATCTATGAATAAACCAGTTATTTTTATGTTTTCCGGGCAAGGTTCCCATTATTATCAGATGGGCAAGGAACTGTTCGAGCAACATCCTACCTTCCAGAAATGGATGTTGGACTTAAATGAGATAGCCTCAGATACGCTTGGAGAATCAGTACTTGATAAACTCTATGAGAAAACGAAATCATCAAGCGACTTATTTGACCAAACGTTATACAGTCATCCGGCCATTTTTATGGTAGAGTATGCGCTTGCACAAGTGCTTTTGGAAGACGGGATAGAGCCTGATTATGTATTGGGAACCAGTATGGGCGAGTTTGCCTCGGCGGCGGTGGCTGGAGTTATGCCGGTTGAAAAAGCACTCAACGCCGTTGTGAAACAGGCGCAAGTGTTGGAAAGCCATTGTCAAAAAGGGGGAATGACGGCCATTGTTCACAAAACAACGCTGTTTAATGAAACGCCGCAGTTATTTGATAACAGTGAATTAGCGTCGGTCAATTTTCATTCTCATTTTGTCGTGTCGGGCAAACCTGAGTCTTTGAAAGACATTGAACATTTTTTGCAACAGAAAAACATGACTTATCTAAGTTTGCCAGTCACGATAGGTTTTCATTCCGCTTTGATTGAACCAGCCGCACGCATTTATACGGATTTTCTACAGCAGAAAACCTCTCAACCGCCTAAAATTCCGTTGATTTCTTGTGTTTATGCTGATATTTTAACTTCATTTCAACAGAATTATTTTTGGGAAATAATAAGAAAGCCGATACTCTTTCAACAAACGGTGCAAGCTTTAGAAAACAAGCAAGCTTATATTTATCTGGACTTAGGACCGTCAGGGACATTGGCTAATTTTGTCAAGTATAATCTGACAAAATCGTCTCAATCCAAAACTTTTCCGACACTGACACCGTTTGGACTGAGTCTACCAAACTTAGAAAAGGTTAAGGATTTTTTGTCAGCCAACCAAATCCTCCCTAACACACCGAAGCCGTCAAAGGGAACTTCCACCAAAACAGAATTACTGGCTAACGCAACTGACAGGAGAAAAAAGAATATGATAACTTGGGTTTTTCCGGGGCAAGGCTCCCAAGAAAAAGGTATGGGTGCCACCCTCTTTGATGATTTTGCTGAGTTAATCGCGCAAGCGGATGACATTTTAGGTTATTCCATTAAGGAACTCTGTTTAGAAGGACCCCAGCGGCAACTGAACCAAACCCAATACACTCAACCCGCCTTATATGTGGTTAATGCGTTGTCCTACTTCAAAAAACTGGAACAAACCGGCAAACAACCCGATTTTGTTGCTGGACATAGCTTGGGTGAATACAACGCGCTGTTGGCGGCTGGCGGGGTTGATTTTGCGACTGGCTTAAAACTGGTGCAAAAACGCGGCGAACTGATGAGCCAAGCGCAAAGTGGGACGATGGCAGCGGTGATGAATTTATCGGCTGACAAACTCAACGCGATTTTAACCGAAAATGGGTTAACTGAGATTGAGATTGCTAATTACAATAGCCCCTCCCAACTGGTGATTGCTGGTAATAAAGACGATATTAACCGCGTGTACGACATTTTTGAACCAATGGACTCGGTTCGGTGTGTGGTTTTAAATGTCAGTGCGGCCTTTCATTCTCGTTATATGCAGCCGGCGCAACAAGAATTTGAGCAGTTTTTGAGCCAGTTTGAGTTTGCCGAACTCAAAATACCGATTATCTCCAATGTGACAGCGAGTCCTTATCAGCAAACCGCAATAGCGGCCAACTTAGCTGAGCAAATCACCCATCCGGTGAATTGGGTGGACAGTATCCGCTATTTGATGGGACAAGCAGAAATGGTATTTGAAGAAGTTGGCCCTGGCAAGGTATTGACCAAACTGGTTGCTAAAATCCAGAAGGAAGCTGAGCCACTCGTGGTTGCAGAAGAAAATGTCCAGCCGGAACCCACTCAGCCCGAATCACCTGCTCAAAATGAACCAGCAGCGACTGACAGTTCTTCAGATATCACCGCCGAATCTCTGGGGAGTGAAGCATTTAAACAAGAATATCACCTGAAATATGCTTACATCACTGGCGCGATGGTAAAAGGCATTTCTTCCAAAGAACTGGTTGTCAAAATGGGTAAAGCCGGGCTGATGGGTTTTTTTGGTACTGGAGGCCTGAAGTTGCCCAAGATTGAGGAATCGATTCAATTCATCCAACGAGAACTCAAAGATGGACAAGCTTATGGGATGAATTTATTACACAATCCGGGCAAACCCTCATTGGAAGATGACACCGTTGATTTATATCTAAAATACGGTATCAAAAACATTGAAGCGGCCGCTTTTATGCAAATCACCCTAGCATTGGTAAGATATCGTTTAAAGGGATTAAAGCGTGATGCCGCTGGGAAAATTGCCACCAATCATAAAATCATGGCGAAAATATCCAGACCGGAAATCGCCCAAGTTTTTTTAAGTCCAGCACCGGAACGTCTGGTCAAGAAATTGTTGGAATCCAACCAAATTTCGGGGGAAGAAGCGGAACTCGCTAAAGAAATGCCGATGGCCGATGATTTATGTGTCGAAGCCGACTCAGGCGGACATACTGATATGGGAATCATGTCCGTGTTATTACCGACTATCATCAGACAACGAGATGAACTGATGAATCAGTATCAGTATGCCAAACGAGTCGGAGTCGGAGCAGCCGGCGGGATTGGCACACCCGAAGCGGCAGCTACCGCCTTTATTCTCGGTGCGGATTTCATCCTGACCGGTTCTATCAATCAATGTACTGTCGAGGCAGGTACCAGCGACGCTGCCAAGGATATCTTGCAGCAATTGAATGTCCAAGATACCGACTATGCGCCAGCCGGTGATATGTTTGAACTGGGTGCCAAAGTCCAAGTGGTACGAAAAGGCGTATTTTTTCCGGCCCGCGCCAATAAATTGTATGATCTGTATCGCAACTACAACTCCTTGGACGAGATTGACGACAAAACCAAAAAGCAAATCCAAGACAAATATTTCCACCGTCGTTTTGAAGATGTCTATGCCGAAACCAAGGCTTATTATGAAAAAGCCATGCCCGAAGAAATTGAAAAGGCCGAACGCAATCCCAAACACAAAATGGCGCTTATTTTTAAATGGTATTTTGTACATACCATGCGGTTAGCGATGCGAGGCAGTACCGAGCAAAAGGTTGATTATCAGATTCACAGCGGCCCAGCGATGGGCGCATTTAACCAATGGGTGAAGGGTACCGCCCTAGAAAACTGGCGCAATCGGCATGTGGACGACATTGCTGACAAGCTGATGCTGGGCACGGCAGAGTTATTAACTCAGCGTTTTCAAGAGTTTATGGAAAAAAGCGTATTTTAAAAAAAGGTGAGTTTTCAATTTTTTGAAGACTAACCGCACCGTTCTATATTTTTTTCTCTAACCGTTCCATTTTTTTCCTCATCATAAGGTAACTGATGTTACGCACATTGGTTACTGGGGCTTCAATTTGAATCCATGAAAGCTGATTATTTTCGCCCCATTTTTCGGTCTGAATCAGAATGACAATAATTTGAGAATGAACTGAATAAAACTTCAAATCATTGAGTATTTATCCTGAAAATCCTCAAATTCCGAAAATCCTGATTCAGACAATTAGAAGCACTTTGCGTAACATCAGTAAGGTAATTCCCAAAAAATACCCAGGGCTTGCGCGTGGGATTGCCTCTACAAACCATCATAAAATGTAGGGGTAATCCTTTATGGTTGCCCAATACTGTGGGTTGTGGAGTTACCTTAATCCTTAAATGCGAATTAACAGCTAAAACTTTTTCATCTAATGAAAACAATACTTTAGAAAATCACTTGGTAGATACACGCCAAATTATTAATTTTAATTATCTTATTTATCAATGACTTGTTCAGCCCTTAATTCGCATTTAAAAACCAGTGTAAAGCCATGTCTATATTCCGTTTTTCGTCTTATTTCTTTATCGATATTCTATGGCTTCAAATTCACATTGCCCAAATATATAATCTAAAATGCCGGCCAACAATTGCGGATTGAGTAGGAAACTGTATTTTGAGTAATGTTATCAAATTAGCCGATAATGGTGGAACGCACGCGGCGCTGGTTAACAAAAATGTCATTTTGCCAAAACCTCCCAACAATTCAGGTTATCATACGACTTTGAGGGTAAAGAAATTCACCAATTGAAATTAAAGGGGTTCATCTCAACACTGAATAATTAATTATAACCCCGTTGAAATAAAGATAGTTTTTAGCTAACCCTCAAAGTCGTATTATCATTTATTTTCGATCCAATATCGCCAAGAATTTGCCTGGTATTGAACATACATCCCAACCAAGTATCTTTATCATTCAAGTAACGGTAAAATAAGAAAAATGAGAGTGATGATTTTTGGGTACATAGATAAATTATAGAGTGGCTAAATCATCGGCAGAAATGCCAGTGATTTCAGTAACAGTAGCCGGTTCTATACCTTTTTCTAACATTTTACGAGCGATTTCTAGGGTCTTTTC
>Ga0233403_10000927_pt1 | contig 13957 bp, 13 predicted proteins | sample Na_oxic_1_MG_FD_179866 | JGI IMG/M metagenome (GOLD analysis project Ga0233403, IMG submission 179866) | Seawater microbial communities from Saanich Inlet, British Columbia, Canada - Na_oxic_1_MG | ecosystem: Environmental > Aquatic > Marine > Inlet | place: Canada: British Columbia | collected...
TAACCGCTTCATTTGCGCCTAGTTGCGCTAAACCATCGGCGGCACTGCGGCGGACTTGCCAATCGGTGTATTTAAGTAATTCAATTAACGGCTCAATTGCTTCACGCGCTCCCAATTGAGCCAGTGCAAAAGTGGCATTTCTACGGATATAAGGATCGTCATCAGTTGTAAAAGGCAACAAAAACTTTGTGAGTTGAAGTTGATAAGGTGCTTGACTGCTTCCCAATGCCTCAATTATTTTTGCGTTTAATTCTTTAGTTTGCGCTGGTAATAGTTTCTTTAAGCGATTAATACTTTCAATCGAACGAAAATCAGCTAACTTTTTTATGGTTTGAATAGATAAATCCTTATTATGACTGCCAATATACTGGTTCGCAAAACATAAGACTTTCTCAATATCACCGTTTTCCCAATCTGCCTCTAATCGTTCTGCCAACGGAAATGCTCTAATCAACTCCTTATTTAATTGAGCAATTTTTTCAATAGGCTGTTGCTGAAACAATTTATCCGCTTCAATATTAGCACGAGTATAGTTGACTTCACGCAGAAATTTTTGCTGTCCAAAAACATCAACACTACTTTGTTTGCCCCGATACACCTCAATCGTATCCGAAATCCCCGCCTTCAAACTTAAACGCAGATGGTAATTTGTATGGTTCACCCACCAATCATTCCCCACAAACACCAAAACCCCACTAGCAAACACCGCCCCGGTACCCATCGCCACCTTCTTAAGCCGCTGCCGAGTTTTATAACGTTCATTCCAATCATAAATACCCTTAGAAAAAATATCATGGTAAAGTTCATACCACAACACATTCTGGCGTTTTTGCCGGCGCAAAATCCGCGCTTGATCTAATTTATCCAGCGTCTTACCAAGAGTTAGTTCATCCACCCGTAATTGTTTAGCCAAATCCCCCAACGGATACGCCATTTTAGTCCCGTGTTTATTGACCAAATAATTAAACGCCGCCGAAGCCAATTTTTTATCCGCTGGAGACAACTGCTGCACCCGCTCCACAAAATAATCCCTTAAAATGTTGGTTGCCCGCCCTTGCTTTTCGTAAGTAGCAATGGTTATTTGCTTATGCGGATTATGTTGATCGAGTTGCCACAACCGCATACAAACAATCTGTAAATGCGGAGGCTCGACAAAAGGAGGCGCATCTAATAAATCAGTCGCCGTCCCAAAACGATCCCGCTGTTCCCGCCGACTTAAATCATCCAACAAAGTATCTAATAAACCCGGTTCATAACTAAAACCAAGCGGTTCCACTGGAGCCACAATCGCTTGCCGAGCATTTTCCTTCGGCAATTTCTCTAAGCGATAGAAATTATTAAACAGTAACGTCGGCAAGCCGGGTTTAAAAGCGTTTAACTCCAACGCAAAATCTTCGCGCATGGAAAACACAAACACCGTCGGCGTATCCCGATCCAACACCGCCTCCGCCAACTGCTGCACAAAAGGCTTAAACCCTTTGCTATGGCGTTGATAATTAAAAAATTCTTCAAATTGGTCTAAGATAATAACCAATGGCTCATTGGTAAAAATCGTGCAAAAGTGCAAAAAAGCCGGCAAAGGTAATGACACATCTAAAGTATCATCATCACTAAGTTTGTGGTGCCGTTGGAGGTAAGCAATCAACGTTTGTTTCAAATCCGCCTCTGGCTCAGCAAACCACTCATTATGATAAATCACATCCAGATTTTCCCCGGCAGGCTCTTTTAACTGTGGCATCACCGCCGCTTGCAACAACGAGCTTTTCCCCACCCCACTCGCCGCAAACAACAACGTCAGCTTATTGGTTAATATCTTATCAATTAAGATTAGCTTTTCGGCATCTCTACCAAAAAAGTTATCTTTATCTTGTTCTTCGTAGGGGCGTAAGCCCTTGTAAGGCTCCATTTTTTAATTGTGAATTGTGAATGGTGAATGGTGAATTAATTATTCTCTGGTTCCCACGCGCAGGCGTCAATGCCATTAAGTTAAGGATTTTTATGAGGGCAACCACAAGGGATTGCCCCTACAATTCAATGTGTTACGTAGGGGCAATCCTTTATGGTTGCCCCTAACTTAATGACATTGACGCGCCGGCGTGGGAACCCAGTCAACACTATATCCTAATAGTGGAATCGTGCTTGAAGAAAATCAATTTGTTCATCAGACACTTTGTAAACAATACGGTGTTCTTGGGTAAGCCGCCGTGACCAAGTATTTGAGTCTAAATGTTTAAGTGGTTCTGGTTTACCTATTCCCGTAAAAGGATCGCGCATCGTTGCTTCTACCAATTTAAAAGCGCGAAGGGCCGTTTTACGATCAGTCGCCACCCAATAAGTTAAGTCTTCCCTAAATTGTGAAGTAAAAACTGCATTCCTATTTGACATTGAGATTATCCCAATAATTCTTGTCTTAACTCATTAACACTTTGAGAGTTAAACATTTTTTGGTCAGATTCTCGTAAGGCGGTTAGCAAACGAATAGCATTTTTGGGCGAACTCAATAAATGAGCCGTTTCCATTAAACTTTCTAATTCATCGGCTGCAATCAGGGCAACATTTTCGTTATCCGGACGATTAATAATAATAACATCCCGATCCTCAACAACCTTATCACAAAGTTTAGCCAGATTAGCACTGGCATTAGTCAAATTAGTGTTATCGTATATCATAAAGAACTCCTAATTTTTTCTGGTTCCCACGCGCCGGCTCATCGTTATACACAAATCAAAAGCCACTTTGCAGTCGCGTCGCCACTGCATTCCCACGCCGGCGCGTGGGAACGAGAAAATACTTATGTATAACGATGAGCACCGTCGCGAAGGAATGAGAAATTTATTCGTAAGGAAACCATTTTTGTAGTGTACTCTTTAGTAAACCAAAAGCATCATCTACGCAGTGTTTAAATGAAATATCTGCACAGATTTTCTTGAAAACAACTGAAGGAATTTTGGCCTTACTTACTTTTAAGGTTTTTTCAAAAGCGAGCTTAGGATCAGGGGGTTTGGGAGAATCGGCTGGCCATAATGTTTGTTTGCGTAGCCAATCTCTTAATGAAGGGTGGCTCAAAAAACCAAAGGCCCTAGCAATATGCGGATTGTCTTGCCACATCCACGCTTCTAGCTCTGGATCAATAACAATAACAACAAACCGGTTTGCTTGCCACCCCACAAGTTCCATGTTAGCTGAAATATTAGCCCGGATTTTTTCAACACCCGGCGAGCCTTCCCAAGCATTGTCTAACACAATTACCGCATAACGATGTGACGATTGATAGGTTCTTAATAATTCATGCGCTCTTGTGTATACCCCCGGATCATTCCCAGCACTGTCACAAATAATATCAAGTTGCGGATCAATTTTAAACGATGCTGTACCCAAAGCATAATAAAAACTTTGGCGCGAAAAAAAGCCCTTAAATGCCGCAACCATCCCTAAATCGGCTAAGAGAAAAATACAATCTCTCACGATAACACCCCCGCTGCAAACAAAGTTCCCAAATCAATCCCACCCTGCCATTCTTTCAGACGCGGATGCTGTTTACCGGAAATTACATCAACATGACCATCATCTTTTAAGCGCATACATAACATATTCTCAAGGTTGGTATGGGCGAGTACAATGGGAGAATGCGTGGTCAACCATATTTGTGAGCTATCAACCGCACGTATTGCCTGTAATACGGCTTCAATTGCACTCGGATGAATCCCGTTTTCCGGTTCTTCTAAGGTGATGATTTGAGGTAATGGGGTAACATAAGGCAAAATTGTCAATGCTAAAATACTTAATGTGCCATCTGATAATCCGGATGATGGCACTTCTATCCCATTTTGATATTTAATCTTGATATAAGCATGACGATCATCTTCTCTTTCAATGACTTGAATATCTTGTATTGAAGGCAATGCTAATTGTACTAATTCTAACCATTCCTCAAATTCAGTGGCGCGGTTTTTTTTCAAGGTTAAAATTTGCCAAGGCAATCCTCGCCCTTCGGAGTTTAAGCCGGTGCGATACCTCGGTGGACTGGCTTGACGGAGTTTAAACCCGCGTGGTTGATAAAGACAAATATATTGTTGTAGGTAGTCTCTAAACCAGATAGTTGCTGAAAAAAGGTTGGGATCAGCCGGTATACTGCTCAGTGCTAGTTGCCCCGGATGAATCGTAAAATTGAAAGTTTGTGGTTGCCCTTCCGCTTGAAAAGTTGTCGATTTTTTACCATCACGCCGTTGTATCACGGAAAAGTTTTTGGTTGCCGCTGCAAAAAGGAATAAATGTTCTTGGGTAATTTGGAGCTTTTCGTTAGCAGCGATTTCAAACCAAAGTTCATATCGCACGGTTTCGGGGCCAAAATTGCTAGATGAATTTAATAATTTATCTTTAATGTGGGTTGGCATTTGAACTTCTACTGATAAGGAAAAGTAATTACCTTGTAACTTATGGATTAATTCAATGGGATTTGAGGCTCTCGCATCGTTCTGACTTGGGGTGGATTCAAAGAAAACTTGGTTAATATCATTGCTTGCCAGAAGTTCCCCGAATAATGTAGGGATATCCAACAACGTAGTTTTCCCGGAACCATTTGCCCCAGCCAAAACCTGATGCTGGGTTAAATTAATATCCAAAGAATGAAAACAACGATATTGAGAAACTTTTATTTGCTTAATCATGGAAATTAGCATTGGAATCCAAACCTTCAGATTTGGAAGCATTGGAATCCAAACCTTCAGATTTGGAAACGTTGGAATCCAAACCTTCAGATTTGGAAACGTTGGAATCCAAACCTTCAGATTTGGAAGCATTGGAATCCAAACCTTCAGATTTGGAAACGTTGGAATCCAAACCTTCAGATTTGGAAACGTTGGAATCCAAACCTTCAGATTTGGAAGCGTTGTTGTGCTACAATTGCGCCTGCAAATTCTCCACAAAGACTTTCAAATCAATCGGATAATTGTCAATATGTTTGTTTTTCAAATATAAACTCGTGAATTTATCGGCTTGTTGAAACACAGTGAGGGCCGGTTCTTCAAGGGTGCGTTTACTCAATATTGTTCTTATAATCAAGCGTTTATCCCAACTTTTGGGGTGATGACCTAATAACCAAAAGCCTCGATTTCTTAATTGTTTCACCACATAACCGGGAATTAATTTATCCTGATACTGCGTAAAAGTGAAATAATCTTTTTCAGATATGACTAATGCCGGCGATGAATCACTATTACTCACACGCCCTAACATTTTGTAAATAACTGAATAACCTTGTTCTAATAATGGTTTACCGGATAACTCCTCACCCGAACATTGCTGAATTTCCGTTTGATCCGAATAGTCAAGGAATAAAGTATCCATATTATCCGCATGATGAGACAGTACCACAAATTTTTTCTGCTGCGCCTTAAATGTTTGTTCTAGGTGCGTGTCATAAGTTGCTGAAATCAAAAGTAGGGGCTTGTCGAGCGTGGCAAGTAATTTATAAAGCGCGGTAGAATTAGGCGTTTGAGGCTCAACCAAAGTTTGCAACTTCTCACACAATGACTGCCGCCCAAATTGATTATTCATATCAATATATTCACAAATGCCCGGAAAATCCCCACAGAAATCATGGTAATGCACATAATTGGCTAAACCGGATACCATTTGCTCACCGGATAAAGTATGTTCACCGAGACATGGCAATAAATCGGTACCTAAAAAAACCACAATATCCCCACGGCGTAAACGTGCCGCTAACGCTTGGTAGTTGAGCGCGTCAGTGCTTATCTTAGCCGGCTGCTGAGCCAAACTTGACCAAAAATCAACCAAATCATCAGCCGAAATTTCTTGGCTTAAAAATTGTTCGATAATATTTAATAGCGTTTCAGTTTCATCATCCACCCCTTCTTTTTTCATGCGCCTTAAACGTGCATCTATTTGCACATAAGTCGCACCCAGCAACTTAAAATGTTTTGCCAAACGTTTTTGAATATCAATCACCCGCTTTTTCAGATGAATTTTTTCCTCCACATCCTGAATGGCTTGTGATGCTTGAATATTGTTGGGTGCCAAAGCTAGGATTTCTTGCCATTGTGCCAGTGCTTGGGGATAAGCTTGGTTACGTTCCAAATGCCGCGCCTCATCAATTTTCAAATTGAGCAACTGAGGCTCAACTTCTTTAATCTCCGTTTCTTGCAACAACTGGCACTCTTCAAGTAATTGTTGAAGATGATTAAGCCCTTGCGGATATTGTTTAAGAAAATCAATCAGTTGATGTGCAACGTCGGCAGGAACACTATTGACATCAATGAAAGCTAAATCGTAGGCATATTTTTCTTTTAAGTAAAAGCAAATCTCATTAAATAACGGTTTAGATAATTTTTTGAGACGATTATATAAATCTATTGATGACATTGAGGTTGGCATCGACACGTCTCCTTTCTATAGACGTTCAGAAAAATAACTTCACAAAAAACAAAAAACCTCAGAGGTTTCCAAAACCTCTGAGGTTTGGCTGCAAATATTTTTCTGAAAATCTATATGGTGTTTGAACATCGTTTTGATTTGACATTTGTGGTTGTGTAGTTTGAGTTGCTCCGGGTTAAGACGATGCAAATGGCTACCTTCATCGTCTCGTTCACAAACTAACACCGATTCTGTGGGCAGTGCTGAAATTAAAATATCAGAGTGAGTTGTTATTATTAATTGGGTTTTTTGCGAAGCCTCAATCAGCATCTCAGCAATGGTAGGTAAAATGTCAGGATGTAATCCCAATTCTGGCTCTTCAATGCATAACAGTGGTGCTGGATTAGGATCAAGCAGTAACGCCATTAAAAATAAATAATGTAGTGTGCCATCAGATAAACGAGGAGCTGGAATCGGCTGACTAAAACCCTTTTCACGGATAAATATTTGTACGGTGCCACCGTAAATTTTGATGTTTAGTTCCTTGGCATCTGGATAAAATTTTTTAAACTGTTCAAGAATTTGTTGACTAGGGAGTTGATATTGTAAATCATTCAAAACCAGTCCAAGGTTACTACCATCTTCTTCGAGCGGATGTTCTGGCAAATCCGTGTGTTGAGGTTTTCTGAGGGTTGAGCCTTGCCCTAAGTGCCAATCACGATAAAAACCAATGTCAGAAAATTGATTTTTGAGATAAAAAAGTTCTTGATTGACAAAGAGCGTTTTAGCCTTAGCTGCTTTGGGGTTAAATCCTCTTGCAATAACAGATTGCTCTGAACTCAAACGATATTCTTTACCTATTTCAGTTTGCTCAATCACTTCATTTAGGATTTCAAGTCTCTGATTTGCGCTTCTAAATCTGATTTTATAGTTAAAATCCAGTTCAGCATTATTGAGGACAACTTCAAGTACCGCTGTAGAAGTTACCGCACCTTTCCAAATAAATTCATTAATACCACCTCCCTGACGAATGGGAGCCATTAAATCGGTTGGTATCGCCTTCAGAATTCTAAAAGCTTCAATAAAATTAGATTTGCCAGAGCCATTAGTGCCAATCAATACATTAAGCGGTTGCAATTCAATTTCTTCTCCTCGGCTACCGTAGGAAAGGAAATTTTGCAAATTTATTTTTTTAATGAGGGTTTTATTTTCCATTCTAACGTAAATCTTCACACGGTTGAACTAAATTGTAAGTACTGAATCTAAGTAAACTTTGGGAACAATAATGACTTTAACCGCAGCATCATCAGAAAAAAGGAAGATCATTGAGTTCCAAATGCCCGTTTTTGATGTGAGCGTCTCTAGTGATTTTATACATAATTAAATTTCTTTAATGTTAAAAGGGAAATGGCATTAAGAAATAAATTAATTTGTCAGCCAAGTAGCCAAGTAGGTCAGGTTAGATTTTTTGGCACCAAACGTAACCCGACAACATTTCGCGTCGCAAGCCAAGTAGGTCGGGTTAGATTTTTTGGCACCGCCAAAAAACGTAACCCGACAACCAATCAATAAATGTCGGGTTACGTTATTTCGCTACTCTCAATAAGCTAACCCGACCTACACGTCGGGTTACGTTATTTCGCTACTCTCAATAAGCTAACCCGACCTACACTAGTAACCTCGCCGGTTGTGACAATAGATAAAATTGAAATCTCAACATTTTTAGCCAATTCTTGTTCAAGATGTTGAACATCCAGTTGCAAGTCATCAAGCGATGCTGCAAAATTGTCGAGGGTGGATTGTTACTAGCCGGCGTAAAACGCCATAACAATACCCATGCTAAAAATAATGACAAATACCGAAATGGTATTCATTGTTGATTGTTTACCTTTCGGTTGTAGTACAATGAATTACCCGCGTTTGATGGTATATGAATCATGCGTAATTTTCAACCAATAATTGTTTTAAGAAATACTATTTAATAATTAAGAAATACAATTAACTAATCTACAAATTTATGGAATCTAAAAATTTTGAAGTCACTTGTGCTATTCCAAGAACGGGTAGGACATTTGAAAATTTTCTGAATAAGTTGAAAACGTTTGGTGTCAATGCCGACGAAATAGATACAATCTTAGAGGTTTCTAAGAAGAGTAAATCTATGAGCAACGTTGATTTTCTCGAAGCTTCTAAATTTCTCCAAGACACTGTACAAAAAATGCCTTGCTTTGGCTTGTCTGTGGATCGTAAACGCCTAAACCGTCCTTATCGAGTTGGCTTTTTGGGATATGAGTGGACAATAGACGGTATATGTACTCGAATAGAAGGCGAGGAACCTCATAATGGCTCTTCTCTCATTAGCCTTGATGAAGTAGATTGCGCGGTGGTGGGGTTAGATGAACTTTTGACAATGACACAGTATTACTTGCGTGATCCAACGATAGTCACAAAGTGGGGGATGTATAATTACAATCTTGATTCGGAAAAAACTACTAGAACACGCATAGCCGGTTCTGCTCAATTAACTCGCTATAATTCCGTATTGGGCCAAGAAGTCCAAGATATGGTTGGATTTTTCTTGATTTCTAAACCTAAAAGCCTTAGACAAAACTCGTTTAAAAAACTAGAACAAAAATACCCCTTTGATTTTTTGGCTCATTTATCGGAACACGGCAGACGAATATTTGTGAAGGGGCGATACGCAGGTATTGTCCGGGCGGCTTATCCGAATCTCAAAATAAGTTCGGTGGAAGAAAATGTGGAAGATGAGGTTTTACAAGCCGAACCCGGAAGTGTTGGGCTTGAAATTGTGCAAACTGGCAATACGCTGAAAAGAAAAGGGCTAATTTTACATGGCTCACCTCTGTTTTTATCTGAGAGCCTTTATGTAGTTGATTACTATAGATATTTAAGGAATAAGCCCCTGCAAAAATTTCTCCAAAACATTGTAAAACCGGTTGGATATTTTGATGAGGAACGCATCAAACAATTTGCGCTATGGTATCTTGCCCTTGAAAAAAATTTGGGTGATTCATGGGTTCATAAGCCTCCGATTACCGAACTTTTCTGCGATTCGCAAGACCCTAAAAACGGATTGCGTCCTTATCGCTTACAAACTCGTCATTGGAAACCGGATGATGTTTACAAGCAAGATGAAGCAATGGTATTGCTTAGGGATTCTAAATCAAAGTTACAAGATTATTATAGAGAATATATACTCAGCACTGGCGCTTAGAAGGGATTTTGTTTTAACACCTTCGCCAAAAGTTTAGGTTAGTACAACTTCTTTGAGAAATAAACGAATTTAATTATAGATAAACTGTTGTTATTTAAATAAAAGGTTTTTGATTTGTTTATTTCTCAATTCGTTGTACTAAATCAATAGGTTATATGAAACGGCGTTAAAAAATGAAATGCGGCTTATCAGAGCCGGTGTGCAAAAAACGGAGCAGAATTTGAAAGGATTTGAACAAAAATACCATAAGAACACCGAAAAATTTATTGCCGATTACGAAGCAGATAAATTAGAAGAAACCATTGATTTTATCGAATGGATCGGTGAATTTAGAATGCTAGAACGATGCAGAGTCAATGCCATTAAGTTAAGGAATATTCCAAATCTGAAGGTTTGGACTCCATTCCAAATCTGAAGGTTTGGACTCCATTCCAAATCTGAAGGTTTGGACTCCAAGGCTTAACTTTTCCAAATCTGAAGGTTTGGATTCCAAAAAGTACTAAAAATAAGATTTGAGAATTCAAACACGATGGAGCCGAAGATAATGTCATTGAGTCAAAGGCTCCGAAGCTGAATCAGGTTCTTCATGAAATTGAAGCCTCAGTGCGATTGTTTTGAAAAGCCAGTTATTATACTCAGCGCGGGCATAAACTTAACTTTTTTAATGTAGGGTGGGCAAGGTTTTTTTCTTGCCCACCATTAATAAGGTGGGCAACTACATAAAAGTTCAAATTGTGCCCGTGTGTAGTATATATCTCTTGATTACTTTGAAACGAAGTTTTTAGCTGGACGGGTTTGCAACCCCGTCCGTAACGTTCCACAATATTACCATTTTTGAAGATGAGGAGCCGGTTGCAAACCGGCTCTGGCTCCAAAAAATCCTTTCTAAAATACAATCTTTGTAGTTATTGTCAAGTTCGAGTCAACCCTATGCAATTTAACCCCATACTTAAATTCATCTCCCACTTCTTGTTATGGCTGATTCCGGCTTTCTTACTCTGGTGGGTTTCTGCCAATTCCATAATAATTCCCGGCTTGCGTGTCGTGGTTGCCAAAACCGCAAGTATTTGGTTTTATAGAGAACAAGTCCAATTACACGCCGCGCCCGGTGATAAATGGTTCATTCGCACCAACTTATTAGCCAAATCGCAACCCCAATATGGAAACCGCCATCGCCGTTGGACAATAGATTTTAAACCGATATTAATTTACACCATTGGGTTTCCGCTTTTGTGGGCATGGTTTCTGGCAACTCCACAAAGATGGATTTTTAATCAAATTGTCGGCAATTCCATAATTTTTCTGCTCACTGCACTGGCTTTATGGTTGAAAGTGTTTTATGTTGTCGCCAGTGTTATGGCAAGCGGTGCCACCACGCAATACATGACTAATTTTGGGATGGTACTTCCGGTGCCGAATTATTCGGTGTGGATAGTTGGATTAATGGCACATATCCAGTTTTTGGTGAGTTTTTTTGCCGGTGGAATTGCGGTACCATTAATCTGGTATGCTTTCAATCGGGATTTCATCAGAGTCTTACTGCTTTTCAGTACACGTATAAATCATTATTGAAAACCAGCGAGTAATCACCGAGATTCATTCGTTCTAGGTGTACCTTGCACAAGCTCCTGAAAAATTAAGTTAAATCGGTATAATGTCTATTATAAACATCATGATTGAGCCATCCTCCGTCAAGCAAGCACACCATAGCGCGATTGATTATTTATCAAGACGCGAACACGCCAGCCAAGAATTACATAACAAATTGCTCCGCAAAGGATTTGAAGAAGACGTAATCAATCGCGTATTGATTCAATTACGGGTGGATAACCTACAGAGTGATGAGCGTTTTGCGGAAAGTTATATACGTTCGAGAACTAACAAAGGTTTTGGCCCTTTGCGTATTCAACAAGAATTGCGGGAACGTGGAATTACTGAAGAATTATTGCAAGATATGTTAGAAAGCAGTGATACAGATTGGATAAAACTTGCCCGTCAAGCGAAACAAAAACGCTTTGGACAAAACTTGCCGCAAAATCAGCGAGAACTTGCCAAACAAATTAGGTTTATGCAATATCGAGGGTTTACTAGTTCTCAGGTTAAAGCCGCGTTATCAGGGGTATAATGAGAGTACAACGAATTGAGAAATAAACGAATCTGGGCGCAGTTTCTCGTTCCCACGCGCCGGCGTGGGAACGCATTCCCGTAGCAAAATCATTAAAAGTAGGGTGGGTAGAGCGGGAGCGAAACCCACCGAAATCTCCAAAATGGTGGGTTTCGCTATCGCTCTACCCACCCTACGAAAAACCAAAAACTATATAACCTATGTCCATATTTTCAAAAATCAAATTTATCTTATTATTCAGTTGCTTATCTCAAATTGCAGTGGCAGATGTTATTTCTACCATTGCCGGTAATGGTACTCAAGGCTATAGTGGCGATGATAAAGTGGCGACGTTGGCTCAGATTAATAAACCCACCGATGTTGCTATTAGTGGTGGCAATGTTTACATTGCTGATACCAATAACCACCGTATTCGTAAAATAGACACCCGTGGCAATATTTCGACGGTTGCCGGCGATGGCACGAAAGGATTTAGTGGTGATAGTGGCGCGGCAACTGTGGCTCAACTTAATTCTCCCGCTGGAATTGCCTTTGATGGTGCCGGCAATTTGTATATCGTTGATACTGATAACCATCGCATTCGTAAGGTAGATGCCTTCGGTAATATCTTTACGCTCGTTGGGAATGGTAATCAAGGTTTTAGTGGTGATGGTAGCTTTGCAATAAATGCCAAACTTAATGAGCCAATGGCTGTGTGCTTTGATAGTAGTGGTAATTTATATATCGCCGATTCCGGTAATAATGTTATTCGTAAATTGGAAAAAGCCAGCGGTAAAATTTCCACGGTTGCTGGTAACAATAACGCCGGATTTAGTGGTGATGGTAACGCTGCTTTTCAAGCCAGACTTAATTATCCCACCGGAGTAGCCGTAGACAGTGTCGGTAATCTATATATTGCTGACTCTGCCAATCATCGTCTCCGCAAAGTAGTTAATCTCAATGACACTAATCCTTATAACGATATAATTTCTACGATTGCCGGTGATGGTACTCAAGGTTTTAACGGTGATGGAAATATCCCAACTCAACTAAATCAGCCTTATGATGTTATCGTGGATAGTAGCGGCGATTTGTATTTTACCGATATGTCTAACCATCGCATCCGTAAGATTAAAGCCGAGAATATCATTATAACGATAGCCGGTGATGGTAATGCTGGTTACCGTGGTGATGGTGGTAATGCAAAGGCTGCCAAGCTTAATATTCCAAAAGGTATTGCTTTAGATAGTGCCGGTAATATTTATTTTGCTGATTTTGCAAATTATCGCATTCGTAAAATTACTGTTAACCATAAGCATAACTAAGGAATGTGCATGAAATAATTAGGGCAACCATAAAGGATTGCCCCTACATTTTGTTCAAGCAGGGTATCTACTCTCAAAACTGAAGAAGGAGAAATCAGTAGTTGGAAATTATTGACACCCACTGCGGTGCCATTTACGGTTCGTTTCCGGCTGCCAACTGACGTAGCAACCGGTTCGGTAGAATTATTTGTCAAACCGGGTTAGGGGAAGCCAACTACTGTTAAGTTTCGCCGATCAATATTGAGGTGAGTGTATGAGGAGAAATCCTATTTTTTGAAAAAATCGGATTTTTTAGTTACTTGATGATCAAGTTTTTTCTAAAGTCAAACAATAACTACAAGGATTGTATATAAAAAAGGATTTAAACCCTAACTACTTACTTCGATTGTATATCGATGCGGATTTAAACCGGAACCACGATCCAATCCCTTATTATATACAATCCTTGTAGTTGCTTTTAAATTCCTTATTATAACAATACCTTCGCCAATCTCAAAATTTGTTGTTTCGGGAATGAGGTACGATTTCCCGAAACCCAAGTAACGCAAAGGTTTCGGGAAATCCGCTTCGCGCAATGAACGAAACAAATATCAAATTGGCGAAGGTATTGATAACAATACCTTCGCCAATCTCAAAATTTGTTGTTTCGGGAATGAGGTACGATTTCCCGAAACCCAAGTAACGCAAAGGTTTCGGGAAATCCGCTTCGCGCAATGAACGAAACAACTATCTAATTGGCGAAGGTATTGTATAAGCAATCCTTGTAGTTACTCTTATTATAAACAATCCCGGTAGTTTAAAGGTTTATCTAATGACAAAAATATCAACATGCGACGATTTCGATCCCAATTCTCTAACCGTCGAAAAAGCCTTACAGCGCATTAACCAAGATTTGCAACCCATACATGCCAAAGAACA
>Ga0233403_10000928_pt1 | contig 13950 bp, 10 predicted proteins | sample Na_oxic_1_MG_FD_179866 | JGI IMG/M metagenome (GOLD analysis project Ga0233403, IMG submission 179866) | Seawater microbial communities from Saanich Inlet, British Columbia, Canada - Na_oxic_1_MG | ecosystem: Environmental > Aquatic > Marine > Inlet | place: Canada: British Columbia | collected...
CCCAAATAAAACAAACTGAGCGTGATGATTTGGCTTTATTTGAACTGGCGGCACAAAGCACTTGTGCCGCCGTGTTTACGCGCAATGCGTTTTGCGCCGCGCCCGTTACCATTGCAAAACAGCATTTGGCAAGTACCTCCCCACGATTTTTATTGATTAATTCGGGCAACGCCAATGCTGGCACAGGGAAAAGTGGCTTACAAGATGCCTCAAGCTGTTGCGATGCAGTTGCACAGTTAGCCAACTGTACCGCTAATGAAGTCTTGCCATTTTCTACTGGTGTGATTGGCAGTGCTTTACCTGTTGAAAAAATTCGTGCCGCTTTACCTACCGCATTCACTGCTCTTGATGCCCAAGGATGGGAAAAAGCCGCTTCTGCGATTATGACAACAGATACTGTACCGAAAGGCTTTTCAGTACAAATATCTATTGAAGGGCAACCCGTTACGATAACAGGCATCGCTAAAGGCGCGGGTATGATTAAGCCCGACATGGCAACCCTGTTGGCATTCATTGCAACTGATATTGCAGCACCAACATCCGTCTTGCAAGCTTGTCTCAATCAGGCAGTTCATCAGAGTTTTAATCGTATAACGGTTGATGGAGATACCTCCACCAATGATGCTTGTGTATTAGTCGCGACAGGGCAAGGGAAAGTAGCGATTAATAGCACTGATGAGGTTGGCTTTGCCCCATTTTGCCAAGCGGTGACAGATATTTGCCTTCGTTTAGCGCAAGCGATAGTTCGTGACGGTGAGGGGGCGACTAAGTTTATAACCCTCTCTGTCGAACAGGGTGCATCTGAACAAGAATGCCTTGATGTCGCTTATACGATTGCACATTCCCCCTTAGTTAAAACGGCATTTTTTGCCAGTGATGCCAATTGGGGGCGTATTTTAGCGGCGGTGGGCAGAGCCGGGATAAACAACTTAGAAATTAATGCGGTGCAAATCTATCTGGATGAAGTCTGCATTGTGCGAAATGGCGGTGTCGCTGAAAGCTACACGGAGGAACTGGGGCAAAATGTGATGGCTAAAGAGGAAATCCTAGTACGGGTGTTATTGGGAGAACGGGGAAATCATAACGCGACGGTTTATACTTGCGATTTATCTCACGATTATGTGCGTATTAATGCAGAATATCGCACTTGAACCAACTAAAGGGTATAAACCTGACAGGTTTTTCTACGATCAAACCACTTCTAATCAATATGAGTGCGCCCACCCATATAGCCCTGCAAAACTTTCTAAAGGGTATAAACCTGACAGGTTTTGGAAACTTGTCAGGTTTTTCTACGATCAAACCACTTCTAATCAATATGAGTGCGCCCACCCATATAGCCTTGCAAAACTTTCTAAAGGGTATAAACCTGACAGGTTTTGGAAACCTGACAGGTTTTTCTACGATCAAACCACTTCTAATCAATATGAGTGCGCCCACCCATATAGCCTTGCAAAACTTTCTAAAGGGTATAAACCTGACAGGTTTTGGAAACCTGTCAGGTTTTTCTACGATCAAACCACTTCTAATCAATATAAATGCGCCCACCCATATAGCCTTGCAAAACTTTCTAAAGGGTATAAACCTGACAGGTTTTGGAAACCTGTCAGGTTTTTCTACGATCAAACAACTTCTAAACCTGACAGGTTTTTCTACGATCAAACAACTTCTAAACCTGACAGGTTTTGGAAACCTGTCAGGTTTTTCTACGATCAAACAACTTCTAATCAATATAAATGCGCCCACCCATATAGCCCTGCAAAACTTTAGGAATAGCGATGCGCCCTCCCTCATCTTGATAATTTTCCATGATCGCAACCAAAGTGCGCCCAACTGCCAAACCTGAACCATTGAGAGTGTGCAGTAAGGAAGGTTTTTTAGTATCGGGGCTACGCCAGCGCGCTTTCATGCGCCGTGCTTGAAAAGCCTCAAAGTTGCTACAGGAAGAAATTTCCCGATATTTGTTTTGCCCCGGCAGCCAGACTTCTAAATCATAAGTTTTGGCAGCAGAAAAACCTAAATCCCCAGTGCATAAACTAACAACGCGATAAGGTAATTCTAAACGTTGCAATACCGTTTCTGCATTTCCTGTTAATTCTTCCAAAGCCTCGTAGGAATTATCTGGCTTAACCAATTGCACTAATTCCACTTTTTCAAATTGATGCTGGCGAATCATCCCCCGCGTATCTTTGCCATAGTTACCCGCCTCGCTGCGAAAACAGGGCGTATGGGCGACAAATTTAGCAGGCAAGTCGTCTCCATTCCAAATCACATTGCGGGCAATATTTGTCACAGGCACTTCAGCAGTTGGTATTAAATAATAATCTTGTTCAGGAATATGAAACAAATCTTCGGCAAATTTAGGGAGTTGCCCGGTGCCCCGTAGGCTATCAGCATTAACTAAATAAGGCACATTAACTTCAAGATAGCCATGTTCATCCGTGTGTAAATCCAACATAAATTGAATTAATGCGCGGTGCATTCGTGCCAAAGAGCCTTGTAGCAACAAAAAACGGGAACCTGTGATTTTTGCCGCCGTTTCAAAATCAAGTAACCCTAAGTCGGTACCTAAGTCGGCATGATCTTTACAAGGAAATTCAAACGTTATCGGTGTTCCCCAACGACGTATTTCAGGATTATCTGCTTCATTAGAACCAATAGGCACACTTTCATGAGGGATATTAGGTAATCCCATCAATAGCTCATTCAATTGAGTCTGAATCGTATCTAAATTGACTTCACAGGTTTTGACTTGTTCGCCAAGTTGAGAGACTTCTGCCAACAGCGCGGAGATATTTTCACCTGCCGCTTTCGCTTTACCGATGGATTTGGAATGACGATTGCGTTCACTTTGTAATTGTTGCGTTTCAACTTGACACGCTTTACGGGCATTTTCTAATTCGGTAAAGCGAGTTTGATCAATAACAACACCACGGTGTGCTAATTTTTCGGCGACTTCATCTAAATGAAGGCGTAAAAGTTGTGGATCGAGCATTTTCTTCAGTTATTCAGTTATCAGTTTGAGTTAACAATAGATATCCTTCCTAAATCATTTTTTATCTTTAATTTCAGTCTGTCACAAGATTTATTAAATCATAACCTATTGATATATAAAGAAATTAAAGGTAATAAGAAAGAGGTATCTATTTATAATACCTTCGCCAATTCACGGATTAAAATGATGATTTTCCCCGATTCATGTTCCATAGGTTTCACCTATGGCTATTCACATTTAACCCCTTCGGGGTGACACCTCAACATTTTTTTTCTCAACTAAAATTTCCTAACCCCAACGGGGTGAAACGTAAATAGCCATAGGTGAAACCTATGGAATTATTTGAAGCATCAATTAAAAACATTATTATATGTCCGTGAATTGGCGAAGGTATTATATTTAACCATTTATTAATGTGGTTGCAAAAAAAAACCAAGCCTCTTAAGAAACTTGGTTTTTTCAGCACGGCTTATTTAGAATGCTTGATATGAAAATTTTGCTGGAGTACAAAGCTTCAGCTTTGTGCGTGTCCTGACAAAGCTAAAGCTTTGTACTCCAACAGCCAGCAGTCAATATAACTTTGACTAATTATCAATGAGAGAAGCCTGCCAATAAACGATATGATTGGGTTCAACTAAAGTTTGCAAGTGAGATAAAATTTTTGTGATTTTTTCACTGGTATCAAAAAATTCAATAATGACAGGCAAATCTAAAGATAAATCAACTAAATGGGCGGTATGGACTTTACCCGATTTGCCAAATCCGCTGATGCCTCTTAGAACCGTTACACCGCGCACTTGGCTCTCGTCATGTAAATAATTCAACAACTTTTTTAAGCGCCCCTCCGCTTCTGTCAGGTAAACTCGTACCATTGTGACTTGTTTCATAATTGTCTTGCCAATTGCATCCCTAACCACGTTGCCAATAAACACAGTGAAATACTGACAAAGATATTTAGTAATGCTTTAGTTTGTTCACCGCTCTGAATAAGACTCAGCGTTTCCAAGGAAAAGGTAGAAAAAGTAGTCAACGCACCAAGTACGCCTATCAATAAAGCAGCCCGCCATTCAGCACTGACAAATCGTTCTAATAAGAGGATGGATAAAAATCCCATCAAAAAGCATCCCAACACATTGACAACCAATGTGCCATAAGGAAAATCTCTGCCAAATAAAGCATACATGCTAGAAGAAATCCAAAAACGTAGCAAAGCGCCTACAGCACCGCCCGCAGCAATTGCAATTAAGCGAACCATTTGAACAATTTATTCAGTTATGAAAAAACCTGTCAGGTTTATACTCCAATATTTCGTCGGGGCGAATTGATGGGTTCGCCCTTTCTACGTTTCAATTCAGTTCAGTCTTTTAATAATAGCTTTTGTACCCAAGCGACGCAGTTGTCGAACTTGCTGTCTAGCTATACGACGCTCATTTTCTGGTGAAAGTCGAACAGCGTACCATTCACCTTTCAGAGTCACATATACCTTTGAAGCAATATTATTATTTTTTATTTTTTGTGCGAATTCATCTGCTTTGTCCTTATCTCTGAAACTCGCTGCTTGTACATACCATTTTTCTTCTCCCACCATTTCAAATGGATCAGCCAAGGGTTCTTCTTCTTGATAAACCTCTGGCTGCATAGGCTTTCCATCCAAATCAAGAAAAACAAATCCACTGGGTAAGCGTGCTGAAGTTTGAAAATCCCGTGAAGAAGTATTACGAGACATCGCGGTTTCTGAGCCTTCTAGGGCAGCTATTTTTTCAATATCCAAGGGCGCACTGATTTTAAATTCTTTAGGCGCACCGGAAAAACCGAGCACAATTTTTAATGTGCTATAAATCAGTAACATTATCAAAAACAATACAATACCACCTACAAAGCGTTGTTTAGGATCGTAGGTAATTGTAATAGTACGACGAATATTATGATGTGATGGCATATCAATAAATTTTTAGATATAGACGTTCAGAAAAACAGAGTTTAGAAACCTTTGAATATTGTTGTAGGGGCAATCCTTTATGGTTGCCCTGAGTCGTTACAATTTTAGGACTATTAAATATATAACTATTTGATTTTATTGCTTTTAAACGGTCATTTTGTCAAAGCGTCAATTTATAAACGAACTTTGGTGCGAAACGAATAATGTTGGGGGCAACCATAAAGGATTGCCCCTACATGCCCATTAAATCTGGTAGGGGTAATTCCGCGGTTGCCCTTATATAAACCTTCCCGTTTTTTCATACCGAATTATGAGCAAGCTATTGAATAGTAGCACTATTAAATTTTAACATATGAGACAATGACTGCGCAGTTGTTGCTCCCAAACGCTCTGCAAAGCGATCTAAATAACTTTCTTGGTGAGTAAAATCCTTGATTGTTTCCGCTTTGATGATTTCCCGCGCCACATAGCTGCTACTACCCAATGCATCCACTAAACCAAGTGCCAGTGCTTGTTCGCCAGTCCATACCAGTCCAGAAAACAGATCAGGATTTTCCAACAGAGCGAGTTGGTCTTTCGCCTTCAAACTCTTTTCCCGCCCTTTTTTCACCTGTTCAATAAACTGCTCATGGACAGCATTAAGTACATTCCTAATATGGGTAACGTCTTCAGCCTTCATGGGCGAAAACGGATCCAAAAATCCTTTGTGTTCACCTGCTGTTAGCAATCGGCGTTCCACTCCTAAATTTTTCATCGCGTCAACAAAACCAAAGCTGTTCATCAACACGCCAATTGATCCGATAATGCTGGCTTTATCGGCATAAATTTCATCAGCGGCGGCGGCAATATAATAACCCCCTGAGGCACAAACATCCGTTGCGACAGCATATACGGGAATATTTGGGTATTTTTCCTGTAAACGTCTTATTTCATCATTAATGTAACCCGCTTGTACGGGGCTGCCACCCGGACTGTTTATACGAAGGATAATACCTGCTGTCTCATCATCTTCAAAAGCATCACGAAGGGCTGAAACCACATTATCAGCACTCGCATCAGTATCGGCTGCAATGACACCCTGCACTTCAATCAGTGCGGTATGCTTATCATCGCTTGTGTCAACTTCACCAAATAATTCCCAATTTGGTTTTATAAGTGACCAAGATATCAGGAATAAATAGACAAATGTCAAAATCAGAAAAAAAATGCGCCACCGTCTGGCTCGCCGTTGTTCATTAACGCTAGCAAAAGCGAGACGGTTTAATGTATCGCGTTCCCAATTGTCATCATTTGATGAGAGGTTAAGTCCTGTTGAATGCATGTTTTGTCTAATCTCCAGTCATATTCCTATTAATAGACTTGCCCCTTAATAAGCTAACTAATTGATTTATATAGTTTTTATAGGTAGTATTTTCAAGGGTTTATGTTTATTTAGGGACAAGTCTAATGGTGTTTTAGTATGATATTTAGTCGTTCTATCGCTTTTCAGAAAATATAAACTTTAAAAATTGGTTCTTCTTCTGGTGATTTTATCAAAAAATCGGATTTTTAATCATCGCCAAAATATTTTTCTGAAACATTTATGCTTCACATTTTTATAAAAATAATAATAAAAACAATAGCCCCTACATGATAATAGAGTTGTTGCGAAATAACTTAAAAATTTGAAATTCCAAGGATTTTTATCATTTTCTTATTTTGAAGTCAAGAGCTTGATTTATTTCAAAGAAAATCGCTTTATCGCACTCTCTATTATTTTGCAACAACTCTAAGGAATGAGAATTCAATAAAACCCGAAACTAAACCTGACAGGTTTTTGCAACTTCGTGCCCGAAAGCTCAACCTTCCCGTTTTGCTCAAAAGTTTTGGAAGTTATTAAATCCTCATTCCTAATAATATAGGTTTGTCCCTAGTACTCTGTCAATGTTCTTTTGACGGGTGCAGGAGTCCAAGATTTATCTTGGAAAAGGCCCAAACTAAAGTTTGGACTCCAACAGGTACCCGTCAAAACAAAGTTGACAGAGTACTAGATATGATATATAGCAATGCCATTAACTTAAGCTAGGGCGAACACATAGGTTCGCCCCTACAGCCAGAAAATACATGGGTTTTTGTAGGGGCAGACCTGTGTGAAGACCCTCGGTTTTTAAAAGCTCAGGTGTTCGTCTCCCATAATTTATTTGACAACAGTACCGTCATCTTTTATAATGTTTGGGTTTTCAAATAAAAACGAGATGAGAGATTATTAAGGCATTTGGCTTGCCCCGGATTCGCGAACAACTTACTTACAATTCAGTTCAGTTCAGTATGGGATGCTGCCAAGCGCTTTAAAACCTGTTGCAAAGCAGAAGGTAATGGGGCACTAACAGCAAGACGATAGTTGATATCAGGGATAAAGATATCTAAATTTTCCGCGTGCAAAAACAAGCGTTTAAGTGATAAGCGGCGCATCTGTCGGTTAAATGCTTCATCACCATATTTGCTATCACCTGCTATAGGATGACCCTTATAGGCAGTATGTACACGGATTTGATGGGTACGACCCGTTTCAAGCCCTACACGCAACAAAGTCGTTGTCGCAAAGGGTTGTTCAATGTTAAACGAACTTATAGCAGGTTTGCCCTTGGCACTAATTCGCACCATACGTTCTCCCGATTGTAAAATATTTTTTTCCAGTGGTGCTTCTACCTTGGTGAAGTGTGGATTCCAATGCCCTTGTACCAAAGCAAGATACTGTTTATGTATTTTACCCAGACGAAATAAATCATGCAATCGTCGTAGCATACTACGTTTTTTGGCAACCATCAAGCAACCAGAGGTATCACGGTCCAAACGATGGACTAATTCTAAATAAGGGGCTTTGCTAAATAAAGAACGCAAACCTTCAATGACACCACCGTTAATACCGCTACCACCATGCACGGCCATGCCTGCGGGTTTGTTAATAATTAACAAAAAGGCATCTTCATACAAAATGCTGTTTGCTAATTCTTTCTGTTTGTTTGGATCAGGCTTGAACTGTTTTTTTGCTAGAGACTGCATAGGTGGCAAACGCAATATATCATTGGCCATTAAACGGTAGGTGGGTTTTATACGGCCCTTGTTAACACGCACCTCTCCAGTACGCAAAATTCGATAAATATGGCTTTTAGGCACGCCCTTGAAGTGGGTAAGTAAAAAATTATCAATGCGTTGCCCTGCTCTTTCCGACGAAATTGAAATATAAGTGACGGGGCTTTGAAAAATAGTGGATGGGTTCATGGTATAAATTATAACAGTTTATCACTCAATATCACCAAAACGTAAAGAAAAACTTATCAAAGTCTTTTTTGTTTGGGATTTGGGAATTGGAAATTGGGAATGATCAATCAATGATCAATCCTGTATTTTTCAGATTTAGTCGTGTTGAAAAAGGCGTTTTATTGAAAAAACTTGATAGGTTGAGCGTTCCAGCACGAAGTTGCAAAAACTTAGGATAAACATACCACTATCTGTTTAGTACAACCTTCAGATTAATAAATTTGTGAACTAAATAATAACTGCTCTATGTTCTCGTTTTTTACTTAGCAGATCGATCAATACTCTGAAAAACGCCTAGCAGGCCGATAAATAAAATTTCTTTTGTACAGGACAAAGAACGGTATTGTAACCTATTGTTTTTGCAATATATTTGAATGAGGGGCCATACCATAAATCAATAGGTTAGGGATTTTTGTCCTGTACAAAGTAAAATTTCAATAAAAACAAAGGGTTGTATTATTCCCTTTTTAACTGATTTCATTTATGATAGAACTTGTGCGCACGCAAAAGACAACAGGTGATATCATCTGATTTGTTATCTGCTATACCAATATTCGGTATAACAACACTCCCGAAAAAAAGGAAAATGGGAAAGTCCTAATTATTGAGACTCAAATTTTTGAAAAAGCTCAATAAAAAATGTCGGTTGAGTGCTACATTTTAAGGATAAGGATTAATTTTAATGAAAAGAATTTTAATTAACGCCACACAACCAGAAGAACTACGTGTAGCCATGGTTGATGGGCAAAAATTGGATAATTTTGACATCGAAACAACGGGGCGCAAACAAACTCGCTCTAACATCTATAAGGGTAAAATAACCCGCATAGAACCCAGTCTTGAAGCGGCTTTCATTGAATTTGGTGTCGATAGGCATGGCTTTTTGCCGATGAAAGATGTTATCCGTAGTTATTTTCTTAACGAAAATGTTCAAACGGCTGAAGGTTCAGATGTTCAAAACTCAGAAGAACAAGAAAAGAGTCCTCCTACTCATGAACGCCGCAATATAAAGGATGTGCTTAAAGAGGGACAAGAAATCATTGTTCAAGTAGATAAGGAAGAACGCGGCAATAAAGGGGCGGCTTTAACGACTTTTATTAGTTTAGCAGGACGGTATCTGGTGTTGATGCCTAATAATCCACGAGCAGGAGGAGTATCGCGCCGTATTGAAGGCGAAAATCGTAGTGAAGCACGGGAAGTTTTGAGTACCCTTGAAATACCAACGGGTATGGGGTTAATATTGCGTACTGCGGGTGTTAATAAAACGGCTGAAGAACTCAAATGGGATTTGGAGTATCTTTTGCAATTATGGAAAGCCATCGAAATATCTGCCCAACAGCATCCTGCGCCATTTTTGATCTATCAGGAAAGTAATGTCATCATTCGCGCCATCCGTGATTATATGCGTGAAGATACGGGTGAAATATTGGTCGATAACCAAGCCATTTATGAAGAAGCGAATGCCTTCATGCAACAGGTGATGCCGCAGCACCTTGAGAAAGTCAAACTTTATCAGGACAAGGTACCACTGTTTACGCGCTATCAAATAGAAAGCCAAATAGAATCGGCTTTTCAGCGCGAAGTGAAATTACCCTCTGGTGGTAGCATCGTACTTGATCGTACAGAGGCTTTATTGTCGGTAGACATCAATTCTGCGCGTGCAACAAAGGGGGGGGATATAGAAGAAACCGCGCTGACAACCAATTTGGAGGCGGTTGATGAAATTGCGAGGCAGCTGCGTCTCCGTGATTTGGGCGGTTTGGTTGTGATAGATTTTATAGACATGCTCAGTCATAGAAATCAGCGTGAAGTTGAAAGCCGCACTAAAGAGGCGGTGAAAATAGATCGCGCTCGGATACAAGTCGGACGCATTTCGCGGTTTGGTTTATTAGAAATGTCGCGGCAACGCTTACGCTCTTCATTGGGTGAAACCAGTCAGATCGTTTGTCCACGTTGTGTTGGACAAGGTAACATTCGTGGGGTGGAATCTTTATCGTTGTCCATTCTACGTTTAATGGAAGAGGAGGCGATGAAGGACAAGACGAGCAAAATATTCGTCAAAGTGCCGGTGAATGTTGCTACTTACCTGCTCAATGAAAAACGACAGGCAATACTTGAGATTGAAGGGCGGCAACAAATTAATATTGTGCTAATACCCAATCCCAACATGGAAACTCCCCAGTACGATGTACAACGGGTGCGGCTGGATGATAAAAGAGAAAGTCTTCGTGAAAAAGTGAGTTATGAACTTGTCACCTCGCCCCAAGAACCGTCGGTTAAAGACTACAGCACGACTTCCAAATCTGATGAGCGAAAAGAACCCGCTGTGACAGGGGTGGTACATACTACCCCACCCCCAAAACAGGTGGTGCGGAAAGAGGGAGTAATAAAAGGTTTATGGAATCGGCTATTTCATACAGACAAAGCATCAAAACAGGCACAAACAGCCACACAGATTTATCAAAGGCGGGGTAAATCGTCCCTATCAAGAAAATCCAAACGTTCACGCAATGTCTCAAAAGCACGTACATTACCCACTTCTACACCTGCGCCGTCTGATTCTGGTATTTCAAAAAAGAGGGAGAATGGTGATCGTTCTGATGCTTATGCACGCAGAAATCGCCGTCGCAAACGTCCAGAAACCTCTGTCTCAAATGACAAATGATGAATGATGAATGATGAATGATGAATGGGTCATTAAGAATAGTCGATTTGACACCCGAAATTGAACCGACTCTTCTAATTCAATAAATCCCTTCAAATGGATTTTATTTGAAATCAAAGAGTTATCGGAATTTTTTACCCAAATCTTTTTTGAATAAGCGATCACATCATTCATCATTCATCATTCACAATTAGAAAAATCCCGAACACTTTTCGAGGTTTCTGTTTTTCGGAGAAAAACAGAAACCTCGAAAGGATTATTGTGCATTCAATGCTTGGCCATTAACCTCATGGCTATCTGGTCCCATTAAATAAAGGTATAAAGGCATAATTGTCTCAGGCGGTGGTAAAGTATTAGGGTCTTCCCCGGGATAAGCTACCATCCGCATGGCAGTGCGTGTCGCCCCGGGATTAATGCTATTGACTCGAATAGCAGTATTGACTTCTAGTTCATCCGCTAAAATCTGCATTATGCCTTCTGTGGCAAATTTGGAAACAGAATAGGCACCCCAATGAGCTCTCCCCTTGCGCCCCACACTTGATGAAGTGAACACAATAGACGCATCTGGGGCGCGTTTCATTATCCCCAAACAAGCTTGTGTGAGTAAAAACGGGGCATTCAGATTGATCTGCATGATTTGATACCACAGCTTAATATCATAGTGTTCTAGCGGTGTCAGGGTGCCTAAAAGGCTCGCATTATGGAGCAAACCATCAAGTCGCTTAAATTCTGTTTCCAATGTATTAGCCAGATTTTCATAATCATTCGGACTCGCACCTTCAAGGTTCATTGGATAAATGGCGGGCTGAGGGTGTCCAGCCTGTTCAATTTCATCATACACTGCTTCCAATTTGCTGATAGTGCGCCCAAGTAAAATCACAGTCGCGCCATGCGCCGCAAAGCTTTTTGCCGCCGCGCGACCGATACCATCACCAGCACCTGTGACAAGAATTACACGCTCTGCAAGTAGTGCAGGCGGAGGACTATATTCAAACATAACTTCAGTCAGTTCAGTTATCAGTTATACGGAAACGACATACCTGACAGGTTTTCAAAACCTGTCAGGTCTTTAGGCCAAAATCTTTTTCTGAACCTCTTCAGTTAGTTCAGTTATCAGTTATACGGAAACGACAGACCTGACAGGTTTTCAAAACCTGTCAGGTCTTTAGGCCAAAATCTTTTTCTGAACCTCTTCAGTCAGTTCAGTTATCAGTTATACGGAAACGACAGACCTGACAGGTTTTCAAAACCTGTCAGGTCTAAGATTCAGGGTATTAGCACCGTATTTTGTGTGACCGGATTTTTTTCTGGATAATCAAGGGTATAATGCAATCCCCGACTTTCATGGCGAAGTTGAGCTGAGCGGATAATTAAATCTGCTACTAAAGTCAAATTGCGTAATTCAATCAAATCATTGGTCACACGGAAATTGCTGTAGTATTCATAAATTTCACTATATAATAAATCGACCCGACGCTTGGCACGTTGTAGTCTTTTTGTCGTCCGCACAATGCCCACATAATCCCACATAAAGCGGCGCAATTCATCCCAGTTATGCGAAACCACCACTTCTTCATCAGAATCAGTGACTTGGCTTTCATCCCAAGCAGGCAAAGACGGAGGCGGGCGAACTTCTTTCAATTGGGCAAGAATGTCAATACTCGCTGCATGAGCAAACACTAAACATTCCAGCAAAGAATTGCTCGCCATACGATTTGCCCCATGTAAACCTGTGAATGCGACTTCGCCTATCGCATATAAGCCTTCTATATCAGTACGTCCATGGCGATCTGTCATGACGCCACCACAAGTATAATGAGCCGCTGGCACAACAGGAATCGCTTGGTTCGTCATATCATAGCCGAGATCAAGACAGTGTTGGTAAATATTGGGAAAATGTTCTATCACCTGTTGTTTAGGCTTATGACTAATATCAAGAAATACATTATCGCAACCCAAACGTTTCATTTCATGATCAATAGCCCGTGCGACAATATCACGGGGAGCGAGTTCGGCACGCGAGTCAAAATGTGGCATAAAACAATCGCCATTAGGTAGTTTAAGTTTGCCGCCCTCGCCCCGCACCGCTTCGCTAATTAAAAAGGATTTCGCGTCGGGGTGATATAAACAGGTGGGATGAAATTGGATAAATTCCATATTGGCAACGCGACAGCCTGCTCGCCATGCCATTGCAATACCATCGCCTGTCGCCACATCTGGATTACTGGTGTATAAATAAACTTTTCCCGCTCCACCACTGGCTAATACGATAAAACGGGTATGAATAACAATGACTTTTCCCGTGTTTATATCTAATGCATATACTCCCAAACAGCGAGCGGTGGATAAACCTAATTTGGTACCTGTTATTAAGTCAATCGCTATAAAGTGTTCTATAAGGCGAATGTTTGGGTGTGCTTTGACTTTGGGTAATAAGGTTGAAACGATTGCTTTACCTGTGGCATCGGCGGCATGTATTACACGGCGATGGCTATGTCCACCCTCGCGAGTGAGGTGATAATTAACATTGCCTTTTGAATCAGAGACTTGAGTAAAGGGCATCCCTTGTTCAATGAGCCAAGCAATACGTTCAGGACCTTGTGAAACGGTGAAATTGACGATGTCAGGATCACATAACCCCGCACCAGCATTCAGTGTATCTTCGACATGTGAAGCGAATGAATCATCTTCACCCAAAACGGCAGAAATACCGCCTTGGGCATATTGGGTGCAACCGCTTTCAAGTGCCGCTTTTGATAATATGATAATTTTGGCATGATCAGCCAACTCCAACGCGAGGCTGAGTCCTGCTGCACCGCTACCAATAATTAATACATCTGTGAAAACAGGTGGAGTTATCATTATTAATTGATATCAATTTTTTATATTAATACCTTCGCCAAATCTTTTTGAACAAGATTGAATGGATTATATAGATTAACAGGATGACACAGCCGAGAAGGAAATTCCTGATTGTTCATTGAAAAGATGATAAATGCTTTTTAATAAATCTTGCCTATCCTTATAATCCGTTTAATCTTGTTCAAAACT
>Ga0233403_10000929_pt1 | contig 13928 bp, 7 predicted proteins | sample Na_oxic_1_MG_FD_179866 | JGI IMG/M metagenome (GOLD analysis project Ga0233403, IMG submission 179866) | Seawater microbial communities from Saanich Inlet, British Columbia, Canada - Na_oxic_1_MG | ecosystem: Environmental > Aquatic > Marine > Inlet | place: Canada: British Columbia | collected...
TGTTAAATTAAATAAACCACAAGAATGGAGATTTGTTAATGACAGAAATGATCTATTTTACCCTAGCCGGTATCATGCTTTACTTTATTTCCGACTCAATCCTCAATCAAATTGAGATCATGCGAGGCGAGCGTTTTGCTCATAGAGATATTATCTTTTTTGCGATTATTCTTACTTTAGGTGCTTCTTCGTTTGCGCTAATTAGGCATTTTTTGCAAAGCTAGTGCAGAAGGGCGGAAGTTTTCGTACCACTCAAACGTTAAAGAAATCCGATTTTTGAAAAAATCGGATTTCTTGGCTCTCATTTTTCTGGCTCGAATTTTTGTGTGAATTGTGATGTTTACAAAATAATCCGAACCTAGCCCCTTTTTTTTCTTTAATTTTGCCGGCTATTGGCAATAAACGTGTCAATGTCATTTCTGAGTTAGCTTGGGAAGCCAATGCCAAGTTTTAGAAAATTTGGGGGGCAGTAATGCTGAATTTTGGCCGGCTTATTTGTTTCGAGCCGGTAATTAAATTAGATGACACGGTACTATCGATGAGGGTTTAAAATTTGCCAGCTATTGGCAATAAACGTTTCAATGTCATTTCTTCGCTGGCTTGGGAAGCCGAGATCAAATTTTTGAAAATTTTGGGGACAGTAATGCGGTTTTGAAAATTTTGGGGACAATAGTGCTGAATTCTAGCCGGTTAATTGACCAATTTGGGGGGCAACAATACCAACCGGCAATTTCCCCGAGGCAATAAATATGGGGGCGTGCCCGCTAAATCTGTCCATCGACACGATAACCCCCCCAAATTTTAATTGACTTCTTGGCGCGTATATATTAAAAATTCACTCTGTGTCGATTACACACAAGCACCAATTGATTGGTAATATGGTTAACTAACAATTAAAAGAAGGAATTCAAACATGCTTAAACAACCACTAACTTTTGCAAACTTTCAATGTCATTTCTGAGCTGGCTTGGGAAGCCGAGATCAAGTTTTTGAAAATTTTGGGGACAGTAATGCGGTTTTGAAAATTTTGGGGACAATAGTGCTGAATTCTAGCCGGTTAATTGACCAATTTTGGGGGCAACAATACCAACCGGCAATTTCAAAGAGGCAATAAATATGGGGGCGTGCCGCTAAATCTGTCCATCGACACGATAACCCCCCCAAATTTTAATTGACTTCTTGGCGCGTATATATTAAAAATTCATTTCGTGTCTCACACGAGCACCTATTGATTGGTAATTGGTTAACTAACAATTAGAAGAAGGAATTAAAACATGCTTAAACAACCACTAACTTTTGCAAACCTAAGGCGGCTCCTCGTCTTATGGTTTTTCTGTTTATCCATACCGGCTTACGCCAATACCGGGCTTGATTGGCTTGGCTCGGCAGCCCAACCTGACGGGCATTATAGTGCGCCCAATGATCTTGCTACCCCTTTTCAAGCAACGACAGAAACTTGGCGAACTTTTTCGCAATTGGGTGAAACGCCAACCACCCAACCTACCATGACAACGGCTCTTGATTTTATCAATGCTGATTCCTTTCCAAGTACCGAGCATCTCGCCCAGATTTTGATAACTCGGACACTTGCGAGCCAACCGGTTGATGGCTTAGTCACCGCATTGACCACCCGTCTCCAATATAATGGAGGGCTCGGTGACTTAGCGGACTATGAGCGCACTGTGCTAGATACCGCTATGACTTTAAAAGCCTTAGCGATAGCCGGCTTTGCCGAAACCGCATTTGAAAACTTGTATGCCTCGCTGGATTTTCTTCTCCAACAACAAAATAATGGAGGTTGGGGCAATAGCAACAATGAAACTTCGGTGGTGGTGACTGCCATTGTAATGCACGCTCTGTGGCACTACCGGCATCAATTGAGTCGTTATCCCACCCTAAATTTTGAAGCCACGTTGGATCAAGCCCAAGCCTATTTGCTAGAGCAATTGGCCCTAGGCGAAACCGAAACCTTTGCAACGGCCCTTGCGTTAATTGCCATTGTTCCCCGACTCCCTTATCTTGATGGGATTTCCGGCCATATTGACACATTACGTGCCGCCCAATTAGCTAATGGCAGTTGGGATAATGATGTTTACACCACCGCACTGGCTTTACGGATTCTTCATGTCGCGGATAATCCTCCCGATTTAGGCAAGATTCACGGGATTGTCATGGATTCAAGTAATAACGCGCCTCTACCAAACGTAATAATTGCTGCCATCTTTGGAGAGTCCACTATTCATGTGAGCACCAACGCCGATGGTACATTTGAAGTTTCAGGTTTGAAGGCCTTAGAAGGGGAATTATCATTGACGCTTGAGGGCTATGTTTCCTTGAGCTATCCTCTTCTGATGGAACCCGGGGAAATTTTGGATTTAGGCATAGTCCACTTAACTGAAATCGGTGAACCGTCATTGCTTGATTTAGCGGTTGAAAACGTGAATCCCCATATTCCTATGAATTCACAAACCCTAAGCCTCTCTGGTCAAATCACCACCGAAATCAAAAATGCTGGCACCATACCTACCTCTCAGCCGATTAACTTGTTGGCTTTTTACGATGCCAACCGCGATGGTGTTTATCAGACTGATTCTGAAGACATTTTACTAGGAGAAGCAGTTATCAATCAAAATTTAGCTGCTGATGAAACTTTGCCGGTGGCTATTTCAGTTACCGGGCAAGTGCCATTTCGGGATGCGCCAGTCACTGTGATGGCAGATAGTCGCCAGATTATCACTGAGATCACGGAAGATAACAATGTTGGAGCAACCTCAAAAGTCTGTGAGGTTGTACCTCATATTGGCTCTTTTGAACCGGTTATCAAATGGGAAACCACTTGGGGAACTGGTGGAAGGACAGTTTCTCATACTCCGATTGTGGGCCCTTTACAAGATACGAATGGTGATGGACTCATTAATCAACATGATACTCCCGCCGTAATTGCGCTTTATGGTTTTTCTTCGGGGCCAATGGTTGCCTTTGATGGAAAGACCGGTCAAGAATTATGGCGCAATGATACTCAATTTGAAACTTATGGTGTAACGCCAGCATTAGGTGATATTGATGCTGATGGACGGCCAGAAATTGTTGTGGTTATCGGCCGCTTTATTCACAATCGTCAGCTCATTGCTATCGACAATAATGGTAAAATAAAATGGATAAGTCAAGAAACTTTTGATAGTTCATCCCCTAGTGTGGGAATTGCTCTGGCTGATTTAGATGGAGATGGTCAAGGAGAAATTATAGTGAGCAACACGGTATACAATTCCAAAGGTGAACTCAAATGGAAGGGTAGTTATTATGATTATAGGTATGAGCAGATGCGTCCAATTGGAACTGATGTAGTACCAATCGTAGCTGATTTAGATTTAGATAATTCTCTTGAAGTGATAATGGGAATATATATATGCCAAGCAATAGATGGTATTTGCGAACCTAAATTACCAAATTATCATTCATTTTTTCCAGCTATTGGTAATTTTGATAGTGATCCTTATCCGGAAATTGTGGTTCGGCAAACCTATTATTATTGGCATCCTTTCTTTAAACTTTCACAGTTTGAACATAATGGTTTACTAAAATGGGGACCAGTTTATCCAGTAGGTCCAGTTTATCCAGAGGGTGAGACTGGTGGCGGTTCTATCACGATTGCCGATCTAGACGGTGATGATAACCCGGATATTGGAATAGCATCTCGGAAATCTTATCAAGTTTTTGATCATAATGGTAATCCTAAGTGGCATGTATCCATTTCTGATCCTTCAACCGGCTTCAACGGTTCATCGGTTTTTGATTTTGATGGTGATGGGCAAGTTGAACTTGTATATCAAGACCAATTTAACCTTTATATTTTCAATGGCAACAATGGTGAAATACGGTTCACTACCCCAAATTATTCTTCTACTTGGATAGAATATCCATCTATTGCTGATGTTGATAACGATGGCCACGCCGACATCATTGTCGCCTATAATACTGGAATTCGCGTTTTCCAAGATGCCAACAACAGTTGGATGCCGGCACGCGGGATTTGGAACCAACATGCCTATCACATCACCAATGTCAATGATGATGGTAGTCTGCCTCGGGTTCAACAAAATCCAACCACGTTTCATCAACAACAACAGCTAGAAATACCGGATAAATCTGATATCACCGCTGGCCATCTGCTAATCATCGACAACGGCGCCGGCCAACCGGTTACCTTACAAGTGCGTATTGGTAATGCTGGTTTAGCACCTTCACCAGCAAATCTGCCATTGACCTTTTATGCTGGCGATCCGACCAACAATGGCACCGAACTCGGTACGGTAATGTTGGATGGGTTTGAACCAGGTACTTATCAGGATGTGCAATTAGCTAATATCGAATTGCTAAACTGGAATCAAGATATCTATGCCGTGGTAGATGCCCCAAATACTTTGTCTGAATGCAATGAAGGCAACAATAGCATTTCGCGTTCCAGCAACGGTGGCACAACCACAATGGCTCTGCTTGACCTCAATGTCACTACTGATGCGCCAACTTATGGGCCAAATACCCCGGTAATCATTGACTACACAGTCACCAACCAAGGCGCGTTACCGGCTGATTTCCAAACCGAAATCCGTTTGGAAGATGCCAATAATGAAACGCTGGCAATTCTCCAAGCGCCGAGTTTGGAAACCTTAGCCGGTGGTGAAATCTTGACTGGAAATGTTGCATGGGATACCGGCACGATATTAGCGGGTACTTACCAAGTGCGTATGTTGCTCTTATCTGCTAATGGTGATTTAGTCACCGAAACCACTTACGCTTTCAGTATCATCGCTGGCTCCGAAGTTTCGCTGAATCTGCGGACTTTGGCAGACAAACCCAGTTACCACACTACCGATACCGTCCAAATCGCCAATTTAATCCGCAATGTGACTGTCAACACCATTGTCGAAGGAGCCGTATTGCAGATCACAGTTCAAGATGAAGCCGGCCAACCGGTATTTACCCATGAACTGGCCCTCGATGATTTGGCCCCGGGGACGCAACGCGAAAGTTTGGTTGCGTATGGGTTTGCAGCGATAGCCCAAGGTACTTACACCGTTCAAGCTGCGGTTGTGGATAATGATAATAATATATTGGCGAGTGACACTGCCCAATATCAAGTCCAACAAAACCTTAAATACTCTTTGAGCGGCCAAGTTGCGGTCTCGCTGCCGACGCTTTACCAAGGCGAAACCCAACAATGTACCGATACCATCACCAATGATGGTACCACTAACCTAACCGCGCAAGCCATCCGTCAATTGGTGGTAGCGGTTGCAAATGGGCAAGAAATATTGAGTAGTGAAACCACACTTAATCTTGATGCCGGGGCTACGCAGATTTTGGAGCGCACCATTAATACCGGTGAACTCGAAGTCGGTGATCATGCTTGTGTACTGCAAGCCCTAATTGCAGAGCAATGGGAAACCCTCGGTTATGGAGTTTTTTATGTCGATGAACCGCCCATTCAAATTGATGCCACTTTGAGCCTCGGTGAACGTGGGCGTATTCTGATCTTGCTAGACGAAGGCCAACCGGGTGATAACGATTCCCACGGTAGTCAAGTGGCTCCGAGTCAATCTGCCCAACGAGCCTTTTTAGAAACGCTATTGGAAACCGCTAATTGGAATTACACTTTGGTCAGCAACGCTGAGGCTTTCACTCGTGAATTCAGAAGTGGTGGTTATCTCGTGTACGCGCTGTTTGCTTCGCAAGAAAAATTGGCCGAGCAAGTGCAACTAGAATTGCGCGAGGCGGTTTATCGTGGTGAAGGCTTGCTTGTCGCCGGTGCCCATGATCAACGTCACCATCTGGATGAAGTCCTTGGTATCAAGCATAAAGGCCAATCTCCCCAAGCCGATGGATTTATTTTCAATCACAATGGTGAAACCTTAACTACCGCATTTGCCTTTAGCGATAAGGTATTACGGGCACAATTAGCCGGTGCCGAAGCAATTGGTCAATTCCAGTTAAGCCAAGCTCCTAATTGTGAGCCTCGTTCCACGCGGCGTAAGAATAATGGTAAGGATAACCAAAACCATACCAACTGCGTGGACACTTTGGCAGCGACTTTCCACAATTACGGCAAAGGCCAGAGCGTTTATGTGGGCTTTGATTTATTAGCTCAAGCCACCGTTTTGGGTGAAACCAGTCCATTGGCGGAGGTGCTAACGACAGCTTTAACGATGGTGCATCCGCAAAGCTTCAATCCCACCCTCGGTAGTATGATGCCCATAAAGTTAAGGTTGACGAACCAAGGCATGGCAACGCCCGGCCAAGTTATTCTTAATTTACCTGACGACTTGACCGTTATTGTCCCGGCTGAAGCTACGTTTAATGAACTTGATGCCACGCTGATTTGGCCCTTTGATTTACAAGAGGACCAGAGTATTGAATTGGCTTTTTGGCTCCGTCTACCTTGGGTTGTAGGAACCGTGCCAATCAATGGGTTGATTCAAACCGGTCTCGCGCCGGACTTTGAGGACTATGACAACCTCACGCTGACGATTGATGTCCAAGCAGAGCCTTGTCTACCCGAAGCCCTCGACTTACTCACGGCGTTGCAACATGAGGACAAAGCTTATGCCAAAGCCCTCAAACTTATGCAAAAAGCGGCGAAGTTAGTCCAAACCGGCGATCACGACGACAAAGCTCTCAAAGAATTGGTACAAGCCGCCGCTGTTCTTGAAAAAAGCGACGGACTTGATGCTCATGGCCTACGTGTGATGGTGGGCCATGCCATTCGCAATGTTGCGGGTGTAATATCTATCACGCAAGAGTAGTAATGTAGTACAGCAGTATATATAGTACAACGGATTAGCGAAATAAACGGATTTTATTCTGGTAAGTAATTTCACCAAGGGCAGACACGTAGGTCTGCCCCTACAATGCGTCTTTGTAGGGGCGAACCTACGTGTTCGCCCTCTGGTATATCTATATAGACAATTCGTTTATTTCGTAAATTCGCTGTACTCCACTTTAATAACTGAGGAGAAATAATGCGACAATCATCCTACTCACCATTGATGAGAATCACATCTTTAGTGGTTGTCATCACCTTTGCCATGCTCATTCTAGAGCCAACCGCTGTCGCGGCTAAGGTTCTGCACGACGAGTATCAACAATCCGTTGCGGACACCGCCCGTGAAAAAGCGGCACAACTGGCTCAAACCCTGCAAACCGTTGAAACCACGTTGACGGAACTTCAAGCCGTGCTAGCCGATGACACTCAGTTAGCCAAACTCAACTTGGGCCAAACCCAAAAAACCTTCAAGGGCCTTAAACAACAAGTCCTTGATTTAGATAAACAAGTGCAAATCGACTTTGATGCAGTTGCAAAGCACATCCGGGCTAAAAAACTGCCGGCCTCCATTTTACAACGCCATCAAAATACGGTAACCACTTATCAACAACATTTGGCCACCATGAACGCCAATTTGGAGGCTCTCATTGCGGCGAAAAACAAGGGCCAATTGCATGACAAAACTGCCAAAGCCTTAAAACACCTAAAACCCCTGCAAAAGCAGGGTAAACACCCCCATTTTGATCCCAACAATTTGCCCTTCAACATTCCCGATGGCAAAAAAGTACGGAAACCTTTGGAGGATGAAAAGGAACTGAAAAAATTATTTCCCGCCAAACCCATCAAAGTGGCCGCTACCACTTTGTTGCCAGAAATGTTTATGGTTGCATCCGCCCCGGATGCCACTTATTTGCAACCTACCACTGATGTGCAAATTACCCCAGAAATTGAGGCCCTCGCTCAAGAACTGGAACACAACCCGGTAAAAATTTACAATTGGACATATAATAATATCCAATTCATTCCCACTTATGGCTCGATTCAAGGTAGCCAAATGACTTTAGAAACCAAAAGTGGTAATGCGACGGATACTGCCACTTTATTGATTGCGTTATTGCGAGCCTCTGGAATTCACAGCAGATATGCGCATGGAACCGTGCGTATCCCGATTGAAAAGGTAATGAATTGGGTTGGTGGTGTGACGGCTCCGGCGGCCGCAATCCAAATCCTTGGTCAAGGCGGTATTCCAGTGGCCGGTTTAGCCCAAGGTGGGCAAATTGCCTTTGTCAAAATGGAACACGTTTGGGTTGAGGCGTGGGTAGATTTCTTTCCCAGTCGTGGTGCCAAACACGTAACCGGTGATACATGGGTATCTATGGACGCTTCGTTTAAACAATATGAGTTCACTGACGGCATGGATATCCAAAGTAATGTCCTCTTTGATGCCGAGGGTTTCGTAGACCATATTATCAATACCGCCCAAATCAATGAAACAGAAGGTTGGATAACCAAAATTGACCAAGATTTTGTTAAAACAACACTGCAAAATTACCAAGCAGAAGCAGAAGCGTATCTTAATCAGGTTAATCCTAATGCAACAGCCACTGATGTACAAGGTGCTCAAACTATTCTTTCAGTTAACCGTCCAGTATTAGCCACTGGTTTACCTTATCATCTTATTGCTCGGGGCTCCGTATTTAGCGAAATCCCCAATAATTTGCGCCATTCCATCGAAATTAACCTTTACAACTCTGAAATGGATCGCATCTGGGAATCTCCGGCCTTATCCTACTCGGTTAGTTTGCCTAATTTAAAGACTAAAAGGTTAGGAATCACTTATGAACCCGCCAGCGAAACCGACGCATTAGCACTACAAAGTTACCATGATAGTGGTGCAACCGCGATTCCTCTCTATCTGATTTATGTTAAACCGGTTGTGAAAATTGATACCGTTGCCGTTGCCACAAGTGCTTCAATTGGAATGGGAGAATCACAATATATTGACCTAACAATAACAGCACCTTGGGGTGTTGAACGAGTATCGCATGATGTTATAGCTGGAAGTGAGATGGTTTTGGGTGTCGATAGTGCTGGTATAACACCAGAATTGGTTGAAGCCAGATTCAACACTGTAAACTCTAATACTGCCGCCGAAAACCTTCATCAAGTCGCACTGCATTATTGGATGGAATCTGATTTATTTAATAAGATGCTTGGAAAAGCTGGTGGTGTTCACAGTTTTAGACTACCTTCAGTCGGCTTGTTTTCATCGCCACTAACAGTGGATTACCTTTTTGGAATGCCCCGAAATGGTTTTTACCAAAGTCGCAATGCGGACATAAGACATGTCAGAATGTCTGTTGCGGGGCAAACGCCGGAAGATTTTGTGACCTTTGTAAAACAAAGTGGTATTTACAGTTCATATTTGGAAAGCTCTATATTTGAGCAACTTTTCCAAAGAACTCAAGGAAGTGGTATTTCAGCGGTCCAATTATTGATGGATGCAGCGGCTCAACAAATCCCAATTTATAGCATTGACCAAGAAAATGCCAGTAGTATTTTACCTCGTCTAGTTATTTCACCAGAGGCTAAGACTGATATTATCAATTCTTTGAATGCCGGAAAAATCGTCATTGTCTCCGAAAGTGAACCACGTAAAGTTGGCTGGTCCGGAATTGGGTATATTATTCAAGACCCTGAAACTGGCTCCGGTGCTTACATGATAAGTGGAGGGTTAAATGGTGGTGGGCTTGTTGAATGCGAGCCTGAAACGGTACCTTTGGTACAGGCAGTTCAACTTCTTATAATGACAGCTATCATTATAGCAATACTGGCTAGTCTCATCTATGGGCTTCCTGTATTGGTAGGTGCTGGTGTAGCTGCCGGAGGCCAAGTAGTAACCGCTCTAAAAGCACTGATGATTGGTATGGGAATTTCTGTTCTAGCATTTCCGGCTTATGCAGCATCTTCTCAAGATTGTGGGTGTGTATTTGTAAGAGAAGTACATTACTCAGGACCTTGCAAAACATGTATGTATAAGTGTCCTGGTTGGGGTTCACTGGTAACTTTTCCACAAGCAGTAGATGCGCTTTGCATGCCTGTCGGCGAAAATGGTCTAGTTGATACTTCTCTTATACAGCCACCATGTCGATATTAGATGAAGGCATTAAAGCTTTTGATGCCGGCAATTATTCTGATGCATATTCCATTCTAATAGCACTAGCAGAAATGGGAAATGCTCAGGCTCAGTGTTATATTGCAAGTATGTATCAGCTAGGATTAGGAGTCCAAGTTGATGGAATAAAAGCGGTAGAATGGTACACTAAAGCAGCGAAGCAAGAAATAAAAGAGGGATTCATATCAGCTATAGCTTATAATAATCTTGCAACTATCTACATTGCAGATACGCCAAGTATTTTGCCGGATCGTAAACTTGCTAAAAAGTATCAACAAAAGGCTAGGGAATTGGGTTTTGAAATGTGAACGAGCCTAGGGTGCGGGGAACGCACCCTTCCTAATCCTTTGAATTAAATGTATTCATAAAAGTTCAAGCTCTGAAAGGAAATTTTAACCTTTTGACTATACAGAAATTTTAAATTTTTTTGAATTCAGAGCTAGAACTTATATGTATAATTACAATAAAGCAACTTGTTATGATGACACCAGAAAAATTCCAGAAATTGGGTGAACACTTATTAGAGATTGATCCCATTCTGGATAATTTTTGCCAACAATATAATTTTGTTAAAATAACTGTTGGCTTAGGAAGATACCCTAGAAAACGTATTGGGCATGAGCGTGAAATCAATTTATATTTTGATATTCAAATGGAGCCAGATGAGCAAGGACACTTTTTTACCAAGTTTTTTTCTGAGATTCCCTATTCACTCACTACGGGTGGATGGATTGATATTAATAGTTTTCGTTATGGAAAAACAAATCGGTGTTTTAGACAAGTACCATTTACGGTTTTGAAGCAAAATTTACATTCGTATCTTCAACATGAATATGATGTTATTAGCCAATGGACGGTAAATACTTTAAAGCAAGAAGGTAAAGTAGGTGAACTTGACACCCATAAAAAAAAGAATCACTCAAAAACGGTAGACAAAAATGTTATTGCCCAACAGGCTGAATTAGCAAAACACTTAACCGAGATTGATTTTGTAGTCAATTGGTTTTGTAAAGATTTTGGTTTTATTCCAACAACCCCATTAACCTCAGCAAACCATATAAAAATAGTTAATCATTCTCAAATTAATCTCTTTTTAGAATTAAAAAGAGATTCAGAAGAGGATAGAAATGGTTTTCGTGAATTTTTGCCGGAGATTTCCTATTCTTTAAAAGGTGGTGCTTGGATAAATGCGGATAATCGGAAATATACTAAAAATATTTTCCTGTTCCAAAATTGGCCACTTGTTTCGGTTAAACAAGATTTGTTCCATTTTCTGTTACAAGGATATGAATATATGAATAAGTGGACCGTGGATTTGGTGAAAAAAACCGGAAAGCGGATGTAAGCAAGCGTAGGGTGCGTCCTACGCACCTTTCCGGTTGGGAAACGATTTTGTGATTTTTTGGTGATTTACAATGGACTACATGACAATATCCAATTCATTCCCACTTATGGCTCTATCCAAGGGAGCCAAATGACTTTAGAAACCAAAAGTGGTAATGCGCCCAATAAAAGGGGCCAGGCTCGATTTATTTTATAAACATCACACAATTCGCACAAAAATTCGAGCCTGACTTTTTTCACTTTGCAAATAATAGAAATAATAGGGGACAGACCACATTTATTTTCACCGATTATTGATGTTACCAATAAATTGTAGAAAAGGTGGTCTGTCCCCTATTTTCCCAAACTTTTATGGAAACTACGCTGCAAAATTACCAAACGCAGATGGAAGCCTACATCACCCAAACCAACCCGGATGCCACCGTTGGCGAAGTGCTTGGTACTCAAACCATTATACCAATCAATCGCCCGGTATTAGCAACTGGCTTACCTTATCCAGTCATGGCGAGAGGTAACACATTCAAGGAACTCCCATCAAGTTTGCGCCACCATTTCAAATTCAGTCTCTACAAAACTGACATGGATAGAATTTTGGATGAGCCGGCCCTCAATTTGAGCCAAAGTCTGCCCGAGATAGCTGGGAAACGTCTCACTTTATCCTTTGAACCGGCCAGCGATGCGGATCGTCAAGTCATTGAAAGTTACTTGCCCGAAATTCCCGAGGGCCAACAACTTGACCCTACTGACTTGCCCACATCACTACCCGGCTATTTAATTAACCTCAAAGCTCAATTAAAACTGGATGGTGAAATAGTCGCCGAAAGTGGCAATTTTACAATGGGGCAAGAATTAAGTAGTACCACTGGCATTACCCGGTTAACGGGCGGTTGGCACTCAGCTAATAATAAACCCATCGCCGGAGAATTCTATGCCTTTGGAATTGACTTAGCTGGCATCAGTGCCAAACAACTGGAAACCGTGAAAACTCGGATGGAAACCGTTAAAACCAAATTAGAGAGCCAACAATTTGAAGGTTTAACCAAAGATGGCATTATTGGTGATATGTTATATGCTGGAGCCTTAAGCTACTTTGCTGCCAATGATGTTAACTTAAAAATGCTCAACAAAGGCAAACAAGCTCTGGCTTATCGTCAACCGTCTTTCGGGACTTTTTCCACCAATCTAAATCCCATTTACAGTTTTGGTGTCCCCCGCCAAGTTGAAATGAGCGGTATTATGGTTGATATGGATGCCGTTGCTCAATCGTTATGGTCCAAGAATAATGATGTTCAAATCGCTAATACTACAGGTAAGCAAGTTGGTATGATGGTTTCGGCGTTAGAACATCGGATACCAGAGTTGTTGTTTACTAACGAAGAAAATCCGGGTGAAGCCGTATCTGCCGTTAAAGCACTTGCCATAGCATCTGCTGAAGGACAACGGATTTATCAAGTAACAAAAGAAAATGTTAATGCTGTGCTGCCGGTGTTAAACATTAGTGCTGACGTGAAAAATGAAATTCGAGCTTCTGTGGCTGTTGGGAAAGTTGCAACTGTATCTCAGAATAATGTCACGGTTGGAAGTTGGACTGGTGTTGGGTATATTATTGCTGATGCCGATACCGGGGCTGGAGCTTATAGGATTAGTGGAGGTTATAACGGCTCTACTTATGAAGATGGGCTTTGGACTGGAATTGGCATAGTTGGTCTTGTTGGTTCCTTTCTTTTCATGTCTAGTTTCACACCATTATTAGCATTCTTGTTCATTGCCATGATAGCTTTTTCTATTGAGCAGTCTGAATATAATCTTAACCGTGGTGGCTCTGGAGGAACGATTGGTGATTTCTGGCTAGGAGTATTGTGTGGATTTGGGTTGAGTATGGCATTTCTTTCAGCATTTTTTAGAATTTTTAGAGGTGTCAAATTAACAAACCGAACAAAAAACTTGTGGGAACTTTTTGAATTACTGGTTGTTGTATCAACATTCAAAAATATAACACCATGTACGGATGACTACTAAAATGTCTCCTTGCGATTGGAGTTTTTTAACCTTAGCTTTTGGAATTATGTTAATTACTATGTCTTGCCGAGCCAAAATCATAGGTAGCGTTAAAGAGTTTAAATTCTTCTCTATACTAATCAGTATAATAGGGCCTTTGTTCTTGTTCTTGGGAGTTTACTTTTTGCTAAGAAGTAATTTTGTTGAACATGAAAAAATTGGGATAGCGTTAATTTTTACTGCTCTAGCACTTATAAGGATATTAACAGTTCTAGAAAACCTAGTTAACAAAAAATAAACCATCTACAATAAAAGGGGCCAGGCTCGATTTATTTTATAAACATCACACAATTCGCACAAAAAGCCTGACTTTTTTAACTTTTTGTGTTGGCAAAATAATTCGAGCTTGGCCCCTTTTCCACTGCACGACGAGTATCAATAATCCGTTGCGGACACTGCCCGTTACAAAGCGGCACAACTGGCTCAAACCCTGCGAACCGTTGAAACCACGTTGACGGAACTTCAAGCCGTGCTGGCTGATGAAACTCAGTTAGCCAAACTTAACTTGGGCCAAACCCAAAAAACCTTCAA
>Ga0233403_10000931_pt1 | contig 13884 bp, 8 predicted proteins | sample Na_oxic_1_MG_FD_179866 | JGI IMG/M metagenome (GOLD analysis project Ga0233403, IMG submission 179866) | Seawater microbial communities from Saanich Inlet, British Columbia, Canada - Na_oxic_1_MG | ecosystem: Environmental > Aquatic > Marine > Inlet | place: Canada: British Columbia | collected...
ATCACACAATTTTAAACACATAAACTGCACTACTTGGATGACAAATCAAACCTTTTCGCATTTAATTTCCTCTAATTTAAATTTAGCCGATAGTCATGTATTATCACTTTACTTTTTTAAAACTAACTAAAGAGGGTAAATAATGAAACATTCATTACGTGATAGAAGCTTGAAAGCGTTATTTTATTCGTTAACTACCTTAATCACGATTGGGCTAAGTGCGCCATTGTCGGCAGCGGAAACGGAAAAGGGAACCACCTGTACCGTCATTACTGGCGAAACAGTAGCTCAACGGACTAATAATATCTACTCGAATGATTGTTATATAGAGATGGAAGGAATTCGCTTTTTTCCCGGCGCGTACGATGACGAAGGGCTTCTTGGATATATGTTCAACACCTCTGACGAGTTCTCGTCTGCACCGGCTATTGAATCAACGGCTTTAGGGTCTTTGGGTAATTTCACGGCGAAAAAAGCTTCTGGCATAAACGATCCAGCGGATTGTAGTAACGCTACGTATATTGGAGGTGAAATGAAGATATTTCCCGCAACCGGATATTGTCTTAGGATGTTGTTAACTACGGGATACGATTTGTATATGTATGTTTATCTAGATGATTCCGGTACATTTGCGACCGGAAGCATTTTCACTTTGCCCAGTAAAAACATCTCTGGCAATTGGACTGCCGAAGGCTATACTTGCAAGGGTCAAGCCTCATCTGGACAGTCGGTGAAAATTGAAGAAAAAGGAGAAGTCTTCATAGGGTTTAAGCTGACTGGCGACGACTGTATGCCAGTTGGATATGCAACATTCCGCTGGGATAGTACAAGAGATATTTGCCAACTGATAGAACTGACCAATCCTGCCAACCAAACCCAATCAATGACCTTTAACGCTTGTACCTTAGAGTACACAGACAAAGATCATTTTAAAATTGTGTTACCACAACGGGATAATTACAGCTTTTCATTTCAAAAAGAAAGTGCTTTGCCGTCTTTTAACGGTTTTGATTCGCTAATTGGTACTTGGAGCCGCGAATATGAATGTAATGGCCAAAGATCCATGCAACGGTTAAAGATCGAAAAAAATGAGGTAGTGTTTACTGCGGTTAAATTAGACGGTAATGACTGTATGCCGGCTGGATATATGCAGTTTTACTTTGATTCAAGTTTAAATGTATGCCAATGGATTGGAGCCGACAATTCGCTCTATGGATGCTCCATACATAATAATGATGCAGCAGGTTGGTTCAAAATTTCTTTTCCTGAAAACGAAGAAAGAAAAGCGATGACCTTTAGAAAAATTGCGGGCGTTTCTTCTAATCCAACAAAGGTGTTAGAAAACTTGGACATACAGATTCCTTATGCGGAATATCAAATATCCCCAACCCAAACCCGAACTATAAAGGGGAATTTACAATTTGTCCCAACTGCTGATGGAAAGGAAATGTGGAAACTGTCTGATTCAGAATTTATTGATTAGTCTATGTCAATTTACACTGCAGCGTGGTGGTTTGAAGTTCCCACGCACCCGCGTGGGAAGTATGAAAAAGCTGAATTTTTATAATTAATAATTGGGAAAAAAAGGGGCCAGGCTCGAATTATTTTGCCAGCCCCAAACAAACATCATAACGGCAATTCTCCTTGATTGAAGTTATTTTTAACTTGTAGGTTGGACATACGATAGGAAGTAGTCGAACCCGTATCCAAATAAAATTAAAGTCTCAAGTCAAACAACTTGGGACTTTTTTATGCCTGTCTGAATGGTATAATGCCAAAAAATCGCACCTTCTTTATTTGAATCAATCCTATTTTCCCAGCACCGTGTCCGGTAATAAAGATGAAAATTGATAAATATCAATACCAAACTTGACTTATCTTTATTGGAGAAATCCGAAAAGAAGGGAGAAACGTAGTATTCTTATTTATAACAATAGAGTAAAATGACAAACGGGCTTTAATTACCCCGCATGAACTCTATTTAGAATTGGGTGAAAATAACAAACAACGACTGTCGGCTTATAGAGATTTATTTAAATTCGTTCTGGATGAAAACCTACCGGAAATTTAACCCATTTTTGACACACCAAACCCTTCACGCAATTGCGTGGCAGCATAATCCCCCTTTAAAAAAAATTATCGCCTCAGATCAAACCATCTAATTTTCTTATTAATTCTAATACTTTTTTATAACTTGGCAATACATCTACCTGCACTCCCTTTGGCAATCGCCCCATCGCCACACCTTCCCTGATTTCCTCAATCATGTGAACATTAGTCTCACGTATTATCTTGGCTATCTCACGCTTATCTTCAAAGGATTGAAACAATAATGTGTATGTTTTTCTAGCACGTTCTGGTAAAGGATAGCGTTCTCTCTCATGGGCTTGGAGTGTTATACGGCTTCTGTAACCCATTAATTTGCATAATTTTATAGTGGTTAATCCCCATTGTTTTCTATAAGCCTTTACGTCACTACCCTATTCTATTATAACCTTTTGATTTGACATACTTTTATAATTTAACCTCTTCAAAGACATGGTGTAAATTCAATCATATTTTGCTGCCCTCTTTTCAAACCAAATTGATTTTGCTGCCCGATTTTCAAACCAAATTGATTTTGCGGTTCGATTTTCTTGAAATCAGTGTACGTCATGAGATCGGGAAACGCTATATATCTACCTTTGAGCAGATACGCAGTGTGGCTGCCTTTAAGAAAATTGGTATCACGTCTAAATCCAAAAGAATAAATGAATCCGATTATTCGGTTCTAATTGTTAATTAAATTAAAATTGGGTAGATTTTGCGTGGCATTATAAATTAACTAATAATTGGGCAGATGATAATTGTGTGTTGTGTGTGTTAATAATTAATTATTAATTAACGAAAGTTACATTACATTTAAATCTAATGACTAATCTGTTTGCTAAATGGTGCCCGGTACATAAGGCCGTCATAATTAACAATTAACAATTAACAATTAACAATTTGTTCTGAATAATCTGATTCGTTTACAGCGCGTGGTACTACGCAGTCGAACTCAGCGTCGATCAAGCTATAGCTGCCGGTGCCACCCGAGTGGACTTCAGTCAACCCGTACCCTTGTATGTGGATAACTTCCTCGACTTCCCTGTCGGTGGGATTGCCCCAGTGGGTTGGTATGACTACACTTCGGCGACTTGGATCGCATCTGACAATGGCCGTGTTATACAAATTATCAATATAAACAATGGGTTAGCGGATATTGACCTCGAAGGTAATGGACAAGCTGCCAGTGCATCGGCCCTAGCGGAACTGGGCATTACCCAAGCCGAAAGACAGCAATTGAGCCACCTCTATACGCCTGGCAAAACTCTCTGGCGGGTACCCATTCCTCACTTTAGCCCTTGGGACATCAACTGGCCTGTTTCTCCCCCACCAGATGCATCGCGGCCAAACCCACCAGAACCCAAAACGCTAGATGATGACATACCCGACAAGCGTTGCGAACAGGCTGGCTGTATTATTGAAGCTGAAAGCCAAGTCTTGGGAGAACGTCTACCCATTATCGGTACACCTTTGAGCTTAAACTACCGTAGCCACCGAGTGGTCGGGCGTAAAAGTGCCTACACCTTAAATATTCCATTACAGGGTGATTCAGTACCTAAGAGTCTTAAAGAGATTCGTTTAAGAATTAGCGTTGCCAGTCGACGATTTGAATCTCGTTTTTCTCCCACAACACGGCAAACGCTCTTTGTTTGGGATGGCATTGATGGCTATGGTCGGCCAGTACAAGGCACTCAAGAAGCACGAATAGAAATTACCTATGTCTATCGCGCACGCTATGGGCTCCCCCCAGAAGGACAGCGTAGTTTCGCAAGAGCAGGACAGATGATTCTTGTCGGTAGGCGGCGAGTTGACTTTCTCATTTCAAAAACCTTCACCAAAGAAGTTGGTCTTTGGACACCGGCTAGTGTTGGCCTTGGTTATTTGAGTTTGGATATTCACCACAGCTATGATCCAATCAACAAAATCTTATACCAAGGCTCAGGCGGCCAACGAACCGCACCCGCAAGTATCAATGGCATTATTGAAACCGTGGTCGGCAACGGCAGAGCAGGATTCAGTGGTGATGGTAAGCTCGCCACAGAAGCACGTTTAGACTATCCCCATGATACTGCAGTAGGCCCAGATGGCAGTTTGTACATTGTTGATATGATGAAAGAGCGCGTTCGCCGGGTAGGAACAGATAACATTATCACGACGGTAGCGGGTAACGGAAAGGATAAATCCTCAGATACTGTTGCTGGTAGGGAAGCCACAGAGATAGCTCTAGGTAGACCGTATTCTATTGCGATTGGCCCAGACGGTCTATTGTACATTGCTGATAGGGTAAGGCGTCTCGTCTTTCGTCTTGATTCTGATGGAATGCTTACTCCAGTTGTGGGTAATGGTTCATCCAAATACAACGGCGATGGCAGTTTGGCTTTGGAAACGGGGATAGAGGCCGATAAAATTGCTTTTGGCCCGGACGGTAGGCTGTATATCCTCTCAATGGGTTACTATGGTTTCGTCCGTCGTATTGATGAAAATGGGATTATCACCACCATAGCAGGTAGTAACAATTGGAGAGATATTGGTGACGGAGACCCGGCAACACAAGCACATCTTAACTCTCCGTGGGATATGACTTTTTGCCCTGATGGCAATTTGTATATTGCCGATAGTGGTAACCATCGCATCCGCCTCGTCGATTTGCAGGGCATGATCAGTACTGTAGCCGGTAATGGTGAATATGGAAGCAGTGGCGACGGGGGGCCGGCTTTGGATGCGAAAGTCGAGTCACCAATGGCTATCACTTGCGGTTCTGACGGTATCTATTTTGTTGAAAGATGGGGCAAGCAAATTCGCCGCATTGGTTGGGATGGCATCATCAATACCGTTATAGGCGATCCATACCGTAGCGGCACAGGTGACGGTAGCCCCGCCAGTGAAGCGAAGTTAAAAGGTGTGGCTGGTATTCGTTTTGGCCCTGATGGGAGTTTATACATTGCAGATGCTTATGATCATCGTGTTCGCCGCGTGGGAATGAGTTTTCCAGGTTTTTCTATGGACAATATCATTCTGCCCTCTGAAGATGGCGGACAAGTCTACGAATTCAGCCCAGAAGGCCGTCACCTTCGCACCTTTGACAGCATCACTGGTCAAATGCTCTACCAATTCGCTTATAACGATAATGGTTATTTAAGCCAAATCACAGACCTAGATGGCGATATCACGCGCATAGAACGCAACGGCAATACACCCGTAGCGATTATTGCTCCTGATGGGCAACGCACGGCTTTAACCCTAGATGAAAAGGGTTATCTGAATAGCGTAACTAACCCGGCCAGTGAAGCTTATCAATTGCAGTACACCACAGATGGCTTATTAACGGCCTTTATCGATCCACGCGGCCATAAATCCGTTTATCAATACGACGACTTGGGCCGATTTGTAGAAGATACCAACGCCGCAGGCGGTGGATGGACACTCGCACGTTCTGAAAATCAGGGCGGTGGTTACACCACCACCATGACGACTAAAGAAGGCCGAGTGACTCAATACCAAGTCAAGCCCCAAAGCAATGGTGAAATGTTACGAGTCAATACGTCTCCTGATGGCACGGTGAACAAAACGTTTATCAATGCCGAAGGTGAAACTACCGTGACTCGTCCTGATGGTACGGTTATTGTGTCATCACAAGGCCCCGACCCGCGTTTTGGAATGCAAGCGCCATTTACTTCGCTGTTGACTATCACGACACCTAATGGATTAACGGGTGTTATCACCACCGAAAAAACGGCTAAACTGGCAGAAGCGGGTGATCCCTTAAGTTTATTGAGCTTGACAACTCAAATCACGAGCAATGATCGCACCAGCGAAAGTGTTTATGATGCCACTAATAAAACGGTTACCGCACAAAGTGCTGCTGGCAGCAAAAGCGTCTCAATCTTTGATGACAAAGGCCGGGTTATCCGAAAACAAGTACCCGGTTTAGTAGACGTATTCTATACTTATGACAACCGAGGCAGGTTGACTCAAGTGACTGAAGGCGAAGGTGATGAGGCCCGGACAAGTACCTTGAGCTATGATGGCAAGGGTTATCTGGAAAAATTGACTGACGCTGTTGGCCGCTATACTCAATTTCATTACGATGCAGTCGGCCGAGTCACCACGCAAATCTTGCCAGATAGCAGAGAGATTAATTACCGCTATGATGCCAACGGCAATGTAACAGCCTTCACACCGCCCAGTAGGCCAGTACATGGTTTTGAGTACACCAAAGTGGACTTGCAAAAGCAGTACACACCACCAACACTCACAGGCCTCGAACAACCCCAGACGCAATATGCCTATAATCTGGATAAACAACTGGTAAAAATCCAAAGGCCTGATGGACAAGTCATTGATTTTGTTTATGATGTTCAGAAAAAACGGTTAAACAGCATTAATCTCCCTGGGGAACAATCGGTTAGTTATGCCTACGATGACAGCACTGGCAAACTGAAAACACTCACGGCCCCTGATGGCAGTACCCTGAGCTATACTTATGACGGCTCATTACCGCTGTCAGAAACTTGGGGCAATGGTGAGATCACGGGTACATTGTCTCTGAGTTATGATAACCATTTCCAAGTCACAACACTCAGCCTGAATGGTAACGCCGTTAATTACGAATACGATGCTGACGGCCAAATCAGCAAAGCAGGGGATTTAGGCCTCACCCACAACGGGCAAAACGGCTTATTCACGGGCACACAATTGGGCAATATCACCACCCAACGCGCCCATAATACTTTCGGTGAGATGGCAAGTGAAACAGCCAGTTATAATAGCAACACACTTTACCGCACTGAATACCAGCGCGATCAATTGGGGCGGATTACCCAAAAGGTGGAAACCCTTGAGGGCATTGCCACTACTTTCAACTATCGCTATGATGTCGCAGGGCGTTTAATCGAAGTGAAACAAGATGCTGTCGTTGTAGAGGCTTACACCTACGATGACAACGGCAACCGCCTAAGTGCATACACAACTCACAGTTCCGTCAAAGGCCAGTATGATAACCAAGATCGTTTAACCCAATACGGTGACAACACCTACGACTACACCGAAAATGGGGAACTACGCCGTAAGAATAGCAACGGCGAAATGACTCAATACAGGTACGATGTACTTGGTAACCTTCAAACAATCCAACTACCTGATGGTAAACAGATTGAATATGTGATTGATGGGCGGAATCGCCGTATTGGTAAAAAGCTCAATGGACAATTAGTGCAAGCTTTTCTGTACCAAGGTTCCTTGAATCCCGTGGCTGAATTGGATGCTAACGGCAATGTGGTGTCAAGATTTATCTACGGCTCCAAAGCCAACATCCCTGACTACATGCTCAAAGATGGCAAGACTTATCGCATTTTGAGTGATCATTTAGGCAGCCCAAGACTGGTAGTTGATATCAGCGAGGGTACTGTTGCCCAAAGGATGGATTATGATGCCTTTGGGAATGTTGTTTTTGATTCCAATCCAGGTTTTCAACCCTTTGGGTTTGCAGGCGGTATCTATGATTTGGATACCCAGTTAACGCGCTTTGGGGCGCGAGATTATGATGCTCAAACGGGACGATGGACAGCTAAGGATCCGATTTTGTTTGCAGGTGGAGATACTAATCTTTATGGCTATGTCTTGGGTGATCCCATTAATTTTATTGATCCGTTCGGTGAATATGGTTTGGCAGGTGCCGCGTATGGCTTCGTGTCTGGGGCCATTGGTGGATATATTAGTGGAGGCCTAGCAGGTGCTATTCTTGGAGGTTTAGCAGGTGCTATAGTGGGTTTGGTTAATCCATGGGGTTCGCACGCAGCCGGAGCTTTTATTGGCAATGCAATTGCCAGTTTAGCTGGTCAGATTTCCGGTAATTATTTAGCTGGCAAGTGTGTCACTAATTCAAACAATTATAGCGTTGGTGCGGCCGTGGGAGCTGGAATTGGCGGTGTTATTGGGGTAAAACTCGGCTTTACTATTCGTAAGTATGGAGGTGTCTTAGATTTTCGTGTAAAAGGTAGCGATCTGATGCGTCATACGGCAAGCCGAGCACCTGAAGATGTTGTTGCTTCAGTTGCTGAAGGCCTTAGCGTTGGTGTAGGTGAATTTTCTGGGAATCTTGTATTCCCTGCACCAGGGGAGGGTGATAATTGCCCTTGTCCATAATCTAAAAGGGAAGCAATACTCGAAATTAGGATCGATGAAAAATTAACTTCCCCCAATATTCTCTATAAACATCAATAGTGGTGTATAAGGATTGAGGAAGTTATTTTTGAGCTGATCCTTATTAGATATCTATACTTACCATGCGAATAAACTGAACTTTTCTAATAAGAAAGCTGGGCAAATATTTTGCCCTTTTTGCCCTAGGATGCTGTCCGACAACTCATTATTTGCAAAGTGCAATTTTTCAAACAACTAATTTATAATATAAAAAATTAATTTTTTAGAAAATGCCAATTCTTGCCAATTTTGCTATTCTCGGACAGCCTCCTGTTTAAGTTCTGTTTACAGTATATTACTAATTATGATTTATCAATGTTTCTTAGTTGTATAATTAGACCAATGAAAGAATTTATTTTCGTCTCAATAATTTGTTATCCACTTTTAGTCAACATATTACTGATTATTATTTTCCAATGTTTCTTTTTAGGCAACAAAGGTATGCTCTTCCTATTTATTATTATGTATGTACTTTTCAATGGTATATTACCTTTTTTGATTGGAGAACATTTCTTAATTGACGAAACGGAAGAAAACGACGAACACGAATTTTTAGCACTTATTATTTTTATCTTAATGTGTAGAATAGTAGATATTTTCGGTTTTGGACTTGGAAAATGGTTTAAAGCTATGTGGAACCCTAATCAATTTAAGTAACGACTTGTTCATTTTTTTCAGGGTAAGATAGATTCATCAGTCTCAAGAAGATTATACTTACCCCTAAAAGTGCCGCTGGCCGCAAAAGCGTCTCACTCTTTGATGAGAAAGGTAGACTTATCCAAAAACAAGTGCCAGGATTGGCAGATGTTTTTTACACTTATGACAATCGAGGCAGGTTGACTCAAGTGACTGAAGGCGAAGGTGATGAGGCCCGAATCGCAACCATTAGCTCTGATCCTGACAGTGGTTATGTGGCTGAACTCACGGATGCCTTGCAACGTACTGAAGAGTTCACTCGTGATAAGGTGGGCCGAGTTCTGAAGCAAAAATTGCCCGATAGTCGGCAAATTGAGTACGAGTACGATCAAAACGGTAACTTGACAGCCCTTAAACCGCCTAGTCGTCCAGAGCATCTCTATGCACTTAGCTTATTAAGGGACAAGTCTATTAACTCCCATCTAAGGGACTTCAGGTTTTAGATAACTGTTTGAGCTATTCGCTATAAAACAGATTATTTTTAGTTTCAGTCAAAAAATAACTAAGAGCAGACGTGGCAGTTTGAGAGTTTTTGACTGATTTATGACATGGCAGGATTTATTTATTGTTGCCAACTTCTGAAACGGTATAAAATGAATATGACGAACTACAAAATTGAATTTCCATACCCTTGTATTCCATCATGGATGTTCTTAGAGAACAAGTATGATAAAGTCAAATTAGACAGACTTTTCAGGGAGTTTTTATGCTAATCACTCTTTCATACATAAGTGCCTTGCTACCTTTATTATTTGGTACACTTATTTTTTTGGGATGGTATTTGACTCGCTCCCTTATATTTTGGCTTTTAGGTATTTATACGATTATTATAGGTACTATTCTCGTGTTACTTGGTTTTGTGACGTTGCTTATCCACTCGTTACGAAACAAAAAATCATTTTTGAAACAACGATTAGTCATTATTATGTTGTTGCTCAATTTTCCTTTAGCAACCATCTATATGTTCATAGTTTTGATCGTCGAAACCAGAATAGAACTTGAAATAGTTAACCAGACTCAAAGAACATTAGATTCAATTGTGATACAGGGCCCAGTAGATAAAATAACGCTTGAGCCAATAGCTTCGGGACAACAGGTGAAAACCTATTTTTATCCTGAAGGTGAAGGACTATTGGAAATATTCATCTCTTCGGACGACCAAAAAACAGAAGGCATTATCAGTCGCTATATCACTACATTTCCCAGAAATAAACACGATTCCAAAATTATTGTGAGTCCTAATTTAGAAATGACGATTATCAATTTGGCAGACGAAAGAAAAGCTAGGTAGCAAGCGCAGACAGTGTATCACACTCCTTTTTGCTTCTCTGTTAAATTAAATGTTGGGTGAGTTTTACCTATAGGTGAAACTCACCTTTTTTTTCGTTCCCAAACCAATGAACGGAAGTGATGAGTCAATACGTCTCCTGATGGCACAGTGAACAAAACGTTTATCAATGCAAACGGGTGAAACTACCGTGACTCGTCCTGATGGTACGGTTATTGTGTCATCACAAGGCCCCGATCCGCGTTTTGGAATGCAAGCGCCATTCACCAAACGTATAACTATCACTACGCCCAATGGATTAAGTGGTGTTATCACTACGGAAAAAACGGCTAAACTGGCAGAAGCGGGTGATCCTTTAAGTTTGTTGAGCTTGACAACTCAAATTACGACCAATGATCGTACCAGCGAAAGTGTTTATGATGCTACCAATAAAACGCTTACCGCTAAAAGCGCCGCTGGCCGCAAAAGCGTCTCAATCTTTGATGACAAAGGCCGGGTTATCCAACAACAAGTGCCTGAATTGGCAGATGTTTTCTACACCTACGACAACCGAGGTAGGTTGACTCAAGTGATTGAAGGTGAAGGTGATCAGGCGCGGACTACCACTTTGAGCTATGATGGCAAGGGTTATCTGGAAAAATTGACTGACGCTGTTGGCCGTTACACTCAGTTTCATTACGACGCAGTCGGCCGAGTCACCACGCAAATCTTGCCAGATGCTAGGCAGATTAATTACCGCTATGATGCCAACGGCAATGTGACAGCCATCACACCACCCAGTCGGCCAGTACATGGTTTTGAGTACACCAAAGTGGACTTGCAAAAGCAGTACACGCCACCAAAACTCACAGGCCTAGAACAACCCCAGACGCAATATGCCTACAATCTGGATAAACAATTGGTCAAAATTCAACGACCAGATGGGCAAGTCATTGATTTTGTTTATGATGATGAGAAAGGACGGTTAAACGGCATTAATCTCCCTGGGGAACAATCAGTCAGTTATGCCTACGATGACAGCACCGGCAAACTGAAAACACTCACGGCCCCTTTAGGCAGTACCCTGAGCTATACTTACGATGGCTCATTACCGCTGTCAGAAACTTGGGGTAATGGTGACATCACGGGTAGATTGTCTCTGAGTTATGACAACCATTTCCAAGTCACAACACTCAGCGTCAATGGTAACGCCGTTAATTACGAATACGATGCTGACGGCCAAATCAGCAAAGCCGGGGATTTAGGGCTCACCCGCAATGAGCAAAATGGCTTATTCACGGGAACACAATTGGGTAATCTCAGCACTCAACGCACCCATAATACTTTCAGTGAGATGGCCAGTGAAACCGCCACTTTAGACGGCAACACACTTTACCGCACTGAATATCAGCGCGATCAATTGGGGCGGATTACCCAAAAGCTGGAAACCCTTGAGGGCGTTGCCACCACGTTCGACTATCGTTATGATGTCGTTGGGCGTTTAATCGAAGTGAAACAAGATGCTGTCGTTGTAGAGGCTTACACCTACGACGACAACGGCAACCGCCTAAGTGCAGACACAACTCACGGTTCTGTCAAAGGCCAGTATGATGACCAAGATCGTTTAACCCAATACGGTGACAACACTTACGACTACACCGAAAATGGAGAACTACGCCGTAAGAATAGCAACGGCCAAATTACCCAATACCACTACGATGTACTCGGTAACCTTCAAACAATCCAATTGCCTTCAGGCAAACAGATTGAGTATGTGATTGATGGGCGAAATCGCCGTATTGGTATGACGCTTAACGGTGTTTTAATTCAGAGATTCTTGTATCGGGGTAGCCTTAATCCTATCGCTGAGTTGGATGGTGATGGCAATGTGGTGTCAAGATTTGTTTATGCTTCCAAAGTCAACGTCCCAGACTATCTCCTCAAAAATGGTAAAACATACCGTATTTTGAGTGATCATTTGGGCAGTCCAAAATTTGTGGTTGACATGAATGATGGCAGCGTTGTTCAAAAAATGGATTACGATGCCTTTGGGAATGTTGTTTTTGATTCCAATCCCGGATTTCAGCCCTTTGGCTTTGCTGGCGGAATTTATGACTTCGATACCCAGTTGACTCGGTTTGGGGCGCGGGATTATGATGCACAAACTGGTAGGTGGACGGCTAAGGATCCTATTTTGTTTGTAGCTGGGGATACTAATCTTTATGGGTATGTGTTGGCTGATCCTGTTAATTGGATTGATGAAGATGGACTTGAGGCTGTTTTACCAGCACCTGCCCCAGCTATTGGAATAGGTGAAATAGCAGCTGGTATAGGCAGAGCTATTGTGACAGGTACTAGCGCTGTTGCAACTGGATTAGGCTTGGCGCTTTATCCGACTCCTGTTGGAGAAGGTTCAGATATTGTACCAACTCCTGGCCCTATTAATATGGCAAAAGGAGGAAAACAAAATGTTGCCAATGAATATGTCAGAGAAGTGCAAGCAGCCGGCTTAAGAGGTCCCAAAGAGATTTGTGAGTACTTGCGTAAGTTATATCAAGATGAATGTAACACGCAAGAAAAAAAGAAAATTAAGCAAGCAATGAAATATTATAACTGTGATGGTAAAAACCGTTATCAGTGAAATATTGCTCTTGCGATGGTCAAAAATATTATCAGTCAAAACTAAAAAGACTGATAAGCCTTTCTGATTGAACTTTGTTAAGATGTTAACTTTGTTAAGATGTTAACTCTATGTAACTGTTCACGTCAGGCCAAAATATGTGAAACAGGTAATGTGACATTGTCAAATTAAACGTTAACTCTGATAATAACGTTCGTTAGACTTTTTGTGATACTTTTATACAGTTTAGATTGGCATACTGTATAGTAATAACAAATTGAGATTACCTTATAAAAGGTAGTCTCAATTTTGTTTGTACGACTCTTTCAATGGGAAAAAAAAATGACTTGGTATACAGCAAGTATAGTACAGGCTATCAAGTTAAAAGAGGGTAAACAAGAAATTTATCCGGTTTATGAAAATTATGTTCTTATTGAAGCCGATACTGTAGAAAACGCCTTCAATAAAGCCGATATTATAGGTAAACAAGTGAGTGAAATTGATGATCAATTAACACTCAATAATAAACCGGCAACAATGGTGTATATGGGAGTGCGAAAATTGATTGAAGTAAGAAACCCACTTTCTGAAGAACTAGACGTAGATAAACTTCATAGTGGTACAGAGGTTAGCTATTCTTATATGGAAGTCGATAGTGAAAAAAAGCTAAAGAGATTGGCTGAAGGAAAAGCTGTCGTGGTCAACTATATTGATCTAGATAACCGTTCAGATTAACATTTTTTCTTTTAAGCTGGCTTAGCATGGGTATCGAAGCTTTTCGCACAGGCTAAAATTTAAGAATGAAATCAAATATTTACTCTTTTTAAAGGGAACGCTGTGTGAAAAACTTGAGTTAGTTTCCTTATTTCCTAGTAAATTAAATGCAAGGTGAGTTTCATCGATAGCTGAAACTCACCTTTTTTTTCGTTCCTAAACCAATGAATGGATGTGACATGTCACTACTGCCAGCAATGGCACAGTGAACAAAACGTTTATCAATGCTGAAGGTGAA
>Ga0233403_10000932_pt1 | contig 13878 bp, 11 predicted proteins | sample Na_oxic_1_MG_FD_179866 | JGI IMG/M metagenome (GOLD analysis project Ga0233403, IMG submission 179866) | Seawater microbial communities from Saanich Inlet, British Columbia, Canada - Na_oxic_1_MG | ecosystem: Environmental > Aquatic > Marine > Inlet | place: Canada: British Columbia | collected...
TGGCGTTGCCCTGATTTGGTAAAGAGTTTTTTGCCTAATTGGGTTTCGAGTTTCTTGATTTGCAAGGAGATAGCAGGCTGCGAGCGGCCTATCACCTCACCAGCTTTAGCATAGCCACCCACATCATGTACGGTGACAAACATGCGCACGGCATCCAAAGAGAGTTGTTGCATCTGTTTATCCTCCGAGAGGTGAGTGTTAAATATAAGTTAAGCTGATGTTTGGTTGATTATACATTTAAAAAACTTATATATAAATTAAACTTTCAAATTAGATTTACTGCTATCACCTCGCTAGTATCGACCCATAAAATGACATTGGGTCTTCAATCTCAACAATAGGCAAGCACATGACAAATAAGACGGTATTACACGCAAAACACCTTGAAGCGGGCGCTAAAATGGTTGATTTTTTTGGTTGGGATATGCCAATTAACTACGGCTCACAAATCGAGGAACACCACGCAGTACGCCGTGATGCGGGAATGTTTGATGTATCGCACATGACGATTGTCGATGTGAAAGGGCCACAGGCACAAGCTTATTTACGTTATTTACTGGCTAACGATGTCGCGAAGTTACAAGACAAAGGTAAGGCACTTTACTCGGGAATGCTCAATGAAGCCGGTGGTGTGGTCGATGATTTAATTGTGTATTTTTTCGACGATACTAACTATCGTTTGGTGGTTAACTCTGCGACTAAGCAAAAAGATTTAGATTGGTTAGCCGCTAAAGCCGAAGGTTTTACTGTGACCATTACCGAACGTGATGAATTTGCGATGATCGCGGTACAAGGTCCAAATGCCAAAGCCAAAGCAGGGCAGTTGTTTAGTGCCGCGCAAAACGAAGCCGTTGCGGGTATGAAGCCGTTTTATGGTGTACAAGCTGAAGATTTATTTATTGCGACCACAGGTTACACCGGTGAAGCCGGTTATGAAATCATGGTGCCCAATGAGCAAGCGGCTGATTTTTGGCAAGCACTGCTTGATTTAGGCGTTGCCCCTTGCGGACTTGGCGCTCGTGATACCTTACGCTTAGAAGCGGGGATGAACCTGTATGGCCAAGATATGGACGAGACGATTTCGCCACTTGAAGCGAACATGGGCTGGACGATTACGTGGGAGCCAACGGATAGAAATTTTGTTGGCCGTGATGTATTAACCGCACAAAAAGCGGCAGGTACTGACAAGTTAGTCGGTCTGGTAATGCGTGAAAAAGGCGTGTTGCGCGCTGGACAAAAAGTGACCGTAGCAGGCGGTGAAGGGATCATTACTTCAGGCACGTTTTCTCCAACTCTAGGGCATTCAGTCGCACTTGCACGTGTTGCCAGTTCGGTGACTGAGCACGCCGAGGTTGAAATGCGCAAAAAGTGGGTTACAGTAGATGTAGTTAAGCCCAGTTTTGTGCGTAACGGCAAAAGCGTTTTATAAGCAGAATTTTACAAACATTTAATGAATGCCTAATGCAGTATCGACACGCTGAGAATGCATTAGGTAGAACAAACAAACCAACATTTAGGAACGATTATGAGCAACATTCCAGCAGAGTTACGATACGCAGCTACCCACGAGTGGGTTCGTCCAGAAGGTAACGGCGTCTATACCGTAGGTATCACTGAGCATGCACAAGAGTTATTAGGTGACATGGTATTTTTGGATTTACCTGATGTAGGTGATGAGGTTGCAATGGGTGATGATGTTGCCGTTGCTGAATCAGTTAAAGCAGCTTCTGATGTTTACGCGCCAATCACAGGTGAAGTACTAGAAGTCAATGAAGATTTAGAAGACTCACCAGAGCTAGTCAACTCTGACCCATACGGTGACGGTTGGTTATTTAAAGTCAAAGCCGAAGACGAAGGTGAAGTCGAAACCTTATTAGATGCAGATGGATATGCAGAAAGCATCGAAGACGAGTAAGTCTCGATAGTACAATAACGATGGCGTCTTGTCTGTTTGCCGTGGACAAGATGCGATCAGATTTGGTCACTGTTAATACCTACTGTGACTGGAAACTGTTAATTCAAAGAAGCGCTTAACTTATGCCATTTAGTAACGTATCACTCAATGAACTTGAGCAACACAACGATTTTATCCGTCGCCATATCGGCCCTGGCCGTCCTGAAATTCAAGCGATGCTTGATGTGGTGGGCGCGGAGTCTTTAGACGATCTTATGACGCAAACTGTACCTGCGAGCATCCGCTCGGAAGGATTGAATGTCGGTGAAGCATTTACCGAAGTGCAAGCCCTTGCTGCGTTAAAAGACATAGCTAGTCAAAACCAAATCAAACGCTCTTTCATCGGTATGGGCTATTACAATACCCATACACCGAATGTGATCTTGCGTAACGTACTAGAAAATCCAGGTTGGTATACGGCCTATACGCCATATCAGCCAGAGATTGCCCAAGGTCGTTTAGAAGCTATTTTGAACTTCCAACAAACCACGATTGATCTAACTGGCATGGAGCTAGCCTCTGCCTCGTTGTTAGATGAAGCGACCGCTGCAGCTGAAGCGATGGCATTAGCCAAACGTGTGTCTAAAAATAAAAAATGTGATGCGTTTTTTGTTGCCAATAACGTGCACCCACAAACTAAAGACGTCGTACAAACGCGTGCGGATATGTTTGGTTTTGAAGTGATTTATGGTGATGCGATTCATGCTGCTGAGCACAATGTATTTGGGGCGTTGTTACAATACCCAGGCACAGAGGGCGAGCTTAACGATATCTCTGAAATTATTGCCGCGCTGCAAGCGAATAAAGCGATTGTCACTGTCGCAACAGACTTATTAGGTTTAACCTTAATCAAGCCTCCAGGTGAGCTTGGTGCAGATGTGGTATTTGGCTCTGCGCAGCGTTTTGGTGTACCTATGGGCTATGGCGGTCCACATGCGGCATTTTTTGCTACACGTGAAAGTTATAAGCGTTCATTACCGGGTCGTATTATCGGTGTGTCCAAAGATACGCGCGGTCGTCCAGCATTGCGTATGGCATTACAAACTCGCGAACAACATATCCGTCGTGAAAAAGCCAACTCAAACATTTGTACGGCGCAGGTTTTACTTGCAAACATGGCGTCATTTTATGCCGTGTATCATGGTCCAATTGGCTTAAAGCAAATTGCTTCACGTATTCACCGTTTAGCCAATATTTTTGTGACTGCGTTAAACGCTGCGAATGCTGAAGGTTCGGTTGATGGCGCAGCTAAAGGCGTTAGCGTTCGTAACAATACGTTCTTTGATACCGTCACGGTAAATGTAGCGGACAAAGCGGGCATTATTGCTGCAGCACAAGCGTTGGATATTAACTTACTTACTTGTCTGGATGGTGCGTTATCGGTTGCGTTTGATGAAACCTCTACACGTGAAGACTTAGCGGATCTGTTGAGTGTCTTTTTAGGTGAAGCTAATGCTGATTCTGTTGGCGATAGCTATGCCGATCAAATCAATACTATTGATGGCCAGTTAACGCAAACAGGTACTAACGGTATTCCGGATAGCTTGGTACGTGAAAGTGAGTTTTTGACACATGATGTGTTTAATTCATATCACTCAGAAACCGAAATGCTCCGTTATATTAAGTCACTTGAAGACAAAGATTTAGCGCTCAACCACTCTATGATTTCATTAGGCTCATGTACGATGAAGCTCAATGCAGTAGCAGAGATGATCCCGGTGACATGGCCTGAGTTTGGTCAGTTACACCCATTTGCCCCATTAGCGCAAGCCGGTGGTTATAAGCAAATGATTGATGAGTTATCAGACTGGTTAATCGATATTACCGGTTATGATGCCATGTCGATGCAGCCAAACTCTGGTGCGCAAGGCGAATACGCAGGTTTGTTAGCGATAAAACGTTATCATGCGAGCCGTGGGGATGATCATCGTGATGTGGTGTTAATTCCACAATCAGCGCACGGTACTAACCCTGCATCAGCCCAGATGGTTAGCTACAAAGTGGTCGTGGTTAACTGTGATGAAGCCGGTAACGTCGACTTAGTTGATTTGCGTAACAAAGCAGAAGAAGTGGCTGATAATCTAGCTTGTGCCATGATCACATATCCATCGACGCACGGTGTGTATGAAGAAACCGTCAAAGAGATCTGTGATATTGTTCACGAGTTTGGTGGTCAGGTCTACATGGATGGCGCGAACATGAACGCCCAAGTGGGGATCACGTCGCCAGGTTTGATTGGCTCTGATGTATCACACTTAAACTTACACAAAACATTCTGTATTCCACATGGTGGGGGCGGTCCTGGTATGGGCCCGATTGGTGTAAAAGCGCACTTAGCGCCGTTTTTACCTAATCACTCACAAGTGGAAATACAAGCCGGTGGTACAGGTGAGCAACTAGGTGCATCTGATGCGCGTAATGGCGCAGTATCTGCGGCTCCGTGGGGTAGTGCATCAATCTTACCTATCTCATACATGTATATCAAAATGATGGGCAGTGAAGGCTTAAAACGTGCAACGGAAGTGGCGATTTTGAATGCTAACTACGTGGCACAGCAACTTGAAGCGCATTATCCGATTTTGTATAAAGGGATGAATGGCCGTGTTGCTCACGAATGTATTATTGATTTACGTCCACTCAAAGAAGCCTCTGGTGTCACTGAGATGGATGTGGCTAAACGCTTAAACGATTATGGATTCCACGCGCCAACAATGTCATTCCCAGTAGCGGGTACCTTGATGATTGAGCCGACTGAATCTGAAGCCAAAGTTGAGCTAGATAGATTTATCGAAGCGATGATTGGGATTCGTCATGAGATTGCCAAAGTCCAATCTGGTGAGTGGGATGCGATTGATAATCCATTGCATAATGCGCCGCATACCTTGGCTGATATCTGTGATGCTAACTGGGAACGCAGCTATACGCGTGAGCTTGCAGCGTATCCTGTCGCAGCGGTAGCCCGTAATAAGTTCTGGCCATCAGTTAACCGAATCGATGATGTATATGGGGATCGTAATCTTGTTTGTAGCTGTCCTGATTTGGATAGTTATCGGGAGATCTTAGAAGAGTAGTGAATGACTCTTTGTTTTAATTAGTATTTTAAAGGCGACCTTATGGTCGCTTTTTTGTGCCTTATGATTACTTGATGCATGTGATGAATAAAATCATGCATGGTGAAACTGTTCCAGAACAACTTCTACCGTGTAACGTCAATCTGAGCTAGTGTAGCTCTTTTGACGGACACGAAAGAAAGATATTTAGGGCTTTCTGTAACAAAGATAATCACTGTCAGGTTTGCCTATTTTTTTCAAACCTAATTACATGTCAGGTTTTTTTATATCCCTAAAGTTTTATATTTTTTTATATACATAAAATCAATCACTTAGTCTGGTGGGGTTAATCTTGCTTGATATAAAAAGCACTCAGAAAAAATAAAACCTCAGGGGTAATCATGTCATCAAAAAGGTATTGGCTTTATTCAATATTATTATTTATTTGTCTGTCTTCAAATGCTGAAATCATCGAAATAAAAGCGAATGGATTTATACTCCATGAGTATGGGGATGTAGGCGGGTTCCCTGATATTTTTGATATTAATGATCAGGTAAAAACACATTTAGTGGCAGACACAAACTCTTTATTGTTTCAGGAAATTGGCAATGAAAGCGCTAGTTTTTATCTATCAAATTTATCTATATCACTATTTTTTGAATATATGCAAATAACGACAGACCTTCCCTATCGGATTGATCTTATGAAAGATGAAAATCGAATAATATTTGATAGTGGCTTTTCAAGTATAGAACTGAACAATTCTGGATTAGATTATCGTGGCGTCATACTTCCTTTGTTCTGGTTAACATCTCCTCTAACGTTAACTATGGATGATGTTATTAATAATGATATAAGTAATATTATTGATGGTCGCATTGTTGTGGACGGCTACAAAGATAATATTTGGCATCGTATCGAAATTCAGCCTTTGGATATTAAATATAGTGTCTATCCTGATGAACAAGGCTATGCAAATACACAAGCTATCTCAGTCAACGCACCAAATTATCTATCAATACTATTGTTGGCTATTGTGTTTATTTATATAAATCGATTGAAAATATTAAAGCAACTTTAATCCCCTATTTTAAGTAACAAAAATTAACAGACTATTACGCTGCTTGTAAAATAGTGGATTGACCCAAATGAATCGGAATATAGGTATTGGAAATACCATAAATCCGTGGCCAAAATGACTTGACCACTTCAGTACGGCTTGTTGATTGCTCAAAATCAATGTATCACTACCACCCTCTAAAACCACGCTTCCTGCATATCCACCGTGACACGATTGAGACTCAGCAATAATTCAGCTTGCGCCTCTATCTGTGTCAGCTCCCACTCAAAACAATACTTAGCTGCCTGTAATTTACCTTTATAATAAGCTCTATCATCGTTGCCACATGTGGTTGATGCAAGTGCGTTCTGCGCGATAAGCGCTTGTCTTAACCAGATCCATGCCACCGTGACTTGCCCAAACATATCTAGATAAACCGTTGCATTGGCTGTCGCCACATCGGGATCCTCTACCAAGCCCTGCGCTAAGGTCGTCGTGACCTTGTGGAGTAAAGTACAGGCATGCTGCATTGGAGCAAGATAAGCATGACATACACTATCTGGCTGAACCTGAGCGCAGGTTGCTTGAATTAACGCAACAAACTGTGCAAAGCTATGTCCTTTATTCGCCATGACTTTTCTACCCAGCAGATCGAGACCTTGGATCCCTTCAGTGCCTTCATGGATAGGGTTAAGTCGGTTGTCTCTAAAATATTGTTCAACGGGGTACTCACGTGTATAACCTGCGCCACCTAGTACTTGAATAGCCAAATCGTTAGCTTTGACACAGTACTTAGACGGGTAACTTTTGACAATAGGGATAATCAAATCGAGAATTTGCGCGGCATACAGTCGTTCATCTTCGGTTTCGGCATGATGGCTATCTTCAAACAATTCACTGGCATACAAGCACATCGCTAATGCCCCTTCGGAATAGACCTTTTGTGCCAGCAGCATGCGTTTGACATCAGCGTGTTCGATGATTTTTATCTGTGCTGAATCAGGTGATTTATTTGCTGGTTTGCGTCCTTGAGGGCGTTCTTTTGCATAATCTAACGATGCTCTAAACCCTTGATAGCCTAATACCGCTGCGCCCATACCTACGCCAATACGCGCCTCATTCATCATTTGAAACATATATTTCAGACCACAATGAGGTTCACCTACCAAATAACCGACAGCACCGTCTTTTTCACCAAAATTAAGTACGGTTGAGGTCGTGCCGCGATAACCCATTTTGTGTATCAATCCAGCCAATGCCACATCATTACGCTCACCCAAAGAGCCGTCTGGATTCACCAAAAACTTCGGGCAGATAAACAATGAAATACCCTTTGCACCACTTGGCGCACCCTCGATTTTGGCCAGTACCATGTGGACTATATTGTCCGTGATGTTTTGATCGCCACCCGATATATACATTTTATTGCCAAATATACGATAACTACCATCACCTGCAGGCTTAGCCATGGTTTTGATATCAGCAAGCGCTGAGCCTTGTCCAGGCTCGGTTAAGGCCATCGTACCGGCAAAACGACCGTCTTGCATTGGCGGTAAAAACGTATCGCGGTGTGCTTGACTCGCAAACGTATTAATCAGGTTGGCTGCTCCTAAGGTCAAAAACGGATAGCCAGCTGTGGCAATATTCGCCGCGTTAAAATACGCCATCGATGCTCTGAGTACCACTTCAGGTAATTGCATTCCGCCATCATCAAAGTCGTAATGGGCTGCAAAAAATCCCGCTTCACTAAAATGATCCCATGCTACTTTTACTTCTGGAATTAACGTCACTTCTTTGCCATCAAACACCGGCTCGTTAGCATCGCCTTTGGCGTTATGATTGAGGAAGTATTTTTCGGCGATAGTTTTCGCTGTTGCAATCGTCGCATCAAAAATTTCACGAGAATGCTCGGCATATCTGGCGCGTGACAGGACCTTTTGTGTATTCAAAAATTCGTACAATATAAATGTAATTTCGCGGTCGTTTAAGATCGGATCTGTCATAAAAAATTAGCCTTATAGCACACTGCTTAAAAAATTTTAGAATCTAATCAAGATAGTAGGGGAGTTGGGCTAATCATCCAAGTTTATAGATTTTATTAATGATGATAAGTTGTGTTGATAGACGCATTTACCAATTTATTTAATACAGCAGATAAAGGTTGTGATGCTATAGATGAAAATGCTACAAAGGCGTGTATTGCCAGCGAGGGGAAAAATGTTCCTAGTACGAACACCTAACAGGAAGTCTGCATTATGAAATATTTTAAATTATCGATACTGTTAGTGAGCATAGTATTCATTATTGTATATGTTTCTGGAGGAAATGATAAAGCCGTTGTTTTCAATGAACAAACAGAGACTAAAGCGGATGTCGAAAAATGAACACCTGAAAATTTGATAGATGATGCTGCTCCCCAATTTACACAAAATCAAGTCGGCTCATTTGTATTTGATGAGAGTTCGATGGTGGATATTTCTGAACAATTGCAAAATCAAATAAAGACTAAAGCTTTGCAAATAAAACAAGAACATTTAAATTCCATAAAAACAACGCTTGAAGTGAGTACGGAGGAAGAACAAAACGCTCAGTTAATCCAATCTCAACAATTTGTGGATGCGTTATCACAATTTGCAGCAAACTCTGATTGGGATGCAATTGTTGCCCATGTTAATGCGTACGGTTCAGGCGACAAAGCATTATTAACCAAAGCGTTATTGACCGCAGCCATGCTCGATGCTCCTTTTGAGGTATTTGAAGATATAAATGTTACCAATGGTATTAACAGTGCGGAGTTTGCCTTTATTTTATCATTTCATGACAAATATTTACCTTTGATACAAAAATACGATGAGCAACTTGGTATTGTTTCAGATTCAAATAATTACTTCATGCCTTTTAAGCCTATTCATGCAGGACTATTCGCATTAGATGCGCCACAAATGTTTGCGTATTTACTAAAGAGCTATCCCGAGGTGACATCAATCAATTCCGTGACAGGGACTAATATCCTTGGTCACATTATTATTGAAAGTACAAAAGATGATACTTATCTACAGGATGCTATTGGTTATATTGATATCTACAAAAATGCAGGATACGAAGTAGATAAAGAGGCTTTGCGGGTGTTAGAAATGATTAAAGCTAACCACCCAAAGAACTATCAGATTATCAGTGAAAAACTAGGGATAGGTGGAGGGGGTTAACATATAAGAGCGCGCTAAACTTACAACGTCGCCACTAAAGACAATCATCCATACTCACGGTACAATATCGTTATGTCAGTTAACCAGCCGTGATCCGTGTCTACACCCAATTATTTATCTGCGTATTCAGCGCAATTACAAGACCAAATAGCTCAGTTACTTGAGCAAGATCGCTTGACCGATTACTTGTTACAAAAATACCCTACCAGTAACAATGTCCCGAACGATGGTGCGCTGCGTGAGTATGTGCTGAATATCAAAAACCAATATCTCAAAAAATCACCGCCACTAAGCAAAGTCGTGTTTGACAAAAAAATCCACGTGGTGAATAACGCCCTTGGTTTGCATAGTTTCGTTTCGAGAGTGCAAGGCGGTAAGCTCAAAAGTAAAAATGAAATACGTATCAGTACGTTATTTAAGCATACCCCTGAGGCTTTTTTACACATGATCGTGGTACATGAGCTAGCGCATCTTAAGGAAAAGGACCATAACAAAGCGTTTTACCAACTTTGCCAACATATGTTACCCGATTATCATCAGATAGAGTTCGATGTTAGAGTATACTTAACCCATCTAGAACAAAAAGGGGAAGTGTATGCGCATGCTTCACACCGACCCAAATTAACGCGTTAATAATTGAGAAAATGATGAATTATCAATTTGTGTGGGACATTGAAGGCACGCCTCAAGCTGAATTTGAGATGGGATTTGAGTTATTTACGCAGTGGTTTTGTGATGAAATTGGCACTGATACTGCAAAGATTGCCGAGCTTCAGACATTGATTAGTCAACTTCAAGAGGGGGCTATCTTAGAGCACACCATTAAAGGCAATACGCTGACAATGATACTCAATCACGATGAAATCGAAATTACGGCTGACAGCTTAGAGGCTGACATCCCGGATGAAATGCCAGAGGGGACTGAAATTAGTGATGATGGTTGTGTGTCTGGTTGTGGCTTAGCAGATTTCGTCAGTGTGTTAGATTCGTGGGAAGCGTTTGTGGGATAAATTGCGCATAAATTGGGGTCTGACCCCATTTAAATTCATTAAAATTAAACATTGGCAACGAATGGAATCGTTACATGCACTTCACTCAACACTATTTCAATATCTTTACAGCTCCGCGCCGTGCTCCGCGTTTATATGCCATTATCTCCGGTTTATTGGTTATCGGCATTATCAGCTTCATTATAGTCGCGTTAGAACAACAAAGTCGTGATCACATTGAACGGTTAACCCAAAGCACCGCAAACAGTGTCGCGGTATTGATCCAAGATGAACTGGAGCTTGAACAACATCGCAGTATTACTGATGCCTTTGATGCTATCCCCGCCCATTTAAAATTTGATCATGAGTTTATCGTTAGTATCGATGGGCAGGTGATCTATGCCTCTGTTGCCCCAGATAATCAGAACATACCGCAAGCAAATGATTGGCAATATACGGTCAGCTTTTTAATCAACCAACAACTCTGGCAGGTACTCAGTCAACCTAAAGCGGATTGGTTGTATCGCTCTCACTATCGTATCTTTGGGATCTTGGTATTACTTGGACTATTGGTCAGTGTGACTGTCGCTTTAGCCACACTGACGGCTTTATCTGTTATTAGCGAAACCCGAGTATTTAAGGATGAGCGTAATAAGAACCGTCATTTACTGAACATTTTACCAGGTATGGCCTACCAAGCTCATAACTCACCAGATTGGCCGATGATTGCCGTTAACGATGGTTGTGAGGCGTTAACTGGCTACTCGCGGCAAACCTTAATAAATGGGGAAATGTTGTGGGGTAAGATCATTCACCCAAATGATTACGAATACGTTATCCAGCGGGTTAACACCGCAGTCGAACAACAATCTATTTTTGAATTAGAATACCGCATTATTACTCATGATAATCAGACCAAATTAGTCTGGGAGCGGGGGGAGGCGGTGTATTCAGTAGTACACCAATGTTTGATTTTAGAAGGATTTATTACCGACATATCACAACAAAGAGTCGCAGAAGACCAGATGCGCGAACATGTTGAGCATATGGCCTATATTGACAGGTTGAATTCATTAGGTGAGATGGCGGCGGGTATTGCGCATGAGATAAACCAACCCTTAGCGGCTATTTCCTTATTTTCTCAATCAGGTAAACACTTATGTCAGAACGAACAATATGCGCGTTTGCCGGATGTTTTTGACCAATTAAGTACGCATTCACGTCGTGCAGGTGCTGTACTCGAACGCATGCAAATGATGACGCATCAAGGTGAACGGCTTAAGCAAGTTGTTGATTGTAATTCAGTGATCACTGACGTTATCAAGTTAATTGAGGCGGATGCGCGGATCCGGCAAGTCATCATTACGCGAGTCGATTGTGCGGCCCTGAAGCATATATATGTTGATGTTGTGCAGATCCAGCAAGTGTTATTAAACTTATTGCGCAATGGAATGGAAGCCATGCAAGCTCATTTGTTTTCTAATGGTAACACTATCGAAATTAGTACCGAATTGCAGCAAGCCAATGAAAGTGGTGCATTGATTAAGTTTGCCGTCAAAGACACAGGAGGAGGCGTGGGTAAGGATATGCAAGCGACATTATTTGATGCATTTTCTTCCACCAAACCTAACGGTATGGGGATTGGTTTATCGATTTCTAAAACGATTATCGAGGCGCATGGGGGGAGGTTGCAGTATAAAGACTATCCACCGTTTGGCTCCGAGTTTTATTTTACTCTGACCCCATTTATTACCAATCAAGAACTTGGGTATGCGTTTGCGTTTTTGAGGCTAGCGAAATCATTAAATCGCACCCCTTGCTGCTTCATTACTTCGTTGATTTTGTCGCTAATCAACTGGCGAATATAGAACGGTTGATTGGGGACATAATGATGGATCGTGTGCGTTTTACCAAAGTTAAAGCAAAACAAGTGAAACGGCATAAACAAACGGCTGGTCAACACATGAGTTTGTTCAAATACGTTATTTACACCACCGTAATAATGCATTGATGAAGTCACAAAGTTAAGTGAACTAGAGCGTATGATATTTGGTACCACTAATACCACCATCAAAAACTCAAACACATTCATAACAGATAATGCCCAAGCCGGTGCGTTAGCCGCAACAGGGAAAAACAAATCAGCAAGATGAAAAACAATCACGCTGTAGAGCACAATAAAGTAAGACGTCGTGATAGGAAAACCCGCATTAAACACGCGTGAGAAACTGAAGTTTTTGATTTCTTTAGAAAAACGTTTGCTGTTAATCAACAAGCCCAACAAACCATCTACGATAACCAATGCACGTAAAAATGGATTCTTGATGCCATTACCCACTAAACGCTCTTCTAAGTCTTGGTCTGTTCCTGACACAATATGATGTTGTAAGTGAATTTTACGACGAAACCAAGGGTTAACTGTGTTTGGACGCATTATCCATACGGTCAACATCATGAAGTTTTGCACCCAGCGGTTTTTGGCAAAATATTGATTGTGGATCAAGTCATGTTCCAGCTCATGTGAGATAGACGTCACCATTGCCGCTAATACGATACACACCCATGCAGGTATCAGCGCCATGTAATACAGGCTACCTAAGCCGATTAATGCCCCTAATGACACCAACATCAATCCCATACCCAATATGTTTTGATGTGCAAGTACCGCGTACTTTGCACGCAGAAGTTTTTCCTCTGAACGAATAGCGGTAATGATGGTTTTAATACTGTCTTTGGCAGATTGATTAGTCATAGTCTGTTTAGTTTGCATGTATTGATTCTTAATATACAAATGATATAACATTTTAGCCCAAACTCGAAGTACTCAAATCTTAGATTAAGGTCTAAAGGTGAATTAAAACGGCAACCAAAACTTACGTTTTGATGATTTAGGTATAAATTAAACCACGCCGTATTAGCCATTTTTCTATTTCGACAGTCACAAAGAGTATCGCTGATATAGCAACACATATGCCCAGTTCGGGTAACGGAATTGGTTGAGTGTTAAATAACTCATTAAAAAATGGGATATAAATCAATGCAAGCTGTAACAGCACACTGATTGTAACGGCAACAATCAAAAAAACATTGGTCCATAACCCTTGACTCCACAACGAATCAATATCAGATCGTACAGCCAAGCTATGGAACAACTGCGAAAAAACCAGCACGGTAAAGACCGAGGTTTGCCAGTATGCATGTTCTTGAGTGAGCCCCCATTGCAGTGTGCCAAGACACAAAACACCAATCAGTACTCCGACCCAAATAATATGCTGCCACATTCCGTTGGCAAAGATACTTTCATCTTGTGCTCGAGGTTTGTGTTGCATAATATTGCGTTCCGCTGGCTCAGCACTAAACGCCAAACCGGGCAATCCATCTGTAACCAGGTTAATCCACAAAATATGGATGGGAAGTAACGGCATTGGCATGCCTAATATCGGTGCCATCAAGATCGTTAAAATCTCCCCGGCATTTGAGCTCAACGTATATTTGATAAACTTTCTAATATTGTCATAAATACGTCGACCAGCTGCCACAGCATTGACAATCGTTGTGAAATCATCATTAAGTAAAATCATATCTGCCGCACTACGTGCAACATCGGTACCTTTTTGT
>Ga0233403_10000934_pt1 | contig 13868 bp, 9 predicted proteins | sample Na_oxic_1_MG_FD_179866 | JGI IMG/M metagenome (GOLD analysis project Ga0233403, IMG submission 179866) | Seawater microbial communities from Saanich Inlet, British Columbia, Canada - Na_oxic_1_MG | ecosystem: Environmental > Aquatic > Marine > Inlet | place: Canada: British Columbia | collected...
CACTAAGATAAGCAGCTTCCGCCCCTTCCTCATGCAGTGCTAAACTCAAATCATATTGAGTCTGCCAACTTTCCTCACCTAATAATTCAAGCCCCAATTTCAAGTAATCAAACGCTAGCTGATACGCTGCCGATGCTTTGGCTTTTCTACCTGCGATGAGATTTAACTTCGCCAATTCATCTCGTTCTGATTGTTGGTTAATCAGTATTTTACCCACATTTAACTGATCGACAATGGCAAAAATCTTTGCTTCGCGTTCATCCAACGGCGTATTTTTTAGGAGCAATTGCCCTATCTGTTGATGTACCACTGGTTTTTGTTCATCGGAAATCAGGGAATAAGCGGCTTGCTGAATACGATCATGAATAAATTGACAGGCTGTGATGAGTAACCAATTATCAGTGCTCAAATCTATTTCAGTGGCTAACTGTTTATTGATAACCGATAAAAAACCACTAATAATCGCTTCTCGCAAATGCGTTGCGATTTGTTGAGGCGTGGTTTCCGACACCACAGCCAAGCTACTCAGTTCAAACTGATTACCAATACAAGCAGCTAATCTTAATGCGTTTTGAGTTTCGATTGATAACTGTTTAATCTTGCCTACCATCAGCTCAACCACATTATTAGTAAAGTCGCGGGCTTGAATTTTATGTAAATCCCATTGCCAATGCCCTCGCTTAACATTTAAGAGTTTTTCAACAAACAGTGATTTCAAAAACTCGTTTAAAAAGAAAGGGTTACCATCTGTTTTTGTATAAACCAATTCAGCTAAAGGATGTGCCCTGCCTAAATCACAATGCAGCGCATCGGCAATCAGTTGGTTGACATAGCCTAATGTCAAGGGTTCAAGCGAAATCTGATTAACAACCGCTTTGGCTTTTTGAATTTCCTTTAACATTAATATCAATGGATGAACCGCACTGACTTCGTGATCCCGATAAGCCCCAATTAAAAAGAGCGCGTGAATATCTGCCGACTCCATCAACAATTGCACCAACTTCAAACTGGCACTATCCACCCACTGTAAATCATCCAAAAATATGACGAGTGGATGTTCTGGCTGGGTGAACACCTTAATAAAATTCTGAAAAACTAGATTAAAGCGATTTTGGGATTCAGCCGGGGGCAGGTTTGGCACATCAGGCTGTTCATCAAGGATTAATTCGACTTCAGGAATGATTTCAATAATCACTTGCCCGTTGGGACCCACTGTTGCTAAGATTTTTTCTTTCCAAGCCTGTAATTGCGCTTTATCTTCGGTGAGTAATTGCCGCACTAACTCAGCAAAAGCATTGACGAAGGCGGCATAGGGAATATTGCGTTGAAGTTGATCAAATTTGCCCGAAATGAAATAACCGCGCTTTTGGGTGATGGGCGTGTAAATTTCCTGAACCAACGCAGATTTGCCAATACCCGCATAACCCGTCACGAGCATCATTTCGCGTTCTCCCTGACTGGCTCTGTCAAAAGTCGTCAGTAAAGTTTTTAATTCGCGTTCCCGCCCATAGAGTTTTTGGGGTATTTGAAATTTGTCGGAGAAATCTTGTTTGCCCAAGATGAAAGGTTCTATTTTGCTTCCTGCAAGATAAATCTTGCACTCCTGTAGATCATTTTTGATGCCCCATGCACTTTGATAGCGTTCTTCTGCGTTTTTTTCCAGCAATTTCATGATGATATTTGAAATCACGGGAGGAATATCGGGATTTAAGTTGTGAGGTGGAGTAGGTTTTTTAGCAAGGTGACAATGCACTAACTCCATCGCCTCTTCGGTTTCAAAAGGTAACAGCTGCGTGAGCAACTCATAAAAAGTGACTCCCAAACTATAGAAATCGCTACGATAATCCAATGCACGGTTCATGCGCCCCGTTTGCTCCGGCGAAATGTAAGCCAGTGTGCCTTCTAATTGATTAGGATTTTTTAAGGTAGGATTTTCACGAGGCAATATGGTTGAAATACCAAAATCAATCATTTTTAATTGCCCACTATTGGGGTTCAATATAATATTGCTGGGATTAATATCCTTATGAATGACATTCGCCGCGTGAATCTCTCCTAAAATCTCCGTGATTTGAATAGCAAAAGATAAAAATTGTGAAATGTCAAGAAGGGAGTTAAACAATCGCTTTAAGGAATCGCCACCAAAATCTTCTAAAACAATCATCAAAGTATTTTGGTATTTTTCCAAGCCATACGTTTTAATAACCCCCTCAATATTCAAATTGCGAGTGATTTCATATTCTTGCCGATAGTGGGTGAGTTTTTCGGGTGACGGATAATTTTCTTTCAGCACTTTTAGGATAACTGGTTGATTATCCTCATTTTTTTGTCCACGATAGACTACTGTATTGGCACTTTCAAAAATGGTTTCAAGGATTTGGTAGTTGTTGATAGATTTCATGGTATTTGTGTTTATGTGAGAGTTGAGTACAACGCCTGTTTAACTTGATAGATCAAGTTTTCTTTAAACCCAAAACAGAACTACAAGGATTGTATATAAGAAAGGATTTTAAAACAGATTTATAATAACGAACGAATTCGATGCATAAAATAAAATTGCCATTTGTGATATTGATGTTGACTCTATAATTTTTATGCCGGTTCCAAAAATCCTTTCTTATATATAATACCTTCGCCAATTCACGGACATATAATAAGGTTTTTAATTGATGTTTCAAATAATTCCATAGGTTTCACCTATGGCTATTGACGTTTCACCCCGTTGGGGTTAGGAAATTTTAGTTGAGGAAAAAAATGTTGAGGTGTCACCCCGAAGGGGTTAAATGTGAATAGCCATAGGTGAAACCTATGGAACATGAATTGGGGAAAACCATCATTTTAATCCGTGAATTGGCGAAGGTATTAATATACAATCCCTGTAGTTCTGTTTTTTTTTAGTTGATTTATTTCTCTGTATTGCAACCATCATCGTCTGGATCGCAAGTCGGTTCTCTTTGAACTTGCATGAACTTCAATAACTTCAATTCTTCAACGGCTAATTTTTCAGAGTAGGCTTTGCTGACAGGTGCAATAGTTAGCCCCATTAATAGGATGACTCCACCAAAAAATGCAGAAGAATAACCCGTATAAAAGATCAGCTTCTTCCATAAATTCGTTGATGGCAACAATCCTATCACGAGAACCATTAAAACAAGCATAGATAAGAGATAATAGGTATAATAAGTCATTATGCTGCTGCCGTGGTTTATTGTGCATTAGTTATAGATGTTTTCTAACTGATACAACATCAATTTGCCACGAGTCAGCGGCACTGCTATCCAGCAATTATCTCCTTTTGGAACACACCGAAAATCAAAATCTTTTAATGGCAGCGGTTTGCCGCTATTAGTAGGCAAGCGTAAACTAAATAATTCCATACCATCACGCAAATCCCATACACGTAAAGTCGCATCAGAACTCACTGTGGCAATTTGTTGAGCAGTGGGGCTAAAAATAACCCGATATATCGTATTTTCATGTCCCTTTAAAGGAGGCATGATAGACTTATCTGTTATTGAATAAACATGTACCAATTGATCTCGCCCAACACTGGCAATCTGCTCACCGTTAGGACTCAATGCTGACCAGATTATTAAATCTGTGGATTTGGCATATTTCTCTAACAAGGTTGGCAGCCCATCATTAAGATTCCATAAACGCACATCGTTATCACCAGTACTTAGTAATTTAGCACCACTCGCATCAAAAGCAATCGTATTAACATCTTTACCATCATGCGCTGTATAGAAAGCCTTCTGGTTCGTACCCATTGTGAACAAACCAATCTGCCCATAAAAACTAGCCGTAGCGAGCATGTTATCATGAGGCGCAAAGGCAACTGCGTTGACCACATCTTTATGACCCGTAAACGTTTGTATTAATGTGCCATCTTTGGCTTGCCACAGTTTAGCCGTTTTATCAGCACTTGCGGATGCTAATAAAGAACCATCCGAATTGAAGGCAATACGTCTCAATGCCTTAGCATGGGCTGTTTTTTGTTCCCATAACAATTTAGTCTCCGGTAAAGCATATAAACGCAACGTACCATCCTTAAATCCTACCGCCACACTATTACCATCTGGGGCAATCGCAGTAGCAAGCGGTGTCTTGGCAAAATTTATCGCTTGCTGATAAGGCAAAGTCGTATTCCAACGCCTGACAGTCGCATCATCACTGACACTAAATATTTTTCCAGCAGAAATAACGACACCATTGACACCAGCAGTATGTCCTTGTAATACGCGCATAGTGACACCAGACTGAACATCCCACATTCGCAAAGTCATATCATCACTGGCAGAAACAACATAACGTCCATCAGCAGAAAAACTGATGCCAAACACCCCCTTTTTATGGCCGATTAACGAATATTTAGGCTTACCAGAATCGACTTCCCACAAGCGTACAGTCGTATCTTTGCTACCACTGGCCAACCATTTATTATCTTGGCTAAAAGCCACTGTGTAAACTTTATCCGTATGGCCAACTAATTTATGTAATTCTTCACCCGTTGCAATATCCCATAATCGAACCGTACCATCATACGATGCACTGGCTAACTTTCCATCAGAACTAAAAGCTAATTCCCTAATGTCATCTTCGTGTCCAGTGAAAATACGTTTTGAACCCGTTTTGACATTCCATAGTGTAATATCGTTATCCTTACCACCACTGGCTAAGTACTTTCCATTTGGGCTTACTGCTAATGTCCAAACTTTCTCAGGAGTTTCCCACTCAGGAGTTTCCCATTCAGGTTGAATTTGCTTGCCAGTAGATAATGACCAAAGAATAATGCGTTTATCATATCCAGCACTGGCAAGCCATTCGCCTTGAGGCTGGAAAACGACCGTTTTTACGTGGCCTTTATGTCCTTGTAAACGTTGTAATAACTTACCACTCTTTATATCAAACAGTGCTACCGTACCATTTTCTCCAGCAACGGCTAAATGTTTATTATTAATCGCAATCGCAGATAATGCAGCGACTCCTTTATATACATATTCGGATTCAGGTTCACCGCCCATAAAATGACTGAACCAATTTAACAGGTTATAGGCATGACGACGTGAGGTAGGAATGTCTTGATATGATTCTTTTATTTTCTCTAAAACAGTTTTAGCCGCTTTGTAATCATCAAACCGGGATAACCATGTAGCATTGTTTAGTTGTGAATCTAATTTTGCTTGCTCAACTTTTTGTTTTTCTGATATTGCAATTTGTTCTTGTTGTCTTGCGTTGTCACGCTCTGTATATGCCCAATTGGCAAACATAGACACTATAACCAAAAATACTAATAATATAGCCCCTATCCCACCGCTCCATATTAATTGCAATTGACGTTGTCGTATTATTTTCTCTTGTTTTTGTTTCTGTTCTTGTTCTTCTTTTTCACGTTGCTCTTTTAACTCTTTCGCTTTCTTACTTTCGCTTAAAAAATACATAGCAAGCTCAAAATTTTTCCCATAACGACTGGCCCACAGTGCATTAGGTTCTTCTTTTTTATGCCATGCTAAAGCATTTTCTAAATCAAGTGATCGCCATAATGCTGCTTGTCCTTTTTCCCAGCGACGTGCAGTATCTTCTAAGCGACGGTACATATCGGCAGATTCCGCTTCTTTGTCTACCCACTTTTCCAGACGTTTCCAATGTTTAATGACACTTTCATGACTGATGTCTATCATGCTGTCAGGTTTTAAATCGACATCAGGTGAAGGCATTAAAAAATTACGACCGGCTTGACGAAACACATTTATAACCGGAACGATTTGTTCCCATGACGACAAACCCGCTAATTTTTCTAACTCATCCAACCTAGCCGGACTACGTGTATCGCGACGAGCCGGATCACGTTCACAAATACGGCGAAACAAAATTTCAGCCACTTTTTGGGGTTCAGCAGGCACAACAAGATTGGCAAGTTCTGCGTATGCTTGATCAGCATGTTGAGACAAAGCATGAGTCAATTGACCAATTTCTTCATAATCATCTAAAATCAGGGTCGCTTGTTTAGGATTTCTCGCTTTAGCTAAGCTCCACATTCGCATTAACGCATGTTGCAACACGGGCAGTTTGTCGGGAATATCCCCCTTTTCATCAGGATTAGGAGACATTTCATTTAGTAATAAATTGGTTAACGTTGCTTCAATCTGATCACCAAATACCTTCGCTGGCCCTTCAATCGTTTGATGTAACTGTTTACGAGTCAAACGAGGAGTAAGAAATAAACCTTGATTAATGGCTTCTGGCAGACGATGAAATAATGCACAATCACCCATAAATTCTGATCGCATGGTAATCACAACATACACAGCGGTATGTTCACTACTCTTTAATAACAGCCTGACAAACTTTGCTGAATCGTCTATTTGCCCTTGTCGGTAGTAGCGAAAAAGTTCTTCAAATTGATCAATCACCAATAATAAATTAGTGTTTTTTTGCAAAGGTGAGTCTTTTAAAATGTCATTTAAACTTAATGGTCCACGACGTAATTGCGCTTCTAAAAAGCTAGGAATTTCTGCTTCACTAATATCATCAGGAAAATGCGTGGTATATTCTTTTTTTAATGCGGTGTCTTGAGCCAAAGCATTTGCTAGACGAAAAAAAGGACGATCACTCGGCGTACATTCAGCAATCCGCCAACGTATGCCGGCACTAGGCAGGAGACCTCTGTCTAAACCGCTTAATAAACCAGCGCGTACCAGTGAAGACTTACCACAACCCGATAAACCAAGCACCGCTAAAAAGTGTGTATCACCGAGTCGTTCTATTAGTTGATTAGACAATTCGTCACGCCCAAAGAAAATATCAGTTTCTTCACGTTTGAAAGAGGGCAAACCGGGATAGGGATAATCGCTCATGTTTTTAAAATCCGTATAAATTCTGGTAAACAGGTGTCAGTTCGCGGTGTAGGACATTCAAGTATATGCACGTAAGGTAAACTCAAAGATAAAGGCGGTTTATTCAAAGTTTTATACACCGCAACTTTGAAAGGTTGATCACGTTCAATTCTCTTGCGCCGACAATACAATAATTGTTCCTCAACCCAGCCTTTGAGTGTATTATCATAAACCACAATAACTGCATCACACTCTAAATATAATTGGTCTATATAATTGTTTCGATCTTCTACCTTATTGTAGTCAGATATTTTTGGGGACAAGCTATTACCAATATCATGTTCATTTAAAAAGTCTTGAATTTGATCAGCTAATAACACATCGTCTGGTGCTGCATGAATAAACACCAGATTTTCGCCTTCAGTTTTATCTATCTTTATTTTTTCGGGTATCTCTGGTTTCAAGTCATTAATAATATGTTCTTGAAATTCTATCAAAGTTGAAACAATAACAGTGTTTTGCATCAACAAACGTTTGTGATCCTGATTTTTGGTTTGACTTAAATCTAATCTCTTATCGCGCCATTGAAGAATTGGCAAATTTATAGTGCTAGCACATTCATATTGCAATTGGGGCAAACCATAACCCTTTTTTTCACTCAACAGTTGTACAAATAAGTCACATTGTTTTAAGTCTTGTTTTAATTGCTGTTGAGAATGATTGTCGAATAACGGATAAAGTTTCTTGGGTAATACTTGTATACTTTGTTGCTCAAGATAACGTTTGATTTCGTCACGAGACTCTTCCAAATCATCTGAAGCTAAAGCAAGAAAAACAGTATGTTTATAGGACACAGGCGTGACTGCTTGTATAGGAGCTGTTCTTAGAAATTTTATTTTATCGCTTAATTCACGCGCAAGATCGTCCAACTTTTGATAATACTCAAATTCTTCTGGATGCGGTTTAGGCGTTGCTAAAGTATGTGTTCTTCCTGTATCATCCTTTACCCAAAATTTATAACCCAGTAAATCGCTAAGATTTTCGGGTGGTTCCAGTTCATCACATTTAACAACAAATACACGCCCTGAGTTTTCACCTACTTGAGCTAAAAATAGGCTAAGTTCCAAACGACACCATTCTGATTCGAGATAACCACGGGACAAAATTAACAAAAACGTCGCAGCGTTTTCTATTTGTTCAATAATATGGGGCGTGACTGCCGTATTGCCACGTACCTCATTATCCATCCACAACGAATAAGCATCAGCACGACCTAATTTTTGCCCCAATAAAATTTTTAGTCCGTTGATCAGTGTTGTTACCCAGCCCTTATCCACGCCGGGTAATGGCTCATTGTCCACATGAGCGTAGCTAACGAAAATGTCATATTTATTCATCTGGCGAGCTTGGCTATCTTTGTCATTGTTATCCTAACTTCTGTTAAGCAGGTTAAATTTTTTTTGGAATAGTATGATATTCATCAATCAATTTTAAAGAAAAGGGGACAATTGCTCTTACGACAAAATTTTAAAATATTATTTTAATTCTAAAGATTGCATTTTTGGCTAATTTATTAAGTTATTGTTTTTAAAAGATTAAAAATAATTTTTCATGAGAGCAATTGCATTCAGCACGTAGGGTGCATAAGCGATAGCGTCATGCACCAAACACGGAACGTCATTTTGAACGACGTTTTTTAAATGGATGAATTCGGTGTATGACGCGCAGCGATACACCCTATGAGCTATTCACATTTAACCCCCTTCAGGGTTGACACATCAACGCCAATTCCTAAACCCCAACGGGGTGAAACGTGAAACGAAGTAGCGGAACGCTCATAGCCATAGGTGAAACCTATGGAACGATGGAATTGTGGAACGATGGAAACATGGAACGATGGAAACATGGAAATATGGAAATATGTATCAATAATTCAACGTGATCTAAATTAAATACTTTTCCTCAAAATCAATCTCAAATTCTTTCAATAATGTTTTATATTCATCCAGAAAAGAAATATTTTTGTGATGTTCTTCTTGATTCTTGATATATGCAATTAAATTCTCTTTCGCATCATACGAATAGGTAAATGCACCATAACCACTTTGCCAATACCCGAAATTCGGAAAAACTTGATTTTCCTTTATGAATTTAGAACTCGCCACCTTAGTTCCATAGGTTTCACCTATGGCTATTCACATTTAACCCCCTTCGGGGTTGACACATCAACGCCAATTCCTAAACCCCAACGGGGGTGAAACGTGAAACGAAGTAGCGGAACGCTCATAGCCATAGGTGAAACCTATGGAACTTGAACCACGATCTATTCGCTGAGCGATCCCACCTTGCCCACCATTTTTGGAATCACAACGGTGTTTACCCACATGAAATTGAAACGGTGGGCAAAACAAAAAGACGTTTTACCCACCCTACCTGACTGAAAAAACTTGAAAATATAGTATAACTCATTGAATTTTAAAGTTTTAATGATGATGGGTTGTGCTATCGCTCTACCCATCCTATTTAAAAATCAATGATTAATCAATTGAAATTGAACCGCGCGCTAATAAACGACTAAACAGAAGTCTGTTCATCAATGGGCAATGACAGTTTTAATTCTACTATGCCATTGGGGATCATATTGATTATGTGAGAGGTTTGTACGTCTTGACCCTCCACAATTCCATGTACAGTCACCTTGTGTTGACCCGGCATAATATGCCCTATTTGTAACTGAGGGCTTGTCATCAGTGCGACAGTTAAACAGTCTATCACCACATTTAAACCCTGTTTGGCGCAAGTGGCATTAGTCACTGTGAGATCAATAATACCCGGCTGGTAAAATTCACGTTTTTCCCTCGTGGACATTTGCAATTGAGCCAGATTACTTTGAAACTCGCTCGTCCATAATTGGATTTCTTGTTCAATCTCAGTCAGAATTTTCAGACGAAAGGCCTTGATGCGGTGGAGTATCTTTTTATACTGGGCCGATGTGGGTGTATCACTCTTGACTTCTGACCACATCAGTATCCAATCGGTTTGAAATTCAGCCAAGTCCTTTTGCAAAGAAAAACTGGTCGTTATGTAGCGCATCCATGAGGAAGAAAGGCCCATGAATTTGTCCAATGCCATACAAGTTGCCGCTATAGCAAGGGCAATATAGCCGTATTGCGCATTCACTTGTTGGATATAAGGCAAGTCTATACCTTGCAGGATAGGAAATAATCCACCGATACAAGTGAGTAAAATGGCAAGAACACGTAGAAACCTTGAACCAAGAGATTTGAGTTTTTTCTTGCTTATGTACCAGTTGATGCTTTCAATGGCTTTGTTTTCTACTTCTTCGCGAAGTGCTTTTAAATAGGCGGCAGGGCTTTGCCCTTCTTTTATATCTGGTTCAAGAAGGGAAGCCGGATAAAGATCAGATTTTGGTTTACTCATGAAATATGGTTTCCTTTTACACGAGAATTTTATGCATCCAAGTGCAATCAATTTGGGTATATAAATGAAAAATGAAGTCAATTCAATCAGTTATAAAATAAGGGTTATCAATTGAATTTTTGTAGGAAGATAAGGCGAAGTTTTGGGGCAGGCGATTGTAGGCGTATAAAGCGAGGCTTTGTGGGATATTTATCGTTCCGCTGGAACTGCGGATACGCACAGCGATAGCGGTCCACGACATTTTTTAAATAAACATAAAACAATAAATCTGTCTGTAGATTATTATTTGAACCAACACACATTGCGAATGATGTTCGAGCGAAAAATTTTTACACGCCAAATTTTCCGCTCGAAATGAGGTGACTTCGCTGCGCGAAGAATTCCAATCACCGAACGATCAATATTCCAGTGCTTTACGCCGTCTTTCCATCATTTCGTTGATGATGGGGCGGAAAATAATTTGCATGGAAAAACCCATCTTGCCACCAGGCACTACCAAAGTGTTTGGGCGCGACATAAATGAGTCATGGATCATCGACAACAAATAGCTGTAATCTTGATCACGGTATTTATTAAAGCGAATCACCACAAGACTTTCATCTGGAGTTGGGATATCGCGTGCGATAAAGGGGTTAGAGGTATCTACCAAAGGCACCCGTTGAAAGTTAATATGGCTGTTGGTAAATTGGGGGGTAATGTACTGCACATAATCGGGCATGCGCCGCAAAATCGTGTGAGTCACTGCCTCTGCGGAATAGCCCCGTTCACCCACATCGCGGCTGATTTTTTGTATCCATTCCAGATTGACACTGGGTACCACCCCAATCAATAAATCCACCCATTGTGCGACATTGAACTCTTCTGTGATAACGCCACCATGTAAACCTTCATAAAACAGTACATCAGTGTTTGAAGGAATATTCTCCCACGGTGTAAACGTACCCGGCTCTTGCTTATAAGGTACTGCCTCCTCCTCATTGTGCAAGTATTTACGATTTTGCCCAACACCCGTCTCCGAATATTGGCGAAATAAGTCTTCCAATTTATCAAAGAGATTGGCTTCCTGACTAAAGTGACTGAGATCTCTACCTTCTTTGTCAGCCTCTACGATGGCTTTTTTCATTTCCTGACGATCATAGCGGTGAAAACTATCACCTTCGATAATCGCTGCCTCATGTCTTCCCCGACGGAAAATATCCTCAAAGGCTTTTTTGACAGTAGTTGTTCCAGCGCCAGATGAACCAGTGATGGCAACGATAGGATGTTTTTCTGACATATATTTTTCCTAACTAATTGATAATAAAGAACTTATAAAAAATAACATGGAACATGGAGTCCAAAGCTTTAGCTTTGGGGGGCATGGAGTCCAAAGCTTTAGCTTTGAAGGGCATGGAGTCCAAAGCTTTAGCTTTGGGGGGCATGGAGTCCAAAGCTTTAGCTTTGGGGGGCATGGAGTCCAAAGCTTTAGCTTTGGTAGCCCTAAAGCTGAAGCTTTGGACTCCAATTAAAAAAATTAAAGGCGAAAATGCCGCACCGCTCTCAGCAATTGTGGTAATGTTTGAACTTGACTACGATAACGGATTTGCACATAAAGTGCAATCACTTGTTGAATGTCAGTTGCTAAATCAGGACGAGCAGTACTGAGACGAGTGGCATAATCCAAGGGGCCTTCGCTAGGGTGGCGAGGGAAACCGTGTCGCGCCAGCTTTTTGCAAAAGCGTTGGTAAATCTGTTGTGCCTTGTCTTGTCGCACATAATGAGGACGTAAAAACATCCACGCAGCATAGCTTAACAAAAAAAACGAAATAATAATTATCAATAAAATCGCCATGTCGCGCCAATGGATATCTTCTAATCCTATCTGGCTTAATAGTTGCCGCTGTTGGGCAGGATTATAACCCAATACCCATTGATTCCAACCATTATTGATCGCATCCCAAGTATTATGTATTTGTTCCCACATTTTAACAGGTGTGGAATCACGATGCCAATTTGTTTCAAAACCAAAGGGGTTAAATTCACTTGGCAGGGCAGTATCAATACCTTGCTCGACCCGTTCAGGCGCGACGGCACTTGTCGGATCAATGCGTACCCAACCTTTGTCTTGTAACCACACTTCGCTCCAAGCATGTGCATCGCGTTGGCGTACAATTAAGTAATTACCAATTGGATTGATCTGCCCCCCTAAATAGCCTGTGACTATTCGTGCTGGGATACCCGCTGCCCGCATGAGCACCGTAAAAGCAACCGCATAATGTTCGCAAAACCCCCGGCGTGTTTTAAATAAAAATTCGTCAACAGGATCATTTAATAATAAGGGTGGCGTATAAGTATACACAAAAGGTGCTTGATTAAAATATTGCAAGGCGCGTTGTACAATCGCCGCTGGTTCACTATTTTCTTGCTGCCATTGATTTGCCAAAGCACGAGTGCGAGGATGTTGTCCCTTTGGAAGACGCAAACTTAAACGATATTGTGAAACTGTTAGGGCATAAGCACGATAATGGGTATAAGAACGCAATTGATAACGAAGGCGTTGTCGTATGGGTTTATGCGCCAACAATTGATAATCCGAATTCATAAAAGCTTGAGGCGGTGTATCAATGGGTAAGTCTAAAGCAAATAACCACCGCTCATTATGCGGTTCTAAAGTGATGCTATAGTCGTAAGGCTGATCGGTGACTTGAAGGTTTCTTTGAGCAATGGCTCTATTTTGTTTAAATCCTGTTTTCCAATCGCGTCCATTCGTCCACCATAATACAGGCCCTCGCCAATAAAGTTCATCAGGTGGCGGTATCGCCCCTTTAAATTTAACGCGAAAAGCGATTTCATCCGAACGGCTTAATTGACTCACATTACCCAACGACAAACTATTGCTTAAACCAGTGACAGCACTATGACTACTTTTAGGCAAAGTCCAAAAGGGTCCTGCGACCCGGGGAAATAAGATAAATAATACCAACATCACTGGCAACGCTTGCATCAATAAAGTCGCTGATAGGCGTAAACGCTGGCGCGTTTTTAGACTATTATTACTATCACTTAAACTAATCAGCGTCGCTGTTGTCACTACCATGACCACACTCATATACAAAGCAGTGGGAATGGATTGTGAATATAAAAAATGGGTAATGATTAAAAAATAGCTTAAAAAACAAAGCAGTAGCGCATCACGCTGATTCTTCATTTCCAGCAGCTTGAGTCCACATAAAAGCACCAGCAAGGCAATACTGGCATCACGTCCAAGCCATCTACTATAGCTCAAAGATAAACCCAATAAAATCAGTAATGTTAAGGCAAATTGCATCCAAGTGCTGGGCAAAGTCAATCTGTCACGGGTCATCAAATAACGTCGTCCAAGTAGTACAGCAAAAGCTATCGGAACCCATACAGGTAAACGAGGCATATGTGGCAAGACGACTAAGATCAATGTTGCCATTAACCACAATAAATTAGATAAGGAAGGAAAGAGGGGGCGAGTTATCATTGTGAATGACGCTTTTTTTGGGAATTGGGTGAGTACTTTATTTTGTCATGCAGGAGTACAAAGCTTTAGCTTTGTACTCCAAAAAGATTATTTACTTAAAAATA
>Ga0233403_10000935_pt1 | contig 13861 bp, 9 predicted proteins | sample Na_oxic_1_MG_FD_179866 | JGI IMG/M metagenome (GOLD analysis project Ga0233403, IMG submission 179866) | Seawater microbial communities from Saanich Inlet, British Columbia, Canada - Na_oxic_1_MG | ecosystem: Environmental > Aquatic > Marine > Inlet | place: Canada: British Columbia | collected...
AAAATATTAAATAGTTATGGATTTGGCATAACTGTAATTTGCCTAGGAATTATATTGATTTTCACCAATGCCGCAATGATGCTACCGACTTTTCCATAGCTTCTAAAGTATTGCCATGCTGGATTATGAGGCGATACGAAGGCGGTTACAATTTTACTATCATGTTTGAAGAAGATGGAGAATTAATTAAATCATGAATATGAAGAAGATTTTAGCAGTACCATTGGTATGTGCGGGGCTATCCATGCCTGCTGTGACGTTAGGCTCACCAATAGAGCCGGGATTTGACCTGTTTATTACACCAGGGCCAAATTTCGAGAAAGAGCCGCCTCGCGGAACGTATATTGATTTTCCAGATGGTAGTAGAGTCTGGTTAAAGGGGAACAGTAAACTGCTTGCCTCTGAAGATATTGGTCGCACCGACACAATCGTTGAGCGCAAACCGGGGAGTGATCCTGACTTTGATTTTCCAGATGGGGAGGTGACTAATATAGGTATTGAAGTGGTTGCTCTGTCTTTGAAGAGCATCGAACCCTTTCCCTTTGATGTAAGCAAAGCTCCGCCTGAGGCTACACGTTATGTGGATGATTATGTGGGAAATGCTGATCTTTATGTGACAGTTAATGCACTAAAGGATCGTCCTAGTGTAGGGTTAGTTAAGCTTCCCGATCTTCCACAGCCAGACAAATTAAAACTCTCCATTGGTTCAATGACTATTGACCATAAAGGTAACCCTGATGGATTACCTTCCCAAGGAGATTTCACCTCTGAATTGAAGGTTTATGCAGACTTAATATTTGTCGTCGCTGGCGAAGATATTGGTGATGAAGCCAATTGGCTTGCTTCCATGCCAGCCCCAGACACTGTGAAACTAGAAGGCAAAGGACACTGGACACATGAACTACCAGCGGATAATAAGCAGGATGTTATGCATAATGATGACTATCCCGCAGGAGAGTTCTATGTGACAAAGATAAAGCACGTAGGCCCACACCCCGTAACACTATCAGTCACACTCGACTATTTCACCGCCACCGCCGGAAACAGCGAAGTAGCCTTGAAATGGGCAACGGGCACTGAGAAAGACAATGCCGGATTTAAAGTTTGGAGAGGGCAACCTTTGGGCGGGCAATGCTCCAATGATCCAAACAATTACACGAATGTCCAAGCGATTAGCCCTTTGGTGGCTTCTCAAGGCACTGAAGTTTCGGGTGCGACTTATACGATGACAGATAGTAATGTCGTGTCTGGAAATACGTATTGCTACGCGCTAGAAGATCATGATTTTGGTGGTAAAAGTACTTTCCATCTGGACGACATCGTTTCTGCTATGCCGTAATAGTGCTAAAGTAAGTAGTGAAGTCTTTGAGCAAACCTGACAGGTTTCAAAAACCTGTCAGGTTTATACTCATTAAAAAAACCAAGTTTCTACTAGAAGCTTGGTTTTTTTTTGCCTAATTTTTTGGAGTCCAAAGCTTTAGCTTAAGGTGGTTTTGTGCCATTGTTTAAAGCAATTGAGGATGGATGAATAAATGGATGTTAAAGATTTTTGTAACTAGGTAATATCCGGCATCTAGTACTTAGGAAAAGGGGAGTGATCGGATTGGTGCGAGACTGTAGCTCACTTTATCGAACAAAGGCACACCCTACAAGCTCATAACGAGAGACATATCACACATAAAGAAGTTCATTCCCCGGATCCGTTGTACTAAAGTTTAATTTATTTCCATTTACCCCTATTATTACAATACCTTCGCCAATCTCAAAAATTGTTGTTTCGGGAATGAGGTACGATTTCCCGAAACCTATATACCATGATGGTTTCGGGAAATCCGCTTCGCTCAATTCCCGAAACAACTATCCAATTGGCGAAGGTATTGTTATTAGTTAACGTTTTTTAACAAAGGTAAAAAAATCATGTCTCCAAAAACTTTTCTAATCTTTTTATTGTTCTGGCTTACCAGTAGTCTTTTTTCCAATGTCATAGCGCATCCCTATATCCAAATCATCGAAGAAGATGAGTATGGATTAACATTAGAATTAACTTTGCCCCACTTTGAGATTGAAACGCGCCAAACATCTGCGCCATTTTGCCAAAGAGTGGTTATGCCCACTTGGGGAAAAAAACTAAAAATTGGCTATCCCGAATTGCCGATGACGAGTGTATTCGTTCAAGTTCCCCAAGATGGGCAGATAACGACACAAGTTCTTGAAATACAAGATGAAATATTGCAAAATGTCGATTTGTGTCCAGTGCCAAAGTTGTCGGATGAGGGGGAAATGACTTTTGAAAGGGATGATGATGCTTATCAGCAAAGCGTTTTTTTTCCGGGTTCTTTGCTTGAGGTGGGCTCACAGGATATTTTGCGCGGTGTCTTTATCAGTCGTGTGCGAATTTTCCCGTTTTGGTGGAATCCCCTAACTAAAAATTTGCGCTACTTTAATAAAATCCGTTTTCGGGTGCAATTTGAAAATGCTTTAAAAGAAATGCTTTCCCTCCGGCAAAGAAGGCTTGATGTAGGTGATGTCTATGAAGGCTTGTTGCAAAGAACAATTATCAATTATCCGGGTAGCCACGCGCCTCGCACATCGAATAGTGAAAATTATACGCGAATTCCTCTGGGGAGGGAATTTAGGAAAATGGCAGAATTGAGGAAGGTGCCAACCAGATATGTTAAACAATTTGATGCTCTAAAAATTGAAATCACAGAGGAGGGTATTTATAGATTGTCTTACCAAGATTTAGCTGACGCTGGTTTGCAAACCCAGTGGATGAAGCCGGAGCATTTGCATCTTTTTAATCAGGGGCAAGAAGTGGCTATCCAAGTGAATTCTCAAGAGCCTTCCCAATTTCAGCCCGGTGACACAATCCAATTTTATGCTCAAAGTATAGACAGTCGCTTGACTGCTATCAATGTCTATTGGTTATATTGGCGCAAAAAAGGTTTTGGCAAACGGATGGCTCGGATTTCCAGTTTTGTTCCTTCCGAGGGTGAAAAAATTCCGGCTTTTTTTGAGCGGCTTCACTTTGAAAAAAATAGTTCATTGTGGTTGGAAACCCCCAATGCGCCAGAACAAGATTATTGGTTTTGGCAAAGATTGAATGCTTCTGACATAAAAGAATATAGCCTCAATGTGCCTACCCCAGCGTCTAATTCCACTGAAGAAGCCATTGTGCGCGTCAATTTTCATGGGCGTAGTACCGCTCCCCCGCATCCCAATCACCATACTTTGATTAAGTTAAACGGTACTGTGATTGGGGATGAGTCTTGGGATGGCGATTCACCATACACTCAGGAAATGCGCGTTTCTTCAGAACTTTTTGTTGATGGCAAAAATACCCTGACGATTGAAATGCCCGGCGATACCGGTGCTGTGGTAGATGTGATTTATCTCAATTGGATAGAAATTGAATATTGGCGAGATTTTAAGGCAGTCAAAAATAGTCTCGCGTTTAACGTCACCGGTAATGGCAAAATGTTGGTGGCGATTAACCAAATGACTCAAGCAGACATGGTGATTTATGATATTACTAATCCCTTTGAGGTGGCTGAAATCATCAATTTTGCCGTTACCGGGGAAAAACGAAATTACCAAGCCACCTTTGAAACGCCAGTTATGGATGAAGAAAAACGCTACTTGATTTCAACAACGAAACAAATCAAATCGCCACTCAACATTACGCCGGTTCAGCCTGCCCGGCTCAAAAGTCCCAAAAACGCGGCTGACTATATTCTCATTACCGCGAAGGAATTTTTACCCACCGTGAAACCTTTAGGCGAATTACGCCGCCAACAAGGCTTGCGCGTTAAAATCGTCAGCGTTGAAGATATTTATAATGAATTTAACCACGGCTTATTTGATCCGGCAGCCATCAAAGATTTTTTGCAGTATGCCTATCATAATTGGAATCCGCCAGCACCAACTTACGTCTTTTTAGTGGGCGATGCCAATATCAATTATGAAAATAAGCGCACTAAAAAAGGTAATCAAGCCCCGGCGCATCTATCGGCATCGTGGGAAGGCTTAACCCCGGATGATAACTGGTATGTCAGTGTCGATGGTGACGACATTTTACCGGACATGTTTATTGGCAGAATCCCCGCCAATGAGCCGCAAACGGTAACCGCTTTGATTAATAAAATCATTCGGTTTGAACAATCCACTCGTGAAAATCCGCAGAAAGTTTTGCTCGTTGCGGATAGTAACACTGAATTTGAGGATTTAAATGAAGGACTTTTTGATTATCTGCCGGCAGAATTTTATGCTGACAAGATTTACTTGCGTTCCTATTTTGCGGACGTAGCCAAAGATAAACGGGATGAAAAAATAGCCCAAGCCACCCAAGACATTATTACCAGTTTTAATCAGGGCGTGATGATTAGCAATTACATTGGGCATGGTGTCATGGATAGATGGAGCCAAGCGAAGGGATTATTTAAACCGGATGATGTTCATAGCCTCAACAATGAAGAACAATTAGCCTTTGCGTTAATGCTAACTTGTATCAATGGCTATTTTGTTAATGCTAATAAATACTCGCTTGCCGAAGAATTTTTGTTAGCGCGAGGCGGGGCAATTGGTGCCTTTGCACCAAGCAATGTGAGTTATACGTGGGAAGATCAGATTTTAGCTAATGCTATTTTTTCAAGCATTTTTGAGCAAGGCAATAGAGTACTTGGTGCTATCACCACGCAATCCAAAATCACGGCTTATGAACAAGGCGCATCACAAAATGTACTGCAAATGTTCACGCTGTTTGGTGATCCGGCGGTTAGTTTAAAAGAGTGGCAGTGAATACAGCGAATGATGGGCGATAGCCAAGAAATCCGATTTTTCCCAAAAATCGGATTTCTTTGGCAGCCTTCAAAAGTAGTTGACAGTTGTTTCGGGAATGGAACGAAGTGGATTTCCCGAAACGAAAGCCAAATGTGGGTTTCGGGAAATCCGCTCCATTCCCGAAACAACTGTTCACTACTTTTATAGGGATATGAAGGGTGCCAAAAATGACCGATAATTTTTCACCCCGATTTATGTTCCACAGATGGAATCGGTGGCTATTCACTGATAGAAATTCACCGAACCGTAATCGGCGTTTGTAACATATACGTCGTTGTGAGTATCGCATCACCTTGCTGGAGTGCTTTAACGTAACAACTAATACTAGTGCCATCGGTTGATGGAGCGGCGATGCTTTGGATAATACCAATGGGTGCTACAGTACACGTTGAAAGGAGTGTATCTATTTTTATCTCTGAGTCAACCACCAATTCCAATTCTTCGCCAATTAACATTGTCAAAGGTTCTTGTGAGAGAGGTAAGGGAGAAGAGTTGAGCCTATTTGTAAAAAATGTCGTGGCAGTAGTAACGTTAGATAGTTGCCGAAATAATATTTCATCAGAATCTGCTTCGACGGAACTATAAAACGCATAAAATGTGTAACTACCCTCAATTCCCGGATATACGTCTAAAGAGAAAAGGTGATACTTTGCCTCAATATCCGCAAGTTCCTTCGTAATAATATTCCGTCTATATGGTTGGGGGGTAAGGCTAAATAGTTGGAGCAATGTTTCTGTCATGTAATAAAAAGTATTATTTGAATCCTCAACTGCAATCCATAAATTAATCCGTGGCTCCGCCGGGGCAGTTTGCAAATGTTCCACTAAATCTAGCCTGAACCATTCGCCAACATTATAAGAGTCTTTCAGCCCAATAAATTCCAACTCCGGTAAAACTATGGTTTGCACCAGATTAAATGTGGCTGTCAGCGTCTGGGCTTGATTCATAACAACGGAGCAAGATGGCGTAGCATCGGAACAAGCTCCTGTCCAACCGACAAAGGCTGAGCCAGCAGCCGGCTCCGCTGTTAAGGTGACTTCAGTGTTTTCCATAAATTCTTCGCTACAATCACTGCCACAATTAATGCCATTACCGATAATCGTGCCGGTGCTGGTACCCTGTTGGTTCACGGTTAACGCAAATATCGCTGCTTGATTAAATGTTGCCGTTACATTTTGAGCCTTGCTCATGGTGATTTGGCAAGATGTTAGCGTACCGGAACAAGCCCCTGCCCAACCCGCAAAGACAGAGCCAGCAGCCGGCTCCGCTGTTAAGGTGACATCAGTGTTTTCAATGAATTCCGCGCTACAATCACTGCCACAATTAATGCCATTACCGATAATCGTGCCGATGCCAGTACCCGCTTGGTTGACGACTGTTAATGCAAATACCGCTGCTTGATTAAATGTTGCCGTGACATTTTGAGCTTGGCTCATAGTGATTTGGCAAGATGTTAGCGTACCAGAACAAGCCCCTGTCCAACCGGCAAATATGGAGTCGTTCCCGGGCTCAGCCGTTAACGTAACCTCGGAGTTTTCGGCATATTGCTCACTACAATCACTGCCACAATTAATGCCCATACCAGTGACAGTACCATTGCCTTCTGGATTCACTATCAAAGTAAAACTTGGTATCTCATCAAAAGTTGCCGTGACATTTTGAGCCTGGTTCATGGTGATTTGGCAAGATGTCGTGCCAGAACAAGCCCCTGTCCAACCGGCAAAAATAGAATTGGCAGCTGGGGTTGCGGTTAATGTCACTTCGGGATTATCAACATATTCTTCGCTGCAATCATCACCACATTCAATGCCCTCACCAGTGATGGTACCAATACCGTTTTTAATTACGGTGAGAATAGACATATTATCGCAAGCGGGATATTGGTCATCTTCAGAACATAATGGATAATCATTAACAGCATATTCAAAACCGCTGTAATCATTATTTTCATCCCGACATAGTTGATTACCATTAAGCCCCAGATTTCGTAAATTCTTAAGTCCACTCAAATCTGGAATTGGCCCACTGAGTTTATTTTGACTAAGATCAAGTTGGGTCAACTTTGTTAAGGAACGAAAATCCGGAATTTGCCCACACAGTTGATTATGAAATAGCGATATTTTCTCAATTTGGGTTAGGGAATTTAATTCGGGAATTTGCCCGGTGAGTTTATTATTCCGCAAATTTATCTCCCTTAAATTAGTGAGAGCCGTCAAATTTGGTAACGTACCAGCAAGTTTGTTACTAAAGAGGTTTAATTTCTCCAAATTAGTGAGGTTACTTAAATCGGGAATATTACCCACAAGCAAATTCCCAAAAAGATTCAGAGCCACAACATTGCCGTCATCATCAGTCTCAATTAAAGCAAAATCGCGTGGTTCATCAGTAGTATTCCAGCCTTCATTATTTCGCCATTTATCTCCACCGGTGCTGTGATAAAAAATCAACAACGTTTCACACTGTTCTACTGGCACTAGTGACACCCCAGCATTACAATCCGTCTCCGCCGACACCAAAGGAACAATGCCGACAATTCCCATAAACCAAATACCAAAACAGTGGCTCAATGTCACGGTGTGACGTATAGAAAAACCTTTTATATTCAGTAAATTATATAGATACATAATTGTTTATCCTTATAAGGTAATAAATGAGTATAACGAATTAGCGTTGTACAATGGACTTGTGGAATTATTTCTTGTTTTAATCATAGTCAACCATTATTTAAGAATCAACAAAATAACATTTTTTAACCTCGTAAGTTGGCATTATAGACTTTCAGAAAAATAATTGGAGCCAACAGAGGTTTTTCAACAGAGGTTTTTCAACAAATTATATGAACGTCTATAGGATAAAATTGTCACTACAGCGAATCTTAATTTAGAATAATGTTAAACATAAAAATAATTAATTGGTAATGTGCTATTAATCATGTACCATGAACATGTCCCACTATTCAATATAGGACTTACGCATTGACAGATGACAATTGAAATAAAACGAGGATCAAATCCGATTTTTCAAAAAATCGGATTTCTAAAATCAAAAACGAATAGTGGGCAGTAGGATTGCCAAGTTCTATATAGCAAATGGTGAGGTTATTATATGAATTATGCGGAATTAAAAAGTGAAGATGGGTATATGGTTGAACCATCTAAGTGGTCTAAAGAGTACGCCGAATGGCGTGCGACAGATCTTGATATTGACTTAACTGAAGCTCATTGGGATATTGTTAAATTGTTCCGTGAATTTATTGAGGACAAAGCGATAACACCCTCTTCAAGGGTTGCCCAAAAGGAAGCAAAGAAACGTTTTGGGCTTGATAGCAAGGGTTTTTATGCTCTTTTTCCGAATGGTCCTAAACAAGTGGCTATGATTGCTGGTGGAATAAAGCCTTCCGGCTGTTAATTATTTAAGTACCGGTGCATAAACGGTGCTAGACGGGGTTTGCAAAAAAAAACAACGTTTCGGACGGGGTTGCAAACCCCCGTCCAGCAAAAACCATCCCGCAGGTACTTTCTGGTTCCCACGCGCCGGCGTGGGAACCGATTCTGGACGCGCCAGCGTCCCGTCTTTGTGGGCTTGCGGTCCGCGATGTTGGCACGTCGAGAATGCGTTCCCACGCCGGCGCGTGGGAACGAGAAAATGCGTTCCCACGCCGGCGCGTGGGAACGAGAAATTTAAAATTCTTCCCCATTTAGAATTTGCTCTAGTTGCTGTAACCTTTGCGGTGTTCCAATATCCATCCACTGCCCCTCATAATGTTCGCCGCTGACTTGTCCAGCTTGCATGGCTTTACGTAATAAGGGAACTGTGGAAAAACTACCTAAAAAACAATCATTAAATAAATCCGGATGGTAGACACCAATGCCACTAAATGTTAGGCGTGGGATACCCTCTTGATAAATGCGGTGTTTGTCAAGGTGAAAATCACCTTGAGGGTGGTGTTCAGGATTGTTGATTAGGATTAAGTGTGCAAGCCCGGTTAGTGAGTGAGGTAGGTTGGCAAATGGATAATTACACCAAATGTCACCGTTGACTACCAAAAAGGGCTCATCACCTAAAAGTGGTAAAGCGTTGAAAATTCCACCGCCGGTTTCTAGGGCTGAGCTTTCGGGGGAATAGTATATTTGTGCCCCATAGCGGTGTCCATTACCTAAGGCACGTTCAATTTGTTCACCCAAGTGGGCATGATTAATTACAATTTCTGTGAAACCTTCTGTGACTAAATGTTTAATGTGGTATTCAATCAAAGATTGTCCACCGACTTTTAATAAGGGTTTGGGAATAGTATCCGTATGGGGGCGCATACGTTCTCCCCGCCCCGCTGCAAGGATCATAGCTCGCATATTTTCAGTTATCAGTTATTAGATTTAATCAACGTTGCCGAACGGAAGTGGCTATATTATTCGTTATTTTTTCATACCAAAGATTTCAAGTGAGGTTTTGTCTCACGCAAAGGCGCAAGGTTTCAAGATTAACTTTTTATGAGGGCAACCATAAAGGATTGCCCCTACATATCATCGAATCTTGTAGGGGCAATCCCTTGTGGTTGCCCTGAGTAGTTACCTTAATTGTTGCTCATCAATAGACTTTCTGATAATATCTCACTTCGCGCAAAGTCGCAAGATTAACTGACTTAGCGCAAAGCGTGATTTATTTAACTTACCCATAAACAAATTAATGTATAAATCAGTCATCAACGAAACATTTGAAAAGCTTTGGGATGATGCCCATTGGGTAGCAAGTGGATTTGCTTTTTCCCCTGACAATCAAGCAGCTATTGCATTTGTATTTCAGAATCAAGAGTCAGCGTTGGAAGTTTTCCGACAGTGGCAATCAAAACTTGGCAGAATAGATGTCGATGAATTATTACGTATCTCCATTATTGAAGGAGATATTCCGGGACAAGCACCCGGATATACAATTCATCTTACTTCCAACGTAGATGCCATCTTGAAAAATACTGATGTTTCTAAGATGGAGGATGATGAACAACTGCAAATAATGATGATGAGCAAATATCAGAGATTGCAGCCACAAGAGCAGGGGTTAGATAGATTTAAAACCACTTTTGCTCAACGTAAAGAGTATATAATTCTTCCAGCATTCTATATTGAATCAAACGTTCATCCTCATTTTGAGCTATCTATTTTAAAGAAGGAAATTCATTTTAGAAAAGTGGAAGATATTTCTCAAAAGGATATTGACTCATTAGTTTTCAATTATGAAAAATAACCAGTAATGTCCACGATGTCGATGGGCGAAAAGTATCGGGCAGAGGGTGCATTCCCATTTTCACGGTGGTTTAGAATAATTGCCATAGTTCCACCGATTTCATCGGTGGCTATTCACGTTTAACCCCAAAGGGGTGAAACGTAAATAGCCATAGGTGAAACCTATGGAACCTATGGAGCTAAATTGGGTGAATTGCTACCGTTAATTTTATGACCAGAAAAATGGAAATGCGCCCTCGGGCAGACACGCAGGTCTGCCCCTACAAAACCAACATATTCATGGGCTGTAGGGGCGAACCTATGTGTTCGCCCTTGTTCGCCCTTGTTCGCCCTTGTTCGCCCTAGCATTGCGCCGGAGGAACCTGAAAAAACCCGCCCATAACTTTCTATGGCTTTGATGAATTGGAAGAGGTTATCAAATGATAAACAGTGTATCAGATAAAATTATGGAACGCATCCAGCAGAAAGGGCAAGGGTGGGTTTTTATACCTTCCGACTTTTTTGATCTTGGAAATCGAACTGCCGTTTATTCTGCACTAGGACGTTTAAGGGGAAAGGAGAAAATTCGCCATTTTTCATGGGGCCTTTATGATTTTCCCCGATATAGTTCGTTATGGAATGAATTCTGTTTGCCAGACGATGATGTTATTATTGACGCAGTAGCACGTCGAGCCAAATGTGCTATTTTGCCTTCGGGTGCCACGGCTGCTAACCAATTAGGATTTTCGGAGCAAGTGCCAGCTAAATTGGAGTACGTGTGGTCAAAAAAAACCAAGCAACTTCAAATTGACAACTTCACTTTTATTTTTCGTCACGCCCACCAAAGTTGGGTAGCTACCTGTGGGCATTCGATAGCAGGGGTTATTTTGCAAGCTTTGGATTGGTTTGGGGTGAATAGTATTGATGACAGTATGATAAAACACCTTGCCTGTCTTTTGGCAAAATTGTCTAAACAAGATAAGGAATTACTCAAGGCAAATGCCCCTGATTGGGTAATCCCAATTATTAATCGCACCATTCGTGCTTAGGAGATATTTATGCTAGATTTTCTAAATGATTCTGAAAACAATCAGAGGAAAACCTTTGAAAATGCCGTAAAACAATTAGGTTGGAAAAGCAGATTAACGGGATGTTTAAATAGATTAGCAGAAATAACTACTTATACTTTGTCACATTTAATAAAATCAATGACTTGTAGGGTGGATAAAGCGAGAGCGTATCCACCAAAACTGTTGATTAATCTCCGTTAATGTCACTACAACTTTGGAGACTACAAACTAATGAGCCAAATAGTAACACTTCATTTACAGGATAGCTTTTATGAACCTATAAGGCGTATTGCACAAGCGATGGCTCAACCTATAGAATCGGTTTTATTGAAGGCTCTTCAAATGTCTCTACCGCCTCTTGATGGTTTGCCCGCTGAACAGATTGTTGAGTTGACTCAGTTGGAAACCTTAGATAATAGCGCACTCAAGCAATTGTTGTTAAAAACTGTCCCTAAAAAACAACAACAGGAGTTAGAGACTGTACTCAAAAAAAATCAAGCCGGAGTACTCACAGACACCGAACAAAAACAATTAGCAGCATTACAAAAAGTTGTCAATAAAATCATGTTGCAGAAAGCACGGGCGGCGGTTTTGCTACGATTTCGCGGCCAACGTTTGCCAACATTGACTGAATTGCGTCAACTGACAACGGCAACATTATGAGTAAGTACCGAAGCACAAGTTTTTAGGTATTTTGTAGGGTGGGCAAAGTCCTTTTTTTGCCCACCATCAATTATAGAATTTTTTGTCTGAATCAGAATTTACAGAATTATAGAATTTTCAGAATAAAAAACTGATATTTAAGAATTAACCAAATAAAAAGCGGAATTTAAAAATGAATCGAATCACATATCTAAATAAATTAGATTAATTCTGAAAATTCTTAAATTCTGAAAATTCTGATTCAGACAAAAAAATCATGTTCAAAACCCCAGCCATTTCCGCAACCACCCCTTTGGCTTCGTGGCTTTTGTAGTCTCTTGCTTTTTCATGTCCTCAAGCAATATAGCATAGTTTTCTGAATAGAGGCGCACATCAGGATGCTCGGGTTTAAAGAACTTGTTCGCAATTTTTATAGCACGTTCATACAACGGCTTGGCTGATTCATAGTCACCTTGGGCATAATATAAGAATGCTAAGTTGTTAAGGCTTTGTGCTACGTCTGGATGTTCTTGGACAAAGACTTTTTCTTTGATAGCTAAAGAGCGTTCATACAACGGCTTGGCTGAATCATAGTCGCCTTGGGCATAATATAAGTTGGCTAAGTTGTTAAGGCTTTGTGCTACGGCTGGATGTTCTTGACCAAAGACTTTCTCCCAAATAGCTAAAGAGCGTTCATACAACGGCTTGGCTGATTCATAGTCGCCTTTAGTACTGTATAATTCGGCCAAGTTATTAAGGCTAATTGCTACGTCTGGATGTTCTTTACCATGAACTTTTTCCCAAATAGCTAAAGAGCGTTCATACAATGGCTTGGCTGACTCATAGTCACTTTGGGCATAATATAATCCGGCTAAGTTGTTAAGGCTATTTGCTACATCTGGATGTTCTTTACCATGAACTTTTTCCCAAATAGCTAAAGAGCGTTCATACAACGGCTTGGCTGACTCATAGTCGCCTTGGGTTTTATATAATTCGGCTAAGTTGTTAAGGCTTTCTGCTACGTCTGGATGTTCTTTACCAAAGACTTTCTCACGAATAGCTAAAGAACGTTCTAACAACAGTTTTGTTGAATCATAATCTGCTTTACGATGGTATAAATAATAAGCAATTTGATTTAATAAATTCCCAGCTTTTCCAGATTCCAGTTTCCATTCTTCAATCAACTCCACACAAGTTTTGGCGCAAGGCAATAAACGTTCACAAGTTGACCAATTTGAAACATCTTCAGGATCAGGAAAAACACTATTCACCGCCCGCACTGCCTTTTCCGCCCAATCCCGTTGCGTCTCCTCATCCATCTCATGGCGCAAGATACTCTGTACCAAACGATGAATCGTCAATATCTTGGTTGTCGGATTACGCTGGACAAAAGAATACTGCAAGATAACCTTTAACGCTTTATCTAATTCCAATACATCCAAATCTTGAAAAACTTCCTCTGGAATACTATCCGGATGCAAAAACGCACACAGACGTAATACCTCAATCGCCGTTGGATTCGCCGCCACAATCTTTTCAAACGACAATAACCAAGTAACCGTAATTGGATCCGGATGATCATGCTCGTTCAATAAAGTACCCCGCTTCCGTAATAATTCATGTCCGCGTGTCTGATAACGTTCCAAATACCCAGCCAAACCACACTGCGTCTCCCGAATATAAGCCCCCGCCTGATCCAACGCCAACGGCAACGCCCCCAATATCTTAACCAATTGCCCGGCAATTCTCTTATCAAGAAAGTTATAATCCCGTATTTCTCCATATTGACTACGCGGTTGATCCAGAGCCCGCCGCAACAGAAAAATGCCCCCATCATACTGTGTCATTACCGGAATAACCACCGCCGGCGCATAAGGCTCTGTTATCTGGGCGCGAGCCGTCACCACAATATGCTGTTGCTCTCCCTTTGCCAATGCCACAAATTCACCCACAATTTTAACCTCATCCGCATTATCCAAAATCAACAACCAATGGCTATGTGTCGCTAACCAATCCATAACCACCGCGATGATGACTTTTTGCTCAGTTGCATCTTTTTGCGGTAAAAATAAACTCCGCGCTATCGCCACCAAA
>Ga0233403_10000936_pt1 | contig 13842 bp, 10 predicted proteins | sample Na_oxic_1_MG_FD_179866 | JGI IMG/M metagenome (GOLD analysis project Ga0233403, IMG submission 179866) | Seawater microbial communities from Saanich Inlet, British Columbia, Canada - Na_oxic_1_MG | ecosystem: Environmental > Aquatic > Marine > Inlet | place: Canada: British Columbia | collected...
ATTTTTTATTATATGTTTGTATATAAAAGTATAATATATATATATGTATATATTAAAAAATATAATTATATATATATATATATATATATATACTATATATATATATATATATATATATATATATATTTATATTTTATATATATATATATTTATATATATATATATATATATATAATTATATTTTATATATATATACATTTATATATATATATTATACTTTTATATACACATAAGTAATTTTATATATTTAAATTTAATACAAATATTATAAAATATTTGTATTAAACTTTAAATTGGAAGCTTGTTCGAAAGATTATAAACAAAAACTACATTTATAATTTTATTAAAATTTCTATTGTAATTTTCTAGTATTATCTTTTTCATGGAGTACTCTTATAAAAAATAATAGTACTAAAAATTACAATAAGTAAATTTTTATAGAAACTTTTATATTTAACTTAGATTTATATACATATATTTAAAAGTTTGTATCAATTTTTCTTCCTCTCGGTCCCAAACCGGGTATGCCCTTTACACTAAAAACTGTTTTATAACATTTTCCAATATTATAACCAGCTACAACTTACGTTTTTACTAAAAAATGGTGATGGACGGTAAGTATTAAATAAAATAATTATTCAAAAAAATATGTAAAGCTTTTTTACTTTCAAGTCCTGTTTCAAAACTTAACAAAAAGTTTATTCAAAAAAATAATTTATTGTAACTCATAATAACTAAAATATTTTCTAGATTTTGATTTAGTTTACTTTTTTAACAAAATTTTTATTTTATTTTTAAAAAATAATTAAACAACAATTTACACAATTATAATTTTAGCTGTTATTGGGGATTATCAATAAATTACAAGTTCCCCTAAAAATTTTTATTTCAACCTTTTTCTTTTATTTTAAAACTTAATATAATATTATAAATTATTTTTATTTTAATAAAAGGGTCTCTAATCCTTGTTTATTACTTTAATTTAATTATTAAATATTTAAAAAATTTACTTTTCTTGTTTTTACAAAAAAAAGAACAAAAAGTTAAAAACAGTATTTAATAAAAAATAATTTAATTTTTAAGTTATTATTTGGTTTGGCCAACGACTCTGGCACCAAATTTAACGTACGAAATAAGAAAAAACTTTTAAAAATTAGTTATAAGGTGTGTCAACATATTAGATCACAATTTTTTAAAAAGAAAACTTTCCAGAATCAAAAAAATTAATTGGTTTTACACCTTTATAGTCTATTATAGAATAAAAAAACAAGCTTCTTGTTATATTAAAAAAATATAGTATTATTAATAAAAATAATCTCAAAAAAATAAACAATGAACAATAATCAAGTCCCAAAGGAAGCAATTTCTTTTAGTTTACAAAACTAATATACTTAATTTATATATTAAACTACCTTTAAAGTTTTAACCTTTTACATGCAAAATAAAAATACAAAATTATACTAAAACTCTTTAAATTAAATAAAACAAACAGCTCTTTGGGTATAAGTATGGTGTCTAGCAGGTACCCCTAATCTTCACTCAGGAGACCTTCTTAAAGCACTTCTTTGTGTTCCACTACGTCCTGCAATAAAAGCTTCAACAAAACCACATATTAACAAAAATAAAGCTATTAATCTTAATAAACTACCAAAAGAAGCAATTATATTTCAAAAAGCAAAAACGTCAGGATAATCCCTATAACGACGAGGTATTCCTTGAAGTCCTAAAAAATGAAGAGGAAAAAATGTTAAATTTACTCCTACAAACATAATTAAAAAAATAACTGCAGAATACCAAAATCTCAAAATAGTACCTGTTAACAACGGTAACCATAAAGTTGCTCCACATAAAATTCCAAACACTGCTCCTATTCTTAAAACATAATGAAAATGTGCAACAACATAATAAGTGTCATGAAAAGAAATATCTAACCTTCTATTTCTTAAAACAATACCAGTAACTCCTCCTACAACAAATAAAAATAAAAAACCGAAAACTCATAATATTGTTGAAGATCAAAAAATTACACTTCCATACAAAGAAGCAAACCAACTAAAGACTTTAATTCCTGTAGGAACAGCAATAACTATTGTAGCAGAAGTAAAGTAAGCACGTGTATCTAAATCTAACCCAACAGTAAACATATGATGAGCTCAAACTACACAACCAAGTAAACCAATTGATATAATTGCATAAACTATTCCTAAAGAACCAAATACTTCTTTTTTTCCTCTTAAATATATAATAGTATGTCTAATAATACCAAAAGAAGGTAAAATTAAAGCATAAACTTCAGGGTGCCCAAAAAATCAAAATAAATGTTGAAATAAAATTGGGTCTCCTCCTCCATTAGGATCAAAAAAAGATGTATTAATATTTCGATCTAATAAAAGTATTGTAATACCCCCAGCAAGCACAGGTAAAGAAAGAACTAAAAGAATAACAGTAATAATAATTGCTCATACAAAAAGACTAATTTTTTCAAAAGTAATTTCTCTTCTTCGTAAATTTAGAAAAGTAACAAGAAAATTTACTCCCCCCAAAATTGAAGAAGCCCCAGCTAAATGTAGTCTAAAAATAACAAAATCCACACAATTTCCAGAATGTCCCATAGCTCTTGATAAAGGGGGGTAAGCAGTTCACCCTGTTCCAGCCCCTCTTTCTACTATTGAAGAAATTAATAAACAAACAACCGCTGGAGGTAATAATCAAAACCTAAAATTATTTAAACGAGGAAAACTTATATCAGGACAAGATAATATTAAAGGTAAAAACCAATTACCAAACCCTCCAATTGCAATAGGTATAACCATAAAAAAAATTATTAATATAGCATGTGCAGTAACAACAACATTATAAATTTGGTCCCTCCCTAAATAAGAGCCAGGACCACTAAGCTCTAAACGAACAAGAAAAGAAAATCTAGCTCCTAAAATACCCCTTCAAATACCTGTTAAAATATATAACGTACCAATATCTTTATGATTTGTAGAAAAAAACCAACGTTTCATTTTGATTCTATGACTTTTTAGAAAAATTTTAATTATTGTTTTTATTTTGATAAGTGTTGCTTTTTTTACCCTTGTAGAACAAAAAATACTAAGATATACTCAAAATCGAGTAGGTCCAAACAAATTTTCTGTTCTTGGAGTCTTACAACCTTTGTTAGACGGAGTAAAACTTGTTTTCAAAGAAAATCTTCCCTCTTTTAAAAGAAATTTTTTTACTTTAATTTATACTTCTATAATGTTCTTTTTGATTATAGTTCTTATTTGATTTATTGTACCTACATTTTTAAATAACTCTATTACTAAATACTCTTCTTTTATTTTTTTAATTTTATTAGGTATCTCTTCATATGTAATTTTATTAACTGGTTTAATTAGAAAATCTAAGTTTGCAATTATTGGAAGTTTACGTGCTTCTGCACAAACAATTAGTTATGAAATTAGATTAGCTTTTATTCTTCTTTCTCCTTTATTACTGTGACAAAATATTTCATTTAAATCTACTTTCTTTTTTTTAAACCCCTCTCTCTTTCTTTTTCTTTTATGATGAATTTCTTGTATTACAGAATGTAACCGAGCTCCTTTTGATTTTGCAGAAGGAGAAAGAGAGCTAATTAGAGGTTTTAATGTAGAATATTCAAGACGAAATTTCATTTTTATTTTTTTAGGTGAATACGGAATAATATTAGGATTTTCCTTATTAACCACAACAATTATATTTTCTTCTTCTTTAATTATATTTATTTTATTAATTAGCTCTTTTCTTATTATTCGAAGAACATTTCCCCGATTTCGTTATGATATACTTATAAAGCTTTGTTGACTTTCAGTTTTACCTTTAAGAATAGCTTTTTTGTTTTTCTTTATTATTATTAAATAAAATAGTTAAACGAATTATCGTTTATAGCTACGAACTATACCTTTTAAACTATTTTTAAAGCCCCCTAATTTTTTCTATAGAATAATTAGAAACCAAAAAAACATAAATCAAAGCTTGTATAAAAGCAACAAAACCCTCAAACCACCTTAATATATGAAAAAGAGCGCGAGAAGCTTCTGCTTCTTCCAACAAATTAAAAAATAACATCCCTACAGTAATATTAACTGTTAATCGAATTCTCAAAATAATAGGACGAGAAACTAAACTTACTAATTCAATAAAAGAAAGAAAAACTCTTATAACCTTGTACTCCCTTCCTGGTCTAATTTCTGAAAATAGACTACGTCAATCTCTCAACACCCAAGAAAATATAATTGAAAACCATAAAGTAAGTCTTAAAAAAAGTAAAGAAAAAGGTATAGAAGCTAATACTTCTCAACCCCCACCAAGACCACTAATATTTCTAAAATATAAAAATAAAAAAAGCACTTTAAATTCCACCTCTCGTCCAATAAAATCTTTTCTAAAAAAACAAACAATAAAACCACCTATAAAAACCACAAACATAAATATTGGAATAAATAAAGTTAAAACTTCTATATTAAAAAAACCACCTACATTTTCTTGATCAGGTAAAACTCTCATTGTTTTTTTAACCTTAGTCGCTTCAAAACTACGCTCTTTTTAAGCTACAAAAACGTTGTTTTTTTTAACCTCCATTGTTTTATTTTTAACATTTTTCTTTATCTTATTTTCAAATTCTATTATTTTATTATGAAGAGGACTTTTGTTAAACACAATAATTACTATTTTTATTTTACAATCTTTTAAAAATGAATTAATATTTAAATACTTTATAATTCAAGAAATTAGAACTATATTATTTATTCTTTTCTTACTCTATGAAAAATTCTTCTTTCTATCCATTATTTTTTTAATTTTGAAACTAGGCCTACCCCCTTTTTACTTTTGAAAATTAGAACTTCTTCTTAAAAGAAGAAAGATTCAAAGACTTTGATTACTAACTACCTCGAAGCTTTTTCCCAGTATTCTTTTAATATTTTTTATAATTCCTAAATTATTTTTACCTCTTCTTATATTTACTTATTCAGAAATATTAGTATTTTTAAATAATAAAACCTTTAAAAGTTTTTTATTTTTTTCTTCTTCAAGAAACTTATATATATTATTAATTTTCTCTCTCTTTTTTTTAAAAACAGCTATTTTTATTTTTGTTTTTTACTTATTTATTACAATTTTAACCTTTACTCCAGCAACAACAATGGTTTGAAATAAAACAAATATTTTCTTTATATTTAATCTATTAGCTTTACCCCCTTTTCCTTTTTTCTTTATTAAATTATTTATTTTTATTATAATTTCAAAAACTTTATTTATCTTCTTTCTTGTTTTCTTGTTTTTTTCTTCTATCTCTTTTTTTATTTCCCTTAATTTTCTTGTTATTTTTATAAGCAGACCAAATAGGTTTCTTAAAAAAAATACTTTTAAAAGAAAAAGACTTTTATTAATAATTTTTATAAGAAGAATTATCATTTTTATAATTTAATATCTTAGAAAAATCTTTAAGCTTTAAACTTAACACATATAATTCTGCCAAACTAAGAAAATCAATGGTTTATCCTTCGGGGTATGAACCCAATATACTAAAATATACTACACCATAAAAAACTTAATTCCTAAAAAACGAAAATTTTTAATGCTACCTTATACAACAAAGTTTTATCATCCTCTTAATCAATTTTTAAATAAAGAAACAGAAACAAATTCAAGACAAATAGGTATAAAACTATGATTTGCACCACAAATTTCTCTACACTGACCATAAAAAAGACCCCTTTGATCAGAAGAACCCTCAATTATATTTAAACGACCAGGATTTGCATCTACTTTTAAACCTATTCTAGGTATTGCCCAAGAATGTAAAACATCTGCTCTTCTAATAATAAAACGTACTAAAGCTCCAAAAGGTAGTACAACACGATTATCTACTTCCAATATACGAAACTCTCCTAAAGCTAAATCAGAAATAGGTTTTATATATCTATCAAAATTTACCCCCTCAAAATCACAATAATCATAACTTCAATATCATTGATGTCCAGTAATTTTTAAACTTAAATCCACATTCCTTTCTCTCTCATGACTATACAAAAGTAACATTCTAGGAACACCAATTATAAATAAAATAAAAACAGGAAAACAAGTTCAAAAAAACTCTAAAAGAGAATCTTCAAAATAAAAAGACCAAACCATCTCATTATAAATTAAATAAAATAATAAATAAACAACTATAAGTAAAATAAAAACTAAAAACCCTATAACAAAATCATGAAAAATATCTAATTGAAAAGAAACTAAACTTAATATATTTTGAAAACCAAAGCCTATTCAAAATCTCATAAAAAATGAAGGTTTCCCTTAACATTTGATTAGAAGTCAAATAATAACATTTTTAAAATAATCAAACTAATTGACACCAATATCACTCCAATCACAAACTAAAAAACAAAAATAACAAAAACAATAAAAAATATCTTCTAAAAGAAAAAAAATAGAAAAAACAAATTAGAAATAAAATTTCTAAATCAAATAAAACAAACAACACTATAATTAGAAAAAAAAATAGTCTAAAACTACCTAATCCACCCCCACCTCTTATAAAACCAGACTCAACAACAATTAGTCTTTCTTTAGAAAATCTAATTATTCTAATAAAAAAAACACCTAAAATTAAAACTAAAATAATAATAAAGGAAACAACAAACACAAAAAAAATTTCAAACACTAATAAGAGGATAAACCAAAATAATCTCATCAAAATTACCCAAACTCATTTGGTTTCTTATTTTATTAATCAAATAAAACCTTTTAAGTGTAAATTAAAAATACTTCATTATACTAATTTGAATAAAAGGATAACCCCTAAGGCTGCAACAAAGAATACTTTTTATACTACTCCTTTTCTTTTTAAAATCCTTTGATTTGGAAAAACAAAATGCTATATACAATATAAAAAGAAATTACCTCACAGCCTTTAGAGCAAAAATCTAATATTCTTAATTTAAACTATAAGATATAAATATAAAAATTCTAATTATTTCTTTGATACCACAAATCAACATTTTTTATAAACTAAATTAGAAACTTACTAATAACAAAATAAAAAAATTATATAATACTAAGCAACTAAAAAATAACAAACTATAATCTTTTAAAAAAATAAAATAAACATTTCCAAAGCCCCTCCTAAAATTTACTAAAAGAAACAAAGAAAAATAACAAACAAAAACTATATAAAATATTAAAAGAAAAATTACTACCCTTCTAATACTCCTTAAACAAAAAACGAAGAAAACTTCTTGAAAAAAAGCTAAAGAAAAAGGAAAACCAAAATTTCTAATAAAAACAATAATTATTAAAACTATAAAAGAACCCCTGACTTGTCCTAACCCCCGCAACCAAAAAACATTACGTCTAAAAATATAATGAAACAAAAAACCAACCCTTCAAAATATAATAGAAGCACTAACTCCATGAGAAAATATTATTAAATAAGAAAAAAGCTTCCTTCTTTTAAAATAATAAACTAATACTAATAGTATAAAATTTATATGACACACAGAAGAATAAGCCACCAAAGATTTTCCATCTCTTTGGAATCTACATAAAAGAGCCCCAGCTAACATACCAACAAAAGCAAAAAATTCAAAAATAAAAAAATAAAAAGATAATCTTATAAAAAGTAAACGACATAAACCAACTCTTCCTAATTTTAGTAATAAACCAGCTAAAACAACAGATCCCAAAGTTGGTGCCTCAACATGTGCCTTTGGTAACCACAAATGAAAACCAAACAAAGGAAATTTTACCATAAATCCTAAAAGTAAACCCCAAAAAAAAACACTGCTTCTTATTTTTAATACTAATAAACTTTGTCTTTTTAACAACCCACCTAAAAGTAAAATAAAAGGGAGCCCACTAAAAAAAGCATATATTATAAAATAATATATAGCGCTTAAACGCTCTGGTTGTCTACCTCAAACTAAAATTATTATTAATACAGGAAATAAACAAAATTCAAAAGTAATAAATAAAACTAAAAGCCCTCTCCTTAAAAAAAAATATAGTGCTCCTAAAACAACGAAAAAGAAAGGAAGAAATATTTCTTCTAAACAAACAAAACCAATTAAATAAATTAAAAATAACAAAAATAATAATAACCTTATCTCTTTACTAAATAAAAAAAAATAATTTCCTCCTCACCCTAAAGAAAAAAAAGAAAAAATTACATTAAAATATAAAAATCAAAAGAAAAGGAAAAAAGGAAAAAATAAAACACCACAATAAAAAAATAATACCACCAAGAAACTCTCCTTAATGTTTGAAGCATTATAGTCTTTATAACCTATATTCTTTTTATGAAACTCCTTTTATACCAAAAATAAAAATGCAAAATACACTAATCATAAAAATTTAATTTTTAATATATTAATTCCTTTCGTACTAAAACTTATTTGATTAAACAAAACACTAGAGAAAACAGCCTAAGTCACCCCGGCCTAAACTCATATCACATATTTTTAATAGATGAACACTCTTAATAAAAAGGCTTTCTACTATCCTTTTTTAAAATAATACAACAACGAGGAAGTTAATTGTTTTTAAATATCTTCTTTAAAAACTTTTAACTCTGTTAGCTCTGAAGAAACTTTTTCTATTATAATAGTAATCAATAATATAAATAAATATTACCCCAATAAAACTTTCCTTTATTTAATAATTTTATAAAACACAAAAACATAAATAAAGAAAAACCTAGTTTTCAAAGGCCTATCGTAGATGTTTTGTTATAAAAAATTTTGATCTTTATAACTTAATTCAAAAACACTAAAAATAAAAATAATTAAGATTAAACCACTCATTCCCGCTTCCAATAAAAAAGCAAATTATTTTGCTACATTAAAAAGGTACTCCCTCTGCTATTAAAAATTTCACTGAGCAGGTAAACATCTTTTAAAGAAAAAATTATACTTGTAAACAATAACACTTACACACTCCAAATTCTTTTTCCATATTTATTTCTTAAATAACTTAATATTTTATTTTTACTAAAAAAAGAAAAACAAAAACAGCAAAACCCAACTGTTTTTATCTTTTTATAAAATAAATATAATTTTAAGTGTTGATTAAAACCCTCTTACTTTTTTAACATATTAGTCTTTTATAAAACAACAATAAAACTTTTAAAAATTTATATAAAGAAAAACAAAACTTTTACTTAATTATTATTTTATTTTGTTATATAACAATTAAAATTTTTAATAATTAAATTTTCTTTTAAATTTTTTTAAAATTAAAAATTCAAACTTTTTCCTGATACAAAAGGAAAAAATATAAAATTTAAAATATATAAAGAAAAAATCCTTTAGTTTTACAAACTAATATTCTAATAATAAAATACCTCTTTTATGTTTTAAAGAATTACTAAAAAAATAAAAAATGTAAAAAACAAATAAAACAACAGGCTAAAATGAAATTTTCTTAACAAATTTACTAAAAGAGATAAACGAGAAACGCTAGTCCCCCTCAAAATAATTAAATAATCCATAAAATTATTCATTTTTAAAGGCACCAAAATAGAGAAAAATAGAGATGAAAAAACAAAACTATCTTGAAAACACATACCACTTAAATAAGATAAAACATTAGGCAACACCCTCACCAAAAACAAAATGAAAAACCTAAAAAACAAAAAAAGCTTTTCTAATCTTATTCTTCCTAAAGGAAATCTTCTAACATTCCAAATAAACCAACCACCAAAAAAAATTCCAAATAACAACAATAAAATATTTGTAAAGAAAAGAAAAAAATCTCCACCAAAAAAATAAATTTTGTTCTTTTTTTGTAAAAGTATTCCCTTTAAAATACGAAAAGAATATAAAAAGGTAAAAAAAACACCAAAAAAAATAAATACCTTATAAAGAAAAGAAAAGAAAAAAAACAACTCTCAAGAAATAATTAAATCTTTCCTTATAAAGCCCCTAGTAAAACCTAAACCACATAAACTTCTTAAACAAATTAATAAAATTAAAAAATTTAAAAATCTTCTATAAACACCACCACTATAATGACGTAAATCTTGACCCCTTTGTTGAAAATAAATAAAAACCCCAACTTGCATAAAAAGACAACTTTTAAAAAAAGCATGAGAGAGAAGATGAAAAAAAACTAAATAACAAAAACCGGACCCAAGACCTAAAACCATAAAACCTAACTGATTAAGAGTCCTCAAAGCAATAATTTTTTTTCCGTCCTCCTCGACCAAAGAAACAAGCCCAGAAACTAAAAGAGTTATACCACCAAATCCCCAAAAAATTAACCTTATACCCCTACCAAAAAAAAGATAAAAATATTTAATTAACAAATAAATCCCAGCTGTTACTAAAGTTCTAGAATGTACCAACGCCCTAACCGGGGTTGGTGCTCTTATGGCCATAGGCAACCAAGAGCTAAAAGGAGCTTGCGCCCTTTTAGTAAAACAAAAAAAGATAAAAAAAAAGATAAATAGGGGGTATATGTGTGTCCTAACAAAAAAATTAGAAAAAAACAACAAAAAGACAAATACTCAAAATAATCAAACATCCCCTAAACGGTTAGTAAGTATAGTAACTATTGCACCATTTAAACTTCTCCAATTATTATAAAACTTTACCAAAAGATAAGAAGACACCCCAAGACCATCTCAACCCAACATTAAAACTAAACCCCTGCTGTGGGTAATAAGTGCCGCTATAGAAAAAACAAAAGAAATTACTAAACAAATAAAAAAAGTTAAAGAAGTATAAAACTTTATATAAAAATAACTTCAAAAAAAAATGTTTAAAAAAATTATACACAAACAAAAAATGAAACAAAACTCAAAATAACTTAAAGTAAAAGAAAATCTAAAAAATTTTATAAAAAATCTATACCTTAACTCTCCAAAAGGTAAAAGAAAAATTAAAAGAAAAATAAAGATAAAATTAAATAATACAATAAACATTAAAAAGCCTAACCTTTTACTTGACAAATAAATGTTCTTTTTAAACTATACTTTTTTGTACTCTCTTTCTTTAGGTCCTAAACCTAATACATTAAAATCTGCCATAATACAAAAATCCTCAAAAATAAACAAAACTATATAAAAACAACCACACAACATCAACAAAATGCCAATATCAAATCGCTATTTCATAACCTAACAAACCTAAAGAATTAAAATTAAACTTATAAAGACGAAATAAACAAACCAAAAGAAAAGAAGTGCCAATTAAAACATGTAAACCATGAAATCCTGTAGCAACAAAAAAAATTCTTCCATAAACACTATCTATAATACTAAAACTTGCTGTATAATATTCAAATCCCTGTAAAAAGGTAAAATAAGCACCTAAAAGAATTGTTAATAACAAGCTCAAAAAGGCCCCCTTATTCCTTATTAATTGATGATGAGACCAAGTTACCGTCAAACCAGAAGATAATAATACTAAAGTATTTAATAAAGGAATTCTAAAAGGATTAAAACCAAAAATACCTAAAGGAGGCCAAAGTCCTCCTAAACTTCAAGTAGGACATAAAGAACTATGAAAAAAACATCAAAAGAAAGCCGCAAAAAAACAAACTTCTCTTAAAATAAATAAAATTATTCCTATTTTTAAACCATCAACAACTAAAGCGCTATATACCCCACTTCGTCTTTCTAGACCGACATCTCGTCATCAAACCCACATACAAACTAATATAAAAAATATACAAACAAACATAGGATAAGCTCCCCCTAATTTAAACCAAAACACAAAAGAAGAAGTTAAAGATAAACCACACATTCTTATTACTCAAGGCCAAGGAGATATAACAACTAAATGAGCCAAATTATACAAATTACTTTTTTCCTCTTGTTTAACAGACAAACATACTTTATATACTATAAGTAAAATAAAAGCAAGAAACCTTGAAAACTTAGCTTCAAACTAAATAAAACTTTTATTTATAATATTAAAACAGGAAATAAAAACAAAAAGATAAAATAAATTAGACTAAAAAATTGTCTTAAAAAAATAAAAGGCACCTCTACAGGACACCTCCCTAACCAAGTTAATACCCAAAAAGATCACATAAAAGCCCAACTTAAATGAGGAATAAATTTTATAGGAACAGTATAATAAAAATAAAAACTTAAAAAATATAAACCAACAACTCTAAGACACAAAGCCAAAACTCCCCCCAACTTACTAGGAATTCCACGTAAAATAGCATAAGCACATAAAAAATATCACTCAGGCTGAATATGTAAAGGAGATATATTAGGATTAGCATAAATTCAATTTTCAGGATCCCCTATTCTTCAAGGAAAAATAAAAATTAATACAAAAAAAATACTAAAAAATAAAAAGAATAACAAATCTTTTACCCAAAAATAAGGAGAAAATCAAATTTTACTAAAATTTTCATGAACAAAAATAATTCTTGTTCTCCCCCTCTCATGTAAAATTAATAAATGAAAAATAACAATACATAAAATAATAAAAGGCATTAAAAAATGTAACAAAAAGAAAAATTTTAAACTACTCCTTCTTAATAAAAATCCCCCTCAAACCCAAAACAATAAAAATTTTCCAAGAACAGGAATTGTAGTAATAAAACTACAAATTACTGTAGCAGCTCACAAAGACATTTGTCCTCAAGGAAGAACATATCCTAAAAAAGAAGTAATTATAAACAATAAAATTAAAGTAGTACCACTAGCCCACAGATGCCTTAAACGAAAACTAAATTTTAAAAACCCCCGAAAAGCATGAAAATAAATAAAAAAGAAAATGAAAGAAGCCCCATTTAAATGAAAAGTACGAAAACAAAACCCTCATCAAACCTCACGAGATAAATAATCAATTCAAAAAAAAGAGCTATCTCTTAAAGGGGCGTAATATATTACTAATAACAACCCCCTAATAAATTGAAAAGTAAAGCTAACCCCCAAAATTCTTCCCCCATTTCAAAGATAAGACAAATTTTTAAAAGCAGGTATATCAGAAAGAGAAACACCCCAAGAAATTACAGAATTAAAATATGATTTAACCAATTTAAGATAAAAAAGAACACAAAAGAGAAGAATTAAAAAAAGAAAAACAAGCGACTATTAAAACCAAACCCATTAAAGCTGAAATAACAATCAAAGAAAGACAAAAGATAAACCCCTCAAACCTTAACCTTCCTCAAAAAAATAAAAATATACTAACCCCAAAAATTTCTAAACAAACTAAAACCCCAAAATAAGAAAAACCTACTAAAAATAAAAGACCTAACCCTAAAAATAAAAAAAAGCTGCTTTTTATCATTTATAAAACTCGTAAAGATTTTCCAGAAAAAACACAAAACTTTAAAAAAAACAGAAACAGAAAGAAAAACCTAAACAACAACAAAGGTAAAACGAGATAAAAAAAAGAGAACCTAGAAAACCCCTCTCTTAAAAACAATAAATCTTTCAATTTATAACAACTCTCTAAATAATAAAAACCAACCCCCACACAAAACAATATAATTGAAGAAGAAAATTTTCTTACCAAACTAGAAATATAAATTATTAAAACAAGAATACCCCCTAAATAAACCAAAGCAAAAAAATAAAGCTTTCAACCAGCAAGAAAAGGTAAAAAACAAATTAAGCCCCCTATAAACAAAGAAACCAATAGAAAAGGTGAAACAAACACAAATATACAAGAAAATAACAAAAACCTTAAAAAAAGACTGCTTTTTATCATTTATCATTAAATTAAAAATCTTTTTTTTTATAAAAAAGATTTTAAATAAGTATTTATATTTAACTTTAAATATAAAGAATAATAATACCTATAATTATATATATATATATGTATATATATATAATAAAAAAATATA
>Ga0233403_10000937_pt1 | contig 13841 bp, 6 predicted proteins | sample Na_oxic_1_MG_FD_179866 | JGI IMG/M metagenome (GOLD analysis project Ga0233403, IMG submission 179866) | Seawater microbial communities from Saanich Inlet, British Columbia, Canada - Na_oxic_1_MG | ecosystem: Environmental > Aquatic > Marine > Inlet | place: Canada: British Columbia | collected...
TTCATCCAATAGACGATCTATTTTGGCTTGGTAATTTTTGGCAGCGGTTGCTGGGTCCTGTAAATCAACATGACGCATCGGGTCAAAATACCGGTAGTAAGATTTATTGCTATTTTCTAGCCATAAATTGACCAACGGATATTGATTTAAATCAAGACTCTTCATATTTGCATAAGCGGTTCCTCCTAGTTCGGCAATATGCGCTTCCAACGCTTGAATGTCGGTTTGCAACTGTTGTCGTTCGGCGACATTATGTGTCAAAGTAGTCAGTGTCACTGAACCAGGTTGACCGGTTTTGCCATTTCGGCCTCTGGAACCGCTTGAACCGGTTGAACCGTTGCTACCACTCGCATAGTAATACCCCGAACCGCCAGAACCGCCGGAGCCACCTGAACCGCTATAACCGCCACTACCAACGCTACCGCTGGCACATTTCAGGGTCAGGTTTAAGTCGTACCGATCACGAAATTTCAGGGTCATATTGCCCCCATCCCCGCCATTACTGCCATTACCGCCATTACCGCCTTGACGACCGCTTCCTCCTTGGGTAGCGCGTCGAGTACTTGCATCTTTTGTCACGGTACATTGGTAGTAAGCAGTACAGGTATCATAAATCGTTCGCGGGCAAGTTTCATAAACGGTTCTTGTGCATCCTTTTGGATCCCAGACTTTATAATCTTCCCATTCATAATGGTATGTATGCGAACAACAACCACCACAATACCAACGCTTTTTCTTGCAGGTACGGTGCGAAAAGACCTCGCGCCATTTAGTGACATCACAACCATACCGTTCTGTAGAGGGATTGCATCTATAAGTCTCTTGTCTGTGGTTGCATTTATAGTTGCTTGATCTACGTGTCTCAGTTTTACCTAATTGGCTCAATGCACAGCCCTTGCTGCTTCTATTACCATCGCAGGTAAAGGTTTTTGATTCCGTGGAAGCAAAATTTTTGTCGTATCGACAAGATCGACGGGCTTTAGAGATTTCATTACTCCCTCTGCCACCACTACATCCGGTCACGCCATTGCTACCATTGCCGCCAGTTTGACCGGTTAAGTCAATCGTCAGTGTGCCGGAGGCTTCATTGGCTTCAATTGTTACATGGCCGGCATTTCTACCCGCCTGACCATGACGACCATTTTGGCTACAACTAGAAGCATTGCTGCCACCAGAGGCGGAGTTTTGAAAAGCCTTGATTTGGGCACCTGATTGAAACACCCACTGGTCAGCTTTATAAGGCTTGCTTTGAGTTCCAATCAGCTGTTGGCCCTGAAAAGATTCTGCTAAACATACCGGCGATAGGAACCACAAACCAATCAGTAGTTTAGCCAATAAACTCAATACGGCTGAACGGCTATTTGTCATAAAAAAGCACCTGTCAAGTTAGAGTTGTCTAACAACTCGAAAAGTTAAGTCATCTTGCTGCGTCATGGCCGGTACTGCTCTTCGGAAGGTGGCGCGTAGTTGATACGCGGCATTGCGCCAACTTCCGCCCCGAATAATGTAACGCGCTTCGGATAAAGAACAGGTTTGCCAATCAGTGCTTGTCGGTCTGTTATCGGCCGAACAAGTCCATTCTGATCCATTACCATGGACATGATACAGTCCCCAAGGATTGGCTAACAAACTGTCCACCGGCAATAATTGTCTTCTATAAACAAATTGTCCACCTTCATGACGAATCATATTGGCCGGATTAAAGTTAGCCGTTTGCGTATCAATCTGATTGCCCCACCAATAGAGGGTGTGGCTGTCGGCTCGCGCTGCGTATTCCCATTCCACTTCTGTCGGTAAGCGATAGGTAAAACCGGTTTTTTGGCTCAGCCAGTTGGTATAGGCATTAGCCCCATACCAAGAAACCGAAGTCATCGGATAGCTGAATTTATCGGTGTCTGCTTGCCAGGTCTGATTGTCAGCATCAAAAATAATACCGGAAGAACAGTTCGCTTTATCGGGTTGCTTCACGTCACAGACATTCGATAGAATTGTGTGTCCCTGATAGCTAATCGTACCGGTTGCCGAATGATAGTTAAAATCACGGTCGTGTTGAATGTCCGTTAAAAACGTGGCATAGTTGGAAACCGTCACTTCATGTTGACTGATTGCAAAACGTTTTAATGTGACTTTGATCTCCGTTTCGTCCAAGATTTTCTGAGTCAAAGACGGATCAATCGTACCCGTCTTTTTTACATAGCCCATTATATAAGGCCCTTCAGGAATGATAACCATCATTGGGCTATATTGCCTGGTTGGTGATTGCGTCTGGTTGCCTTGTAAAAAACTGTCTTGAAACCGAAATAACGCGTCGGCTTGATTGATATGCTGTAATTTTTGAATCAATTGACGCATTTGTTGTGTATAATCTTGGCGGATTTTTTCTTCATACTGCATAGTCAGCCTGGTTAATTGATCATCTAAGGCTTTTTCTAAGCGCTGATTAAAAGCCAGTTTTTGGGTTTCAGCGTATGTTGACAATTCAGCCTGATATCTCTGAATCAATTGTGCTAATTCCTCGGTCAGTTTTTGTAACTGGTCGGCTTTTAGTTCGGTTTTGGTTTGCAATCTCCCGATTTGTTCTTCAGCCGTCTTAAAATCTTGCCAAGCACGTTCATAACATTCCACTGGATTAGCACAGTCTGTTGTCTTCGACTTGTAGTCATGAGGCAGCGCGATTGGTTCCGGATCGTCATCACCAAAACTGGTGATGATCAGCAGTAGTAGTAGTAAAATCACGATGACTGCTAATATTGAAATAAATAGGTTTTTTATCATAGATTCTTGCTCATGTTACGTATCAAAAATGGTGGGTTTCGCTATCGCTCTACCCACCCTACGGGACTACTTTTGGCTATAGACTTATTGTTGATCTTTGGAGGCCCAGTCCTGATATCGATGACCAAATTCGATCCAATCCCAGGTGTAATGACGATTGGCACTGTCGGAGGCACCGCGTTGTAAACAACGCATTCTAGCCGCATAGCTTTGTAAATCGAGGTAAATCGCTTTGATACGAGTAATAGGCGTTGTCGGTGCGATTTGATTCAGCAGATGACATTTGTGAATTTCATAAATCGTCGCATATTCAAAGTGTTTTGGTTCTTCAGTCAATCCTAGCTGGTTATAACATAATTGAATCGCGATAGAACGTTTCTGTTTGGTGGACCAAGGCAGCCATCCTCGTACTTGTTGTGAAAACGAATTAGACAATTGACTGATATCCAGACGGATTTTTTCCAGAGTTCCATCAACATGGCAATTGACTAAATTAATTAAATATTCGGTACGATCAAAGTAATGATCGATATCTTCGCGAAAAGCCGCTCTTAAAGTCTCTATTTGCCGACCGGTTTCTAAAATAATATCCTGTTGCAGTTGGGTCAGTAAACCACTGGCTTTTTGTTCAGCGTCACTGATAATTTGCTGTTGTACGGCTGTTAAGAACGCCTGTCCTTGTTGGGCTGCTTCTGTTAAAATGTTGAGTTTGATATGATCAATCGTCTGATTGATATCTTTAATCAATTGTGTTGATATATCACTGGTTTTATCTAACCCCTGGTCGATGATTTGCGTTTGGGCTTGGTGAATCGTCTGTTGTAAGCCATCAAACAAGTTTTTTAATGACGGTTCCACTAAGTCCGTTCTGGTTTTCTCAATACTGCCATCTAAGCGATCAAAACCCTGTTGAATCGTCTCATCGGTCGATTCCACTAAGTCCGTTTTGGTTTTCTCAATACTGCGATCTAAGCGATCAAAACCCTGTTGAATCGTCTCATCGGTCGATTCCACTAAGTCCGTTTTGGTTTTTTCAATACTGCGATCTAAGCGATCAAAACCCTGTTGAATCGTCTCATCGGTTAATTCAATGTTTTTGGTCAATAGCGTATCGAGATAGGCCATCTGGTTTTTGATTTGATCTAAACGCTCTTTGAGCATTCTATCGGTACGATTCAGGCTTTGATCCAAGCGGTCGAAACCGTAAGTTATCCACTCTTCTTTCACATCAGCCACCAATTGATTGGCTAATTTTTCAAATTGACTGAGTGTATTGAGTATAATGCGATCCATTTCTTGCAGATTTTTGGCAATCAGATCGTCTAATTGTTTGAGTCGTTCCTCCGCCATATTGTTTATTTCATTAGCCCGCAGCTCAATGAGTTTGTTCACATCTTCAATCATCGGGTTAATCCGTTGTTTAAATAACTGCTGCATCGTGTCATTAAAAACAGTTTGAACGCCGGTGGCTAATTCCTGTCCATAGTCCCCAAAATTCATATCGTCCAGTTCACTACGAATCCCTTTGATAAATTCTTTTCCCATTCCATTCACTTCTGCTGGACTTGGTATAGCTATTTGATTATTTTTTATGTCTCCGGCACAACCAAACACACACAAAAGATTATCTAAATCTAAACCTAAGAAGCCGCCATAAGCCGATTGGACGCTGAATAGTCCATAAATGAGTATCAAAACAAGATATTTTTTCATCATACGGTTCCCTAGCATATAATTAATGATTTTGATAGGAGCCCAAGCTTTAGCTTGGGTTTGCCAAACTAAAGTTTGGACTCCAGCCAAAATCATTTATCGAACGTATAGTTGTGGCAATTCAACCTTTAAATTCCAAGTACATCTGGGCTTAACCCAGTCTCTATAATAACCTTTTTGGATAGCGCAATCATCTCCCCATAATATGGATGAAAGAGATGAGATTTTTTTTTGCTGATCAGATAATGCTTTCTGTTTTTTAGACTCCAAATCTTGCTGAATTGTTATTTTTTCATCCAGAAGAGCAAGATAACCATCAACCATCTCAAATACGACTTGAACTTTGGGTTTAATCGTATTTAGAGCATTTTTTCTATATGGTTGCTGTTGTGCATTTTTAAACAAAGCATGATACTGATTTATGCTTGACAACAAAGAGTCTTTCTCTTTTTCAGCGTCTAGTCGTGCCTGATAATGAGCCTGAATATTGCTGATTAAGTCCTTGATAATCGCGTAATGATTACCTTTTTCATAAACTGCAAGGGAGTTTAAATACTCTAATGCTGAACCAATATCATTATTCTGCAAATAATATAACGGCACCAAAACGGTTAATCCCAATTGAGCGGATTCAGTGTCGGCAGATAATATCTGTCTATAAACGTTTATAGCAGCGTCGAAGCGAGCATTTTTCAACAAGTTTTCTGCTTGTGTCAGTTGCTCCGAAGAAACATTATCATACTCATAAAGTGCAGCACTACCAGCGTTAAATTTGGCTAAATAGGGCTGAAGAGCGGCCGCTTGTTTGAAATCTTCTTCATAGTTTCTTAACCACTGATAACGTCTCTTAGAACCCATATTTTTATACTTTTCTGGAATACCGTAAAACAAACCGACAGTGGCTTCTACATAAGGATTATTTTCAGACAAACGGAGAATCTGAAAATAAATATCTTTGGCAGACTGATAGCCTCCTTCTGCTGTATTTAATGCGGTTGCATTGATACTGGTTTGAGCTTGCTTAAGTAAATCTTGGGCTTTATTGTTGTTATCAGCCAGTTCGGTTAGAACCATTTCTGCATTTTTTCCAGCATCAAGTCTGTTAGCCAGTTTATCTAATTGAGCTAATTGATTCTCTAACGCCTTTTTGTTGTCCTCAGAAGTCGCTAATCCTCTGTTAAGTTCTTGAACTTGTTGTTCAAATTGATCGCGTTGTCTTTGTAGATTGTTCTGTATCTGTTCAAATTCATCTTGACGCTTTCTAAGCGCTGAGTGAGCTCGTTCCAAATCACCGCTGAGACTCAAGTTAGCACGTTTCAACTCACTGCTCATACGAACTGCTTCCTGCTTAGCGTTCTGATAGTCTTTGATTTGTTCGGTTATGGTTTTTGTCCGATCAATAAAGTCAATCAGATTGTTGACTTCTGGCAGATTCACCAGACGATAAGAATAGTTTTTAGCTTCTGCCCAGTTTTTAGCTATCAGCGCATTCAAAACTGACTGCATAACACCATGTTCTTTTTGCAATCTGTTGGCTTGAGTTTGAGATTGAGCCGTGTCTGCTTGCGCGGTTTGATAAGCCACACTGTTGTTTTGCCAGGTTTGAATATTTGTCAGTAACTGAGCCGCTTGGTTCGCTATGACAGCATCCGTACTGGGTAATGTCTTGATTTGATTTTCGGCTTCATTCCAATTTTTTGATAATAAAGCTTGTAGCAACTCAAGTTGTTGATTGGCTGCTTCGGCTTCGGTTTCTGATGCGTGCTTCAAATTGATCAGATGTGAAATCAGGGTTTCTGAGGACCAGTCTTCAGCGTCAAACGTTTGTTTGATTTGAGCTAAGTCCTTATAAGCTTGTTGCCATTCAGTCGGTTGTCTGACATCGGCTGGTTTTTCCGCCGCCATTGCTTGTGTTAGACGAGCCAGTTCCAGCTGGGATTGCAGTTGTGCTTGCCAATCTTGAAGAAACGCATCTACTGACCAGGGTTCCGCCAAAACGGTTTTTTTAATTTGAGTCAGTTGTTGATGCGATTGTTGCCATTCTGCTATTTGGCTATCATTAATTGTTTTTGGCGTTTGATTAACCCATAACCATAAAATAGTGACCAACAAAAATGCGATAATACCGATAGGCAACCATTTTAACAAAGTACCGTTGGCTGGGTTTGAACCGCCCTCGCTTGTTGAAACGGTCCCATTCGGAGTAGCCGACACCTTTTTTTCAATGGGCTGACTTGGTTTCTTCGGCACCGTATAGTTTTGTTGTAATTCTAATACTGACTGGGTGTCATTGGCTTCAATAGCGGCCAACAATGGTTTGACATACAGCGTTTTGATGGCTAGAAAATCTTTGGCGTTCGTATCGATATCGGTTAAAGCTTGTTCAGCGGCCTCCTTCACTGACGTGTTATTTTGAAACTGTAATGTGATAGCATTCGGACCTTGGCAAGATTTGTACATCGCATCATTTTTATCCGGTAATCCGGTACTGACCCGTCTGTGCATTCGAGTTTGCAAAGGTAATAGATGCCACAACGCCATCACAAACGTTTCATATTGACTGTATTGCCTGCGCTTCAGATCAGCAGAATCGATATTCCAATCTGGCGCTGAATCCGCTTTGCCAATCTGAAGTTGAAAACCATTATCATAAATCAATGCCGCTAAGCTGTCTTCAAATACCGTTTGATCTTGAAATGCTGCTTGAACCGGCTTTAATCCAGATTGATAATCAAACAATTCGAGCAGTTTGATATCTTCAGGTGTCATTGGTTTGGCTAATTCTGGTTGGTAACCCCCTTTATTTTTCTTAATCAATAGGTTCTTGGTAAAAATGCGGGTTATGATGGATTTGATATCATAACCGGCCGCTGATAACGCGTTGAAATCTGTTAATGGCAATATGGCTTGATATCGAAAGTTCGTCGGTCGTTTTGCCAGTTCATCAAGTCTAGGAATCACAAAAGTGAACACAAAATAATCGTGTTTGCTATCGGGGCCATACCAAAAAGCACCCGCTTCATATTTGGTTTTATTACCAAAACTGACAAAACTTGACAGACAATTTCTAGTTGTTTCATCCATCTTCTGTTGAAGGCTTGACAGACTTTCTGTTGACGTAAAAAATCGGGCACCTTCTGAGATAAATAGCGCGTAATGAACGGTTATATTGTTATTCATATTGAATATGACGTACTGTATGGGCAGACGACATAGGTTGTCTGCCCCCTTGTGAAGTTAAGGTGTCAACCAATTTGCCTGATAATCAGTTAATACCGCTTTAATCGCTTCTAAATAGGATTGACACGTTTTGATGAAGCTAATAGGCACTCTATCAGACAAACTACTGTCTTGTTTAACAGCATAAATGACAGCACCACAAAACTCAGTCGGTTGATTGAATTCGCTTATTTTCAGTTCATAACCACTGGTATTGATGATGGGTTTGGCATACGTATCTGAACCAAAATGCCAGTAAAAAGCCCCACCTTGTTCAACTGTTTTACTGTCATGCTTGGCATAAACCGTCAAAGAAAGTCCTACATTGGATGCCTTATACTGAAAAACCATCGGTATTCCGTCAGCCTTATAGGCATCCATGGTTCCTTTAGCACCGTACAAGGCCTTATGCATATTCTCCAATGAGCCAAGACGACTGGCATTTTCTATGTCCCGGCTGTGAAAAGTCGCACTAAAATCGTCCTTAATGCGATTAGCCTGTTCGAGTATTCTGTTAATATCAGAATACAATTTATCGAACTGCGATTGGCTGTTAGTCGCCAATTGCCAAGTGGCATCATCCGTAACATGATCTGCGAGGATTTTATAGTCATTCCACAACAACAAATGCCGAAGTTCAATTTGAATTACCAAACGCAACTTTTCATAGTTTTGACGCTGAGCGTATAATTGACTGTTATCCAGTTCGTCATATTCATTGAGAAAGCTTTGCAGTTCTGTTATGCGTGTGTTAACGCTATCCAGTTGGGCAATTAAGCCTTCTAAGCCTTTCCGTTTAAACAACACACTGTCACTATTGGCTCGCCAGTCGACGTTAAACCAATCCGCCGGTTGACCATATTGTGAGTGATAATATTTGATATGAAGCTTGATCACGTCTAACTTCGCCTGATGACGTAACTTGACAAAATCCATCTTGAATGGATTAATAGCGTCAGCATAAACCTGTTCTTGGTATCTGGTGGCGATTTGTTCCAGTTTATCCAATGCATCAATCAAATGATTAAAATTATCGATTGATAAATTGGTTGTTGCTAAAAATGTCGCAATATCTAACAACGCATATTGTTGGCTCAGATAATTGGATGCAATACGCTGATGATTATCAGTCAGGGTTTTTCTGAGCGCGACTAATTCCTGTTGATAATTGGGGTAGAGCGTATCCGGTGTATCGAGTACGGCCAATAATTCTGTGACCTCGCTATAATAAGAGGCCATCGTACTTCTGGCTTCTGTCACCTTGGCTTCGGTTAACGCTGTGCTGTTAATTTCCTGGGACAAGGTCTTATTCAACACCGTCGATTGCACGATCCAATAACGATAATTAATCAACCCATGTACCTGCTGGTATACGTTATTCAAACTCGCTAACTTTTGATTAAGATTACCGTTATAATCTTTACCGGCTTGTATAGCTGCTTGTAATTCATCTCGATAGAAACGCATCGCAGATAACACGGCGGTACCTGCGGATATGATTTTTATTTCATCGTCACTGCCTACGGGAATCAAAGGCATGTTCGGACTGAGTTGATTGTTCAACCCCACATAATATTGATTGAAATAACGCAAATCGATGGCAAAATAAAACGCGGTAAAACTAGAAGCCAGTTCTAAAAACTTAGTTTGATAGTCTTGTTTGACTTCAAGCGGTAACTCAAACTGTGTATCACTATCAACGCGAGCGCGTATTTGCACCAGAGCGTTGATGGCAGTCTCTGCTTGTTTTTTCTTATCGGTTCGATTCTGTTCAGTCAATTCTGGTGAATTATTAGCCAGCCAATCGGCTAATTGAGCATACTCCGCTTTAAACGATTTAAAATCAATGTCAAAATACAAGCGAGTTAAATTGTTATTTAGTTCCTCCATCTGCAGCTGATAATTTTCAGCATTCTCAGCCGATAATTCAAAACGACCATTATCGATATCGGCTTGGGTTTGGTTCAGTCGCTGTGTAATGTTAAGAATCAGAGCCTGCTTTTCTGACCGTATGTCGGCGTTTGATAACGCGCTGTTTAAAACCCAAGCAGATGTCGATGAATAGCCCTTTTGCAAATAACTGTAAATAAGCTCGACTTTTTCTGCTTCTAGCTGTGTCAGAAACGCTTGCAAGCTATTGTACACGGAGTCCGGTACTGTATCAGGTTGCAACGAAGAAACAATCGCTTGCGTGTTTTCGGTTAATTGAACCAGTTTGTTAAGTCCTTGTTCAATTTTCTCAAAAACGATTTCACTGCCATTGGCTTCCGACACGGTAAAGTCCAGCCCTTCCGTCAAATTATGATATATTTCTAAATCCTTTTTTACTCGGAGTAATTTGGCTCTGTGTCCAATGACATTCTGTTGCTCGGGGACCGGCAACATAGATAAGGTTGTGTACTGCTCTATTGCTTGCTCAACTTTTTCGTCTTGAGATTCCAGTGATTGCGCGTTGCTTAGGCTATTGTTATAAGAAAAAAACAGCACCGGTAGAATAGCCAATACAATAGGCACAGTCCCCCATTTTATTAGGCAGCCTATTGAATCAATCACCTTGCGATTGGCTAATAATTTGCGCGTCATCCACTCCCAAGGCGCATCAATTCCTTGAGGTTCTAGAATTTTGGGTGGCTGTGGAATCCCATGCTCATCACGACGCGCTTTACCAACCGCCGATACAAAAAATATTTGAAAATCGCCAGGATACCGCATTAAATCAGCTATAAAGCCTTTTAAAGGCCCAGAAAAGAGATCATTAATGACCCCGGTAAATCCGGTAAATCGTTCCTGCCAATATTTGATCAACGCGTCTCGTAATTGATCAAAGCGCCCTAAACCAGACTGATGTTTCAGCAATTCAAGCTCTGCTGGGATTAAAATATTGGGACGTTGTCCGGGTTTATTAAACGCTGGAATTTCATCTGCCTTAGTGATCACCACACCAATATAACGATGATGACCACCGGCTTTGGTTTTCGTAACGATTTCGGTCAGCTGTTGAACGGCCGCCATTAGGCGACTGTTACTTTCTACCTTGAAATAACCGACAATAATCGCTATTAAATCATCAAAATTTTGATTTATAATAGCGATTTGTAATTCACTAAAAAACGGAGATAAAATACCGACTTTTTTATTGGTTGCCGTTTGTCGCGGAGCGTCGGAATGTTCCAATATAGGCTGAGTATTTAATTCGTGTCTTAACAACACGTATTTAAATTCGGCATCCAATAAATAAAGATATAGTAATTCTTCCTTGTCATCTGATGAAAACTCTTCAACGTTTAGAATACCGTCGTACAGATCCAACCAGAGTTCCTGCCAATCTTCTTCAGTTTGTGGTTTCGGCAGTTTTAAATCGATTTCCTCCCAGATTGACGGTAAAAAATTGTTATCTGTTGAAGATCGCGCAATAGAGGCAGCGGCTGATTTTAACCGATTATATGAATCGGTTTCTACACTCTTAACCCATTCGACTAAATCATTTAAGGAGGATCTAACTTTGTCTTCTAATATACTAAAGGCGAAATTATCAGGCTCAAATAAGAACAGTATCGCATCGGCATTGGCGACAAAGTCCCGAATTTTTTGTACAGCCTTGTTTTCCTCGGCACCACTTAATTGCAGAAATCCCCCAGGCGGATCATAGAGCTGGTAATCGATCTGAGGCGGATTTCGCTTTTCAGAGTCAATTGTCACCGACCAAATGACTTCGCTCGCAGCTATACTGGCGGCTGGCCAAGTGGGGGGCGATTTCAGCATATTTTCAGAAAGTGATTCAAAATAACGTGCCGTATCTCGATCATTTAATGTAATCTTAACACCTTCTGTGCTATCGCGAAGAAAGTGATAAGACATTGATAAAAGAACAGTTTTACCGGCAGCCCGTAGACCAAAAATAGCCGCCTTATAAGACGATTTTTTGATACAAAGCTTTTTCAAAAAGTTCATGATGAATAATACCTATTATCAATAAGTTATGTGTATTTTCCGTTTTTGGATCATGAATATGATCCATTTTTATTGCCCTCCTTTTATGGATGGATAGTTGGAGTCCAAAGCTTGGAAGCTTTGGACTTCATTTCACGAGTAAAAGTTGGTAAAATTGTTTAAATTTTTTGAAAAAATTGGATTTTTTTGAAAAAATTTAAACAACAAAATGGCCTACCAATAAAATATCATTGAAACCGTTTTAATTGTTCAATCACCAATTCAGCAGTCTTATCATTTTCTTCAGAAATGGTTTGCCAGTGTTGTTGGAAAGAATAAATATTGTAGAAAATTCCCCCAATAACACCAGTCCAGAGCAATATAACAACCAGTAAAACCATTTGCTTACTTATCAGCAACGAAAAAGTTTTCATCGACCGCCCACTGGACAGATAACGCATCAGCTGAGTTTCTAGTGCCGCTAAGCTAAAAAAAGGCTTTTTAATTTTCCAGCGAATGAGCAAAGAACTTGTAAAATCGTCATTAAAAGCCAGTAAGTCAGTGATTTCAGACCGATGTTTTTTGCGAATGCGTTTCATCTGTTCTGGAGATTTTAAATCGTTTAAATCTCCCAATATAAAAGATTCATTTAAAAAACCTAAAATAAGCATTTGCTGGCTGGGGCGTAGCACAGCGAAATTTTCTAATTGCTCTGGAAAAAAACGCTCACTAGGATTCTTCTTTTCTTGACGCAATTGATTGATCGTCAAATCAAACAGATCGAGTCGCAAAGACAGATTTAACTCTGCATAACTGACTAATCTGACCACAAATTCTTTATATAAAAAATCAGAAACCGTTTCTGTGGTCAGTATTCTCTGTTTAGAAAACCAATCAAATGATTGAGTCAGCCCACGTTCTGTTAACTTTATCGCTAACAGCGGTAAAATTAACAAATCGAGTGGGTTTTCTGCGTCATTTGTTTGATTAGCGAACTTAAATATCTGTTTATCTAAAGAAACAATAAAATCTTGATCTGTACCATTTTCAATGGAGCCAATGGTATCTGTCAAACATGACATGAATTGATCTAAATTTTCTTGATTATCAAAAAAGTCATTATTTGACGCTTTTTCGTAGCATTCAAAAAAATCCATATTCCGAGCCTCTTCTCTTGCAAAACTGTTTTTCAGGCTAAATTTAGCCTGAAAGCCATTACAGTAAAACAATAACTTACGAGCAGCTAATTACAGGTAAGTTATTGATTTCTAGTTGAAGTTAGGAGTTTTGCCAGTCCCTTAATACTATAATTTGTTAAATATGCAATCTCTGTACAGCTATGTAACCCATTGTTTTTGATTAGAGGTATCAATTATAAGCTTTACCATAAATCAATAGCTTACAAAATTTTGTCCGGTGCAGAGTATATGTCAATGTAAAGCAAACAGATTAGCGCATTTTGTCGCATTCGGTATTGCGTTATTGTTGCGTTATCGTTGTTTATTTGTTGTTTTTATTATTTTGATTTAAAATCAAATAGATAGAGCGTCATGTTGTTGAATTGCAACAAAAACGCAATAGTATATTCGCAATAAAAACGCGACAATATTTATGAAAAAGTCGAGCATTCCAGGCGATTCAATGTTGCGTTATCGTTATAAGGTTGTCTCGTTTATTAAAAATCAAATAGATATATTTTAATTATCACAATGCCACAAGAACACAACAACAAAATCTTTGCTGGCTTGTTAAAAGAGCGTTTGAATAATGCCAATCTCATACAAGCAAGAATCGCTGAGATAATGGGGGTAGATCCTAGCAATGTTTCTCGGTGGTTGAAAGGAATGACTACACCTCGGTGTGATGATCCGACTAGGAAGGGATTATTGGCATGTATTAAGCCTTTGAATTTTCAAACGGTCAATGAATTCAACGAGTTTTTAACAGCGGCTGGACAGCCAGTGTTGAATGAGGCAGAAGAACAAAAGTATTTTCCACATTCCAAAACTGAGCCTCAGCCTCAACATCAATCAGCTACGCATGAAACCCCTGACATCATTGAGGACAATTTACCAGCCTTACCCATCATTAACCTCCCAATTAATCTTCCTCATCAATTTTTTGGCCGAGAAAAAAAATTGGAGCAGATTTTTGATCAATGGAAACAGCCGCCTTTGTTCAATGTGGCTGTGATTGGACCGCGG
>Ga0233403_10000938_pt1 | contig 13833 bp, 7 predicted proteins | sample Na_oxic_1_MG_FD_179866 | JGI IMG/M metagenome (GOLD analysis project Ga0233403, IMG submission 179866) | Seawater microbial communities from Saanich Inlet, British Columbia, Canada - Na_oxic_1_MG | ecosystem: Environmental > Aquatic > Marine > Inlet | place: Canada: British Columbia | collected...
CAAAACGAAGATTTTTCAATGGCCGTCCGCATCGCTTCAGAGACAGTCGGTGTTTTCTACGGATCGCATTCCCGACCGTTATGATTTAGAACGACGTTACTGAACTGTTTTCAAAGTATAGAATTTTTAAAATCTTCGTTTTGAAAAATCGCAAACTAAATAAGTAAAATCCGGTAATTCTATAGTTTCCGTTCAGACACTACTTAGTTGTGTTTTCATGGAAACGAGTATCTGCAAATCAGCGTTCATCTGCGTCCTGATATTTTAATGGGACGCTGACACACGCAGAAAAACGCAGATGTTTTTGTCTGCATAAATCTTCGTCCTGAATGACAGGGTTTACAGGCTTAATTCATCCGGAGTTATTCCCAGTTCCCTGAGCTTCGCTTCCAGTTTGTCCGCTCGCTGCTTTTCCTCCTCTGGTCTTTGCCGCAACTGATCTGTGTCACACTCGCCTCACGAACCATGAATCCAACCATATTTTAGTATGCTTATAGACTTTCTCAACCAGTGTCAAGCTTTATTTTCATCTCATCAAAAAAAGTTGTGTATCAGCGGAAATGTTCCACAGCAAGTCAGCGTGAATCAGCGGCAAGAACATTGGGACGCAGACACACGCAGAAAAACGCAGATTTTTATCAGCGCAAAGCAGCGTTCATTTTGTTGGGACGCAGATTTTTTTTATCTGTTTTTTATCAGCGAAAATCAGCGTTCATCTGCGTCCTGTATGTTCGGACAATTTGAACGCCGATGGCATCACCACAACTTCCAGAATTTCGCCTTTCCGTCCTTCTCCCCCTCTTTCACCTTCCCCTTCTCAGTATATTCCACCGCTTTGCCCTGAGGTTTGCCCTCCCGGTAATACCGCCGCTCTCTCACCTTCCCGTTCTCATAATACTTCACCACCTCCCCATCCAACACCCCTTTCACATAAACCGAGCGTTCCCGCACCTGCCCGGACGAATGATATTCAATTTTCTCACCGTTCAGTTCATTATTGCGATAAATCGCCACCGACAGCACCCGTCCCTCATCATCATAACTGATGACCTTCCCGTCCTTTTTGCCTTTCTTATAATCAGCGGTCTCCGACACCTGCCCGCTGGTATCATAATGAATCGCCTGACCATCCCGCACCCCGTTCCTGAACATCATCTTTGCCAGCAGTCTTCCCTTCTCATACTGCACCAGTTCCCCATGCAGTTCTCCCTGTCTGAAAAGAGCCTCCTGAGACACAAACCCTTCCTCATCGTAAGAAACCGACTGCCCCTGCAATTGGCCGTTTTCATAAAAACCCTCCTGGGTGACCCGGCCATTCCCGTCATAAGCAATATAAGGCCCCTCCAGCACCCCTTCCCTGAAATTGGCCTTGGCAGTCATCCTGCCCTCATCATCACGGATGATCACCTCACCATCCAATTCAGCACCTTCTGATGCTCCGGGCTCCTGAATCTGTTCGTTTTCTTCCATTGTCAGTTGATCTTAAAGTAGGAAGCAGATTTTTTTATCTGCGTTAATCTGCGTCCTGATTATTATTTTCAGTTGATCTTGACCAGCCCGCCCTTGAGGGTGAGCATCCCGCCGCCATCCACGGTCTGGGCCGCGCTTGCTTTGTTGTTCATCACGGCACCGGCCTTGTTATCCAGATTCGCACCAGCCTCATTCTTCAGATTCGCACCGGCCTTGTTCGTCAGGTTGGTACCGGCTTTGTTCGTCAGTCCTTTACCTGCTTTGATGGTCACTTCCCCTTTGACATCAATGGTCAGATTTCCATCCACTTTCAGCACAAAGTTTCCCTTGACCTTCTGTGTGAAATCCGCCTTGTTTGTATGGTCTTCCTTATCCGTAATGGTGAGGCTCCGTTTTCCCTTGACCTCGTGGGTCTCATTTCCCGTATCCACCTTGACCGTGCGGTTCCCCTTCCCGACAGTTAAGGATTCATTCCCCTTCTTGATCTCAATGGTGCGGTTCCCTTTTCCCACCGTTATGGACTCGTTTCCCTCTTTGATCTCAATGGTGCGGTTTCCTTTCTCAACCGTCAGGCTTTCATGCTCCTCCTTAATAATTGCGCTCCGATTCTTTTCAACAAGGATATTCATATCCTTCTGGGCATGCATGAAAAGCTCCTCAGAGTCTTTGGTGTCTTCAAAGCGGATCTCATTCCCCTTGTTCTCGCCGGATTCCCCTTTTTTGGTGGAGATGGTCTTAATGGTGCTCCTGTTCTTGTTGGCAGGCAGGCCATAAGGCACAACCTGTGCGGCATTATACACCGTGCCGATGATAAGGGGCTGGTCAGGATCGCCTTCGAGAAAGCTCACAATGACCTCTGTTCCGATGCGGGGGGTAAAAAGGGTTCCCCAGCTCTTGCCAGCCCATATCTGTGCCACCCGAATCCAGCATGAGGATTTTTCATCGTTCTTCCCATCCTGATCCCAGTGAAACTGCACCATGACCCGCCCGTATTTGTCCGTCCATATCTCCTCCCCCTTCTTGCCCACCACAACAGCCGTCTGGGTTCCGAAAATCCTCGGTTTTTCTGTCACCTGAGGCGGACGGAACGGCACATCTTCAGGAAACGCCTCAAATGTGTTTTTGTATTCCTCATCAGCCGCTTCAATGGATATAAGATTCAGCACATAAAGGCCATTGATGTCTTCCCGGTAATGATCGGTGAATTCAAATTTATAGCCGGCAGTGAATCCCCGGCAGTAAGTCTCCCCCTTGAAAACCTTTCCAGGCAGTTCTCTCTCTTCTATTCGCAGGTTCGCGACATTCTCCCCCTCGTCTGTTTTGGCGAATCCCCCGGGATATTCATAGAGCGTGAGCTTTCCCTGGTCTTTTGCGTCAACACTGGTGAAGAGTTTGGTGTCGGGTGTCTCAAAATTGAAGTCCTTTGCCGAGTATTTGTTGCTGACCAGTTCCTGCTCAAGGGTGCAGCTTTCAGCAAGATCATCCTTCTCAGGGTCCACATCCCTCAGACGCACAGATTTCAGTCCCGGACATGGCTCATGCGCGCTGGCATCATCCGCCAGAATCAGGGTGTGCTTGTCTTCTGTATGTTCAAAAAAATAAAATATCCCATCATCCTCCATCAGCCGTGAGACAAAGTTGAAATCCGTCTCTCCGTACTGGACACAATATTCCCTGGGTTCATAAGTTCCCGTGGTCTTGTCCTTAAAATCCTTAAACCCCAGGTCTGAAAAGATCGAAGTGATGATCTCAATGACCTTCTGGTTCTGGAAAATTTTGCAGTTTGAGGATAAGGTCATCTGCCAGAGCCACGGGCGGAGTTCAGCATGATAGGTGACGATCTCCCCGTCAAAGTCTCCTTGTATAAAACGGGTCACAACCCCGTTGATGTAGCGCACATCCTTCCCGTTCATATGAATCATGTTCACCGTGAGATTTTTGCCCATCAACCCTTTAAAATCTATATTTTCGTCCCGGGTCTTCAGGGTAACCTCAAAGTGAAACAGACCGGATATCTGCTCTTCGCCTTTCACCGTGTCAAGACTGAATTTTCTCCGTTCCCCGTCCAGATGAGAAGTGACAAAAAACCATATTTTCTCTTCTTTGTCTTCCTCTTCCTTTGCAGGGGCCGCGGCGGACTCGGGTTCATCGTCCTCCTCAGCGGGTTCGTCCTCCTCAGCGGGTTCGTCCTCCTCAGCGGGTTCATCGTCCTCAGCGGGTTCATCGTCCTCCTCAGCGGGTTCCTCCTCAGCGGGTTCCTCCTCGCCAGAAGGGACTTCCTCCTCAGCGGAGGGTTCCCCGGAAAGAAGTTCATCGGGAACAGCTCCGCTGATAATCCCCTGGACAGCATCTATGGTTCCCTGAGCCTCTTCAAGCTTTGCTTTTGCATCGGCAGCATGGGGACCGATAATGGGCAATCCCTCAGCAGAGGCAAGCACACCTGCGACAAGTCCGGTCACCGCAATATTGCCACTGAGGACATTCTTGAGCAATCCTTTTGCCTCAGTGACAAGGGCCTTTGGATCCTGAGCAAATTCAATGGCTTTGCCAATATACTGGGATGCCACCTTATTTAATTCAACAAACTGATCAACCTTCTCTTTGGCCTGATTGACGACCTCACTGACATCCGGAACCTTTTTATACAGATCAGTTGCATCCTGAAGGAATCCGGCAGCCTCTTCATGACCCTGAAACAAATTGTCGAATTTCCCCTTGGCATCCCCGACCAGGTCTTTGACGACCGGTATATCCATTGCCTGCTGAAGACCATCTGAAATCATGCCGCAGGGGGAAACACTGCCATCCATTATGCCTTTGAGCTTGTCCGCAGCCTGCTCTGCCATGGCAAGCCCCTCAGCCACTTTCTTGGAACCGTCAAGCGCGGTGCCAAGTGTGCCGGCCAACTCAGTGTCGGACGCAATGAGGCCGTTAAGTTTGCCCGTGGCCTCATTTACCAGGCCCTGAACCTGGGGAAGATTCCCGACCGCCTGAAGCCCTTCCCCAATGGCACCGCAGCCGGATATCTCTCCGCTGGCAATGCCCTTGAGCTTTTCACTGACGGATTGAACCCCGTCAAGCACCTCGGAAACCGTCTGACCGGATTCAGCCGCGGTTGAAAGAACATTGGAAATGGTTTCATTTTCCCGGAAAAACGCATTCACATCGTCTTTGGCATCTGTCAGCAGCCCCTGAGCCTCCTGAGCCATTTCAGAGGATTCAAGCGCGTCTGCCATCGTACTGCATGGCGGTGTGCTGCCGTCAAGGACACCTTCAAGGGTCTTATGCACCTCGCTGATTTTGTCAAACCCGTCAAGAACTTTTTGGGAGGCATCCTGTGCCTGGGACAGCGCGTCTGAAAGATCAACTGTGTCGTTCAAAAGGCCGCATACCTGATCTTTGGCCTGGTTGGCGGCATTTTTCACTTCTGGCAGATTTTCAACCTGTTGCAAACCGTCCCCCAGAATGTCAGATGCAGAAGCATTTCCCTGACGGACATCGTCAATGGTTGATTTTGCCTTTGCGACCATGTCCTGAGCCTGGCTCGCGGCGTTTTTCGCCTGATCGCACACCTCACTGGCCGTCTTAATCGCCTCTTCGGCCTCAGCCTTGGCCTGCATGGCCATGTCAACGGTTTCTTTGGCTTTCTGCGCCAGTTCCTGAACCGCAGGTTCCGAGGACACGGCCTCGGTTGCCTTTTGAAGCAGACCTGAGGCCGCTGACTCATTGGCCTGCACATCATTCATCTGCTGACTTGCCTGACTCAGCTTGTCACGGACATCCGGTGTGCCTTCGGCAGATGCCATGGCTGAGGAAAGCGATTTGGCAGCCGCATCCTGCTTTTCTGCGACACCCCCGAGTTTCTTTTGTGCGTCCCTGATTGAATCTTTGATTTGCGAATCAGCGGCGCCGATGGATTCGCTGATGGCCTGGGAAGCAGCCTCATCAGCCGCAAGCGCTGAGTCAATGTGCTGTTTTGCCTGGCCCACCAGATCTTTCACATCAGAAATTTTGTCCGATTGCTCAAGTGCATCGGAAAGCAGTTGCGAGGCTTCCAGATTCTCTTTGACAAAACCGTCGAACGCCTCTTTGGCTTTTCCAATCTGCTCCTGTGCCATGGCCGACTGGGAAGCGGTCCGAGCAGCGTCTTCCAGAAGATCGCAAAGAGAGGCGTTGCTTTCAGCGGATTCGCTTATCTTTTCATTGGCCTGACTGATGACATCCCGAACTTCGGACATATCCTCTGAACTGGGGAGGGCATCGGTGACAGATTTTACAGATTCCAACTGCTTCTGCATAAAGCTGTCACAAAGGGATTTGGCCTGGTTGATCTGATCAAGCACTCCGGCCGTCAGTCCGCTTTTCTCAGCTGCCTCATCCAAGATGTCGGTGAAATTCTTTTCCCCATCTTTCAGAGCTGTTATGTTCTCATTGGCCTGGTTCAGATAGCCTTGAAACTCGGATATGTTGTCAGTGTTTTCAAGTGCTTTGTTCAGGAGTTCGGATGACGCGACATTTTTTTGGATGAATTCGTCACATTTTGACTTGGCCTGGCTGACCATGTCCTTGACAGGGCCTATCTCCCCTGCGGACTGGACCGCTTCCGTAAGCGCATCTGTCAGAGATGTCCTGCCTTCAAGGACATCACCGACTTTCTGGTTGGCATTCTCAAGTTTTTCCCGGATGCCGGGCAGTTCGTCAGAGGCATCCAGGGCTTTTTGGAGAGCCGGTGAACTCTGAGCGGTTTTTTGGACAAACTCATCACATTTGCCCTGGGCCTCGGACAGCTTTTCCCGGACCTGGGGGAGGTTGCCCACGGACTCTGCTGCCTGTCCAAGTAGGTCAGAAGCAGATTCCTTGCCGGCAAGCACATCATTGACTTTGCCCAATGCCTCGCCGACCTTGCCTTGGACTTCTGACACCTTGGCCGCTGTGTCAGAAGCCTGGCCCATGACATCAGAAGCTTTTGACTTGAGTTCATTGGCCTTGTCAAGTCCCTGTTTTGCTTTTCCGAGCGCAGGGCTGCTCCCACTGGCCGCAGAATCCGATTTTTCGGGCGCAGTGTCGCTCGTACTGGCAGCAGAATCCGATTTTTCGGGCGCAGTGCCGCTCGTACTGGCCGCAGAATCCGATTTTTCGGGCGCAGTGCTGCTCGTACTCTCCTCAGCATTCGATCCGGTGGTCACAGGTTCAGTTTCTTTGTCTTTTGGTTCCGCCATCGTCTTATGTGCTCTCTGTTAATTTTTTTCCATTTTTCATTTCATAATAAGCGCATATTTTGCACAGTTCAGCAGTTCCGCATCAATTTCCGCAATCAGTTCCCCGGTGGTTTTCTCGGAAGGGGATTTTCCGTTCAGCGGAACATCATTTGCCCTGATGATCTCAGGCATTTCCGCATATATGGCCTGCCTGTCCCGTGTTCCGTCGAGCAGGGGCAAAAGGAAGTGTCCGTAAGTGTGGTTCAGTTCAACAGTTTTATGACAGAGATTGGTCACTCGGAGATACTCTGCCCGTATCTGATGGGTGGCAATGGCACTTGCCACCGGGTATTCCCCCGGCTCCGCTGCAAATTGCGGAGCATGGACATGGAGTTCCACCATATTCCCGGAAAAAGCCGATAACAGGATATCACACAGGGCCATATCCCCGTCCTCCGAAACTTGGGGCTGATGCATCCGGCCCGCGGACATCAGTTCGTCAAAGGACAGGCGCATTGGCCAGACGCGGGACAGAGTGGCCAATGCAGCACGGGGTACCGGATGATCCGTTTCCAGAACTGAGCCGCCGGGCCTGCGAAATTTCAGATTTTCCCGTGTCACCAGGTCCTGCAAATCCGTTTCCAGATATTCTCCGTTCTCATCCACAGGCCGGGAAGGACAGGAAAAACAGAAGTTCCTCATCAGTTTCGGGTGCAGAACCCTGTCCAGGGACACTTCCTCATGACAGAGCAGGGTCTGTCGGAATCTCCGGCCTTTGATGAAATCCATAAACTGTTCTTTTACAAGAATACTGCTTCCTGACAGATTGCGGAGCATGGCCCGGATATTCGGCTCAAAAAAAAAATCCTGCATTTCAAAAAAATCAGCCTCGGCAAGGTATTTCATCCCGTGTCTGCCGATCCGGTCAGTGAATTCATGGAAATAGAAAGGCTGATTGATCTCAGCCAGACGGTCATGGTGAAGATAATTGGAATTTGCATCCGGGTTCATCTCCGTAAGACTTCTGAATTCCTCGGACAGAACCTGGCCATATGCTTCCGTGACAGAGGGAGCAGCGTCCGCAATGAATTTCAGTATGGCGCGGGCCTGGGTGATTTTCTGTTCCGGTTCCGGAAAATGGTCAGTGTGAAATCGCATGATCTCATTTACTATGCAGCGCAGATGGCACCCGGGATAGGTGTTGTAGCTGATAAAGGCAACACCCTGAATCGCCAGGCTGTTTTTACAGATATCCAGAATTCTCTCCTGCACAGTGTGCGGTACCCAGGAAAAGACACCATGGACAATAATATAATCAAACTGCCTCATGTCCCTGCCCACATTCATTATGTCCGCATTCCGCAGCGTGATGTTTTTCAATCCCAGGCAGCCGATCATATCCTGCCCTTTTGATATGGCATTTTCTGAAAGATCAATGCCGATCAGCTCACTGTCGGGAAGTCCGTAAGCCATGGGAATCAGGTTGGCCCCGTCCCCGCATCCCAGTTCGAGAATGCGGCTGTTTCGGATATCACGGGGCTTCATACCGAAAAGTGTCGCCATTGCGGCCAGGTGATCAGGATGCGTCTTGGGAATGGCTCGGCTTTTATAAGGGATTCGGTCGTAATTATAACTGTCGGTCATATTTTTCTTTTCCTGTGGCAAGACTCTTTTGGGCGCGCCCGGTTTGCTGCCTCGTTAATCACAATGCCGGGCCGCTGAGATCCCTTGAGGGTATGGGCAGTTTGTTTTTTGGAAATCCATTAGTTGTCCCCTCTGAAAAACCTGCGCCAGCCCCCTGTCTTTTTTTTGCTTTTTTCCTCATGGCTCTCTTCCTGACGGGTGTTCCGGGATTCATTTTCCTGCTCATTTTCCTGCTCATTTTCCTGCTCATTCCCCTGAAAAGGCCATCGGAACTGGGTTGTTAAACGGGATTCGGCTGAGGGGTCAGCTTCCTCAGTCAGTTGCGGCTCAAACTGGTATGCAATCTCCCAGTTTCGGTCCAGCCAGACATGAATTGCGGTGCAATCAGCGCCGGTGGCCATCCGTCTGAGCAGTTCTCCTGAAAGCTCCGGCAGCAGGGCCTGGGTCAGGATGTGGTCCACATTGCGTGCGCCGGTGTCGGCTTCGGTGCATTGGGCTGCTATAGCGGCCACCAACTGTTCGCTGTAAGTCAGTTCTGCCCGGTGATTCTCACGAAAGCGTTCCTGAATTCTGGCCAGTTTCAGTCGGACAATCTGCTGGATCACGTCATCATTCAGCGGATAATAAGGCACGATCACCAGCCGGCCCAGCAGCGCCGGTTTGAAATATTCCAGCAGTTCCTCCCGCACCGTCTCCGTGAGAGTTTCGGGGTCCGGTATTTTTCTGGGATTCCGGCAGGCCCGTGAAACGGTTTCCGCACCGGCATTGGTTGTGAGCAAAATCACAGTGTTTCTGAAATCAACGGACAACCCTTCGGAATCCTCCAGATTCCCTTTGTCAAACACCTGATAAAAGAGTTCCATCACATCCGGATGGGCCTTTTCCACCTCATCCAGCAGAACCACGCTGTAAGGGCGGTGGCGCACGGCCTCGGTGAGCACGCCGCCCTTTCCATACCCCACATATCCCGGAGGTGAGCCTTTCAGTCCGGAAACAGTGTATGGCTCCTGATATTCGGACATGTTCACAACAACCATGTTCCGATCTCCGCCGTAAAGGATGTCAGCCAGAGCTATGGCGGTCTCTGTCTTACCGATTCCGCTCGGGCCCGCCAGCAGGAACACGCCCACCGGCTTTCCCGGATCATCCAGATCCGCCCGATAGGTCTGAATCCGCCGGCAGATGGCATCCAATGCATCTGACTGACCGATGATCCGCTCCTCCATCCTCTCTTTCAGATCAAGAATGGTTCCGATCTCATCTGTGAGCATTCTGCCCACGGGAATGCCTGTCCAATTTGATATCACATTGGCGACAATACTCGAATCCACACAGGTCGGAACCATTGCTTCCCCCTGCTGAACTGCGTCCAGTTGTGCCTGAAAATCTGAAATTTGTGACTGGAGATCTGAAATCTGAACATCCGATGTCTGAGCCGGTTCCGAGGTTCCGGTCTCCATTTTCCAGTTTCCGTTTTCCAGCAGCTTTTTCCTGAGTTCTGTCACCTGTTTTGCCAGACTGAGTTCATTCTGCCAGCGTTTTTCCAGAACATCCTTTTCTGCTGCCATCTCTTTCAGTTCATCCTCAGATTGCCGGATTCGTTCCGCATGGTCCCGGCCGGTGGCCTGTTCTCTTTTCAATATGCCGAGTTCCAGATATGTCTGCTCCATACGCCGGGTCAGGTCTTCAATTTCGGGCGGGGCAGTGTTCTGTGCGATGGCCACCCGCGCACACGCTGTGTCCAGAACCCCGATGGCCTTGTCCGGCAGGAGTCTCCCGGAAATATAGCGATGGGAGAGTCTGACAGCGTCCCACACTGCCTCATCCAGAACCATGACCTGATGATGGGCCTCAAGATTGGCCACCACGCCCCGCAACATTTCGACCGCGGCATCCTCCTCCGGCTCATCCACCTGTACCACTTGGAACCGACGCGCCAGTGCCGGGTCTTTTTCAAAGTATTTCTTGTATTCTGACCAGGTGGTGGCCGCAATGGTTCGCAGTTCCCCGCGGGCCAGTGCGGGTTTGAGCAGGTTTGCCGCATCCCCCATGCCCGCGGGGCCTCCGGCTCCGATCATGGTATGGGCTTCGTCAATAAAGAGGATAATGGGCCGGGGTGCGTTTTTCACCTCGTCAATGACCGACTTCAGCCTTTTTTCAAACTCCCCCTTTATTCCGGCGCCCGCCTGAAGAAGCCCCAGATCAAGGAGGCGAAGGGAAATATTTCTGAGCGATGGCGGCACATCCCCGTTGGCAATACGGAGGGCAAATCCTTCTGCCACCGCTGTCTTCCCCACCCCTGCCTCTCCGGTCAGTATGGGATTGTTCTGGCGTCTCCGGGTCAGAATGTCAATCAGTTGACGGATCTCGGGGTCCCGTCCCTGAATCGGATCTATCTGTCCGTTTTTGGCACGGGCGGTAAGGTCAATGGTAAACTGGTCCAAGTCAGGGGTAGGGGTAGGGGTTTGGGATGCCGCGGGGCTGCTGCCTTTCTCCGCTCTGTGGTGCCTGTCTGTCCCTGCTGATGAGGCTTGTTCACCTGATGTCTTGATGATTTCGCCAATATCTTTTTTTAGCGATGCGCGGGGAAAACGCTTGAGCGCGGGAGAAGATTCAAATATGATTCCCCGGAGGGTATCTGTGTCCAGAATCGCCAGAAGAATCGCACCCGAGCGGATCAGTCCAGCCTGAAAGTGAAGCGAGGAGAGGAGCCATGCCTGTTCAAGAAGCCGGAGGATGTGCGGGGAGAGCGCTGGAGTGCGGCTGTTGCCCCGTCTGAATTTTTCAATTGACCGCGTCAGTTCTCCTTTCACATCCGCTGTTCTGACATCATAGTAACGGAACAGTTGCTGCATGTCCGTATCCTGCATGTCGAGAAGTGTTGAGACAAAATGCTCAATCTCCACATTATAATTGGTCTGGGAGACGCAAGCCTCCGCAGCCAGTTCAAGCCCCTTTCGGCAAACCGGATTCAATTTTTCTATAAGGCTTTGTATATCAAGACTCATATCTGTCATGTTCGGAAATTCCATTAATCAGGATGCTGATCAACGCGGAAAAACGCTGATAAATGCCCGGTCAGAAATTCTCCGGAGTGCGACCGTTTTACAAAAATTGGTGGGCGAGGCGGTTTTTCGCATTTTCTTTGCCGAAAAATTTATGGAGGCCGGCAATGAAAATCTGCGTTTCGCTGATCATTCAAGCCAGCGGGACAATTTATCCGGATTTTCTTTTACCCAACGCCCTGCCGCAGCCAAAGGCTCCATCCCATCGTGCAACCAGAGTATTATATTGGATAAGTCTCTCTTTGTCCAATGAAACTTGTTGATGAATCGGAATGCCGCAGGTTTGTCCTTTTCCAAGTCCTTTCTGACGATGGTGTTTATGAACTGTGTTCCACCGTAAATTTTTTTGGGATCATCCAGAAATTTTAGGCCCTTCCATTGGAAAAATGCCGAGTCAGGTGTCCACCATGCACATACGATCCATTGTTTATTCATGATATTATACTTTAACGCCGATCTTACCGAAGCCTCGGTTCCCTCTGTGAGTTCCAGTTGAAGACCGTATTCCCCGATGGCTCTTTTTGTGTCATGCATTATGCCCCAGTCACCCATTCCCCCGAGAATCCGACTGTTAAATTCCTTCTTAACCGAATTCAATTCATTGATCGAACGGATGGTGACATAAGACGGAACAATCAAGCCGTTTCTGGCCCCTCTCAGATTCGGACCCAGATCAGCCACGTTCCCCCTGTGTCTTCTCAGATACTTATTTTGAGTTGGCATCCACGCGCACATCATTGCATCTGCATTGCCATCAGCCACTGCCTGCCAGACAAGCGGGAGAGATTCCCGCTTCATCTCCACTTTATATGCAAGTTCTTTTTCCATTATGAATTTGACAACATTGGCGCTGCATGCGGCCGCTGTCCAATTCGCATAGACCAGATTAATACGATTTTTATCATTTTCAGCATGCACAGAAATAGGCATGTTTGACAAAAAAGTTGTAATTAAAAAGCATGGAATAATAAATAAGTTTTTCATTTCACCATAAAAGTTGAGTAATTGTGACCAACTCGGCAATCTGATCTTAGCCGGGATGCTTGATGTCGGATACTTGAAATTCCGGATTCTGTCGAGCATCCAGCACAGGGTGCTGATCAGAGTACTTCGGCAATCAGGTGTTCCCTGATTCTCACGCGGCCGCATGCCTCTTGAAATTCCCCGGTCCTAAGCCAGGATGTCCATCCCAGCCGGGCACCTCCTCCCAATCGGATTTCGGGAACCTCATCAGGCTTGAGCAGCAGCACAAAATCGAATCCGAACTCGGTTCCCGCATAAAACCGGATCAATTGACAAAGAGGGGTGAAAGACGGGCCGTCAGGCAAAAAATCAAGAAATTCCTCAAAGGACATCGGCCCGATCCGGAGTTCATATTTTCCCTGCTGATCCCATACACGGGTGCCGATCACTGAACTCTGACCGAGACACTGATTCTGTCCTGAAATTCCGATATGTGTAATCTGATCTTCCGCAATGGGATACCATGCACCGCATAACTGTTTTCCCCTGACCCTGATCTGAAAATAGTCCGAAAGTATGCTTTCAAGTGCACACATGGAACGTGGCTGCTGGGCCAGAAGCGATGTATAAAAGAGCAGCGCCCGGTCCCTGACATCCATTCTCTCTCTGAGGCCCTCTGTTCCCATACCCATGAGCGAGAAAAGATAGCCTGCAAAATGGCTCTGATCCGGGGGGCCAATATCAAATGCGATTCGGTACATCTTCCGCACCCGATACATCAGAGAGATGAGCCGGTGGTTAAAAATGTCAAGAAAATCCTTCAGGGCCGTGTCTTTACGCCGGAGTCCATCAAGGATCAGTTCTGTGTAAGGTGCTGGCAGAGGGCCGCCTCCCCCGGCAAGACCCATGAAATTTACCGTCATTCTGTTCGGTTTCTCATCAGACTCTGCGCGGGTGATCTCCGAAACAGCGCTGGCCGGAAAGTCAAAACCGACTTCTGATACAAAGCGGACAACCTCCTTTTCCGCCTCAGATCCTTCACCCACCGGAAGCTTTTCGGGACTTATGTATTCAAGCAGCCGGATCGCCTGGTAAAAATCAAAACAGTAGCCCTTGTCAAACAGAAAATCCGATAAACTGCGATCTGTTCCCCATCCGCGATTTGTCATTTCTTCCCTTGCTTGTTGCTGGTTGCGTCCCTTAACCCTTAACCCTTAACCCTTAACCCTTCTTAGGCGATTTCTAAAAAAGGATATCCCACTGAACACCTGTCTGAAAACTGACGGATATCCCCGGCTGCTGCTTTTTTAACCACGAAATACACGAAACACACGAAACACACGAAAAGATACAAAAGATACAAAAGATACGGGAATATTCTGTATATACTCACAATTTTCGCTTTTTTCGTGTATTTGGTGTGTTTCGTGGTTAAAAAAGCGGACGGGGTTGCAGACCGGCAAATATAGTGGGAGATTCTTTTTTGGAAATTA
>Ga0233403_10000940_pt1 | contig 13795 bp, 7 predicted proteins | sample Na_oxic_1_MG_FD_179866 | JGI IMG/M metagenome (GOLD analysis project Ga0233403, IMG submission 179866) | Seawater microbial communities from Saanich Inlet, British Columbia, Canada - Na_oxic_1_MG | ecosystem: Environmental > Aquatic > Marine > Inlet | place: Canada: British Columbia | collected...
GATCATAATGGTTGCAAAAATTGCCATGAGCTTGAAGTTTCTGGATTTTTGGCCGGAAGGCATGGTATGCGCTTGGCAGAAGGCTTGTCACCCATGACAACTGATATGGCGAGACAACCGATGAAAGTTGATGCTCATAAAGAATTGAATTGCATGTCTTGCCACCAAGCACATCAATATAGTACCGAGCAACGCCACACAGCCGTCGATTCCTGTCTAAAGTGCCATGCCGACGATCATAGCCGTGCTTATAAAGGCTCAGCCCATTTTCGTTTATGGAATGAGGAAGTCAAAGGACAAACTGCAAAAGGCACTGGGGTTTCCTGTGCTACTTGTCACTTACCTAGAGAAGTCATACAACAAAGGGATCTAAAACGTACTGTAGTACAACATAACCAAAACCTCAATTTGCGTCCTCGACAAAAAATGGCGCGAGGCGTGTGCATGAATTGTCATGGTTTAGGGTTCACGCTGGATGCGTTAGCCGATGAAGAATTGGTGCGAAATAATTATTCAGACTCGCCTTCGGTGCATATAGAAAGTTTAGAGATGGCTGAAAAGCGTATGAGAAGAAAAAATAAATAATCGGGGATCATAGAGTTTAATTGTTTCGGGAATGGAGCGAAGCGGATTTCCCGAAACTCTTATGCTATATAGGTTTCGGGAAATCGTACCTCATTCCCGAAACAACAAATTTTGATATTGGCGAAGGTATTGAATTATGCCATATTATTTTTACTCTGACCCCAATTATTTTCGATGGTTTTAAAGCGGCTTTGGATGATTTTAAGGCTAATCATAGTTGGTAATTGTTTGTTTTGGTAGTGGGCTTCACTTTGTGAAGACCACAAAAATTAATTGATCAACTTTAATTTTTGACTGGCCATTATCATATCCATGTTGATTTTATACCATATTAATTTTACTCTGACCCCAATTATTTCCCAATTATTTCTCACTAAACCCACCGAGCCTTTAAAATGGTGGTTACATAAGTCGTTCTACCTTACCCTACATGAGACGATTTTCGACTTCTGTATAACGATGAGAGACATTGTGTGAGCACGGTTGAGTATCACAATACGCATTTTTTGTGTTGATGGAATAATGCAAACACCAAATTCCGCATTTTGGTTAGCAAATTTTTTTCGCTTGACATCGGTTTAAAGTAAAATGTAAAATGCTCTCCCAAAGGTTAGAAATGTTAGTCTGCTGGATAACATCAAGTATACTTGACCGGATAATTTTTAACCGAGCAAACTGGTCGGATTTTCCGATTTATTATCAGTTTATAATTCCATAATTATTTATTTGAATTATTTTAAAAGTTAAGAATTATTTATTAAAAATTATGCTGAATATAAATTTGTATAATAAATTATAGAGAGCTAATTGACCGGATAATTATTTTATTAGGGCAAATTGACCGGATAATTTTTAATCAGGGCAAACGTGCCGGATTTTCCGATTCATTATCAGTTTATCAATACCATCGCCAATTAGATATTTGTTTCGGGAATGGAGAGAAGCGGATTTCCCGAAACCTAGATAACATAATGGTTTCGAGAAATCGTGTTTCATTCCCGAAACAACTGAATTTTGATATTGGCGAAGGTATTGTTTATGATTCCATATTTTTTATTATATTTTTTTGAAATTCAATTAGTTATTAAAAAATTATGATGCATAAGATTGTATGATATCCGGGCAAATTGACCTGATATTATTATCAGGGCAAACTTGCCTGATTTACTCATTTCTATTATCAATTTTAATTTGCTATTTTCTATTTAATATCAATAGTTTAATTATAAGTTATGCGAAAAAATGATGTTAATATCAGGGCAAATCGGCCTGATAATAATATAGTTAGCAGGTAGTGCTCGCTGCGCTTTGCTTTACCTGCTAACTTTGCCTTGCAGCCGACGCACCGCGCGGCTGAAGAGCGGTGTTATGCCAGGCAACAAGCCGGGTAGGGTCGGTGCAATGAAATGAAACCGACCAAACATAAATCCAATTAATATTTTCTGTATTTTTTATATCACAATGGTCGGTTACGCTTTACTTCACCGACCTTACGAACTCAAAAAGAGCGTAAGAAGTGGGAACCGTCGGTATCAAACAATTTTGTACAATCTGTGTATACCCAGACGATACTTTTCATGCAAACGAGCCGCTTGGAAAATTCAAGACGCATATTGCTAATATGTGGGCAATTCCAGAAACTGAAGATTTTTGGCTGGCAATTAATGATTTTCCTGCGGAATATGGCGGATATATCCGGTTTAATCTTAAAGACTTATTGCACCGTAGTTCATAAATTATCCATTAATGGAAGTTGAGGAGAAAAATAGCATGTTTAATAATACATTCTTAAATTGGTGTGTTATCCAAATTTTTATATTGTGTATACCTGCCGGGTTTGCCAAGGATATCCGATCGCCTGAATATACTACTGTATCTGAATGTCGAAGCGGCTTAGAATCTAGCTGCGTGGCGATAGGCGATAACCATTTGTTAACTATTGACACCATGGGAAATGTATGGGCCAGCGGCAACAACGATTATGGGCAACTCGGACTGGGGACTTCTAACCCAAGCGTTGTGACGCAACCTGTGAAGATTCCAAATTTGAACGATATTGTAAAGGTTTACGCAAATGGTGATTCTTCATATGCGATAAATGGTTCTGGTGCCATGTTTGCATGGGGTCAGAATGATAAATGCCAGTTAGGTACAGGCAATAAGCGTAATCAATATTATCCTGTTGCGACCTTTACGATTGGTCTGGATCCAAAAGCCAATATCTGGCATAGGCAGTCATCCGGTGCAAAACATAAACTTGAAATTGACGAGTCAGGAAAGCTTTGGGCATCAGGTGACAATAATAAAGGACAACTTGGACAGGGTAACAAGCTACCTTATGCGCAACCTGTACAGGTTATGAAATCGCTCGATTTTAAAAAGGTATATGCTGTTGATGACTCATCCTTTGCCATTACTGTAGACGGGAAATTATATGTGTGGGGGAAAAGTAGATACCCTTACAAGGGATTCGGCCAAAGGTATAAAAATCCACTGCTAACCCCTACCCATCTTGCCGGAGTCGGTAAAATTCAAATTATAGATATCTGGAACCAAAAAGACAAAGTACCAAATACTTTATATCTGCCGCTCAATTCAAAGAATGCAATTTCCAAATTTGATGTTTCCGCTGATGGAAGAGAAGTTTATAAGGCAGATGGGTCAGTTTGGGTCTGGGGTCATTCTAGTGGTTCGTGTTATCCACGCATGAAGAATCGCGGAAGTGATTTCATTGCTGATGTGGGAGTCAACAGCAAGATAACAGATGTAAAGATTAAAGAAAATCATTCAAAAAATTTTAATAAAACAGTTAAAGATGCTATACATGATGATGACATTGTCGCAGCATCAAATGCGCTGGTTGAGAAAACTCTTGTCAGACTCCCGTCTGGACTTGATATTGCATTGGAAATTACCAATCCCGCCCCCTATCTCGGAGAGCCAATTACCTTAAAAGCACGCGTAAGATATAATACATTCCGGAATGTGTGGCTCAAAATAGATAGCGAAGACCAACAAAAGTGTACTCTCCCCAACTTTAGCACCGAAGAACAGGGGAATGAATGCGTATCCAATAATTTCATTAATATGGCATCACTTTTACGTGAACCTAAAAAACCGGACAGAATAGAAGATTTTGTGAGCAAATATCAACAAACTGAAGTTCTTATGAGATATCGTGAGCCGAATAAAACAGGGACGATCGAGGTTAGTGCCTGTGGTACTACCATAGATACGGATGAAAAAGATAAGGGCAAAAATAAAGAAGTTTGCTCTCCTGTTCGTAAAATAACTGTTAGTAATTTGGTTTGTAGTGATACCGAATATGAATGGAGTGTTTACAACCCCGGCAAATGGGCCCTAACAGAGAAAGAAATCAACGATATTTTTCAACTGGATGATAAAGGAGACAATGGCAAATGGGATCTGGCAGATACGAAAGAGATTACTGACGGTGATCTCACCAAAGGGATTGTTAATTTTCTAGGGCGAAATTTAGCAAAATTAACAAATCAAATTTCATTAGATAAGGGTAATGTTATTAGGGCTGTAAATACTGGCTCTAAAATTAAATGGTTGCCTGATGGTCAGACATTTTTATGGAATCCTGTCCATCGTGCCTGGATTACGATTAAAGAGACAAAACAAAGCAAACTGTGTGTAACACATGTATCTAAAGAGCCTAACCTGAATTTTAGGGCAGATAAAAGAAGTTCAGAGAGCGTATTCACAGACGGGTTTGCAATACCAGCGTTTAGGACCTTATCGGAAGGTAAACCAGCTCAAAGTATAACAGCTAGCCCTATCTATCATGTGGTCGTTGCCGGAAAGCGGCTTCATACGCTTTACATAAGTACTTCATCGAACTTTAAATGGACTTATTGGATAGCAGGACACAAGCTGGGAAGGGGTGGAGAAAAACCATATAATATGTATGTTATTTACACATGGAATGGTTTAGTCTCCAAGGAAAGTACCACACGTGCCGACCAGGCTGAAATTACGGTTCCGCACCAAATTCCAAGCCACAATATAATTGGAGTTTATGAAATTGACGAAACAAAAGATAATGAATTTAAAATAAAAAGTTTCAGCCTAAATAAATCTTTCTACCCACAAAAGATTGATCTGATCCATTAGTCTCTATGAACCTAATTCCCCGCTGCTTGCAGCGGAGTTGTTTATTCTCTAATTGTGGCAGGATTGTTTATTACACTTGAAATAATTGGGGTCAGAGGAAATAATTGGGGTCAGAGTAAAATTAATTCTAACTAATCCTTGCAGCCGACGCAAAAAACCGCGCAGCTGAAGAGAAGTGTTATATGTAAAACAAGTATATGTCCGACTATAGCTATAGCATTTCACTTCGGGTTACACACCCAAGTATTGACCCAGACGCGATCACACAAGAATTGGGAATCGAGCCTTCCCGCAAATGGAAAGTTGGTGAAAAAAGGACAACCCCTACAGGCACTTTACTAGAAGGAAATCGAAAGGAGTCATATTGGGTAGCGGAAATGCATGATGAAAGACGATTATTATCTTCAAATGTCTATTTGGAAGATTATTTAGTGAAGCTAAATAACTATCTTGAAGGGCATAAAGGCTATTTGAAAAAAAAAAGGGGCCAGGCTCGATTTAATTTTTAATCTTGGATTTTTATACAAATTGTAATGTTTAAAAAACAATTCGACCCTGGCCCCTTTAATTAAAAAAACACAATGTTAGCTTGAAACAAGGGGTTGAGTATGAATGGTCCGTATCACTCGTATGCGACCCCAAAAACCGTTCTTTAGATATCACGGCTCAAGGAACAATAATGCGCGTTGCTCCATCTGCTGCGTTATCTTCGGAAATGCAACGTACCGGTGAAAAAGATTTACCGTACTTCTATGCCAAAAATGGTCTTTGGTATGATGCCTTAAGCACATTGTCTAATTTGATTCAAAAGAATCCAAAAGCTAAAAACTTACGCCAAGTTCGGGCAAGTTTACTTGAGCAAGGCAATTTGCCAAAGGTAGCCGCTATTGAAGGGCTATAATCCGGGGTGCATATTGAGGAATGAGCCTGAAATAAGAACCCGAAACTAAACCTGACTGGTTTTTAAAACCGGTCAGGTTTGGCTGGTTTTTTAAGTTAAGGTGGGCAACAAAAAGACGTTGCCCACCCTACATTAGTATTATCTACACCGAACGAACGGTTGTTTCAAAAGTTAAGGTGGGCAACAAAAAGACGTTGCCCACCCTACATTAGGTAAGTACTTATTTATTGATAAGGCACATTTGAGCTGGTTTAAACCATTGAGATAGCCCATCTTGTAGGGCATCCGCAGCCTCTTGTGGTGTTTTTTCACCTTTAATGACAGCTTCGGTAGTTTGTTGCATTAAATCTTTACCGTTTGGTACACTGTCCATCAACTTTGGAAATGCCCAACGTACATCTGTGCCAACCCCATCACTAATTGCAAGGAAATCTTGGGCATGTTTGTTATCAGAAGATACCTTTTTATGCAAGGGAAAAAATCCGGGTATTTTTTGGTTAAATAATTTACCAGTTTCCGGCTTGGCTAACCATGCTAAAAATAGCTTCGCTTCCTCTTTGTGTTTGGATGCTGTATTTAATCCAATTGCAAAATCTGTATGATAGGTGACATATCTAGGTTGTCCGGCCAGGGCTGGTATTGCAAAAACACTCCATTTAAGGTCTGGCTTTTCCTGTTCAAAACCAGAAATGTCCCATGATATACCCATAAACATAGCCGCTTTGCCTTGCAAAAAAAGCTGTTTGCTGGTTTCATAGTCTACTTCTGTTGCAGCCGGTGGCAAGAATTCTGCTATTTCAGCCACTGCTTGGAATGTGGCAACGACATGTCTATCATTAAAACAACGTTGGCCGGATTCATACATCAATCTTCCCTCACGTCCTCCAATGAAATTAGGGGCCATGCCCATAAATATGAGTTCAGCCGTTGTCCAACCAGTATTCACTCCATTTGCAAAAGGTATATAGCTAGTTTTTTTAATTGTCTGTGCAGCTTCTATCAATCCTTCCCATGTTGTCGGAACTTCTAAATTCAATTCCCGGAAAATATCCACATTATAGTAAATACCATGAGAAACCGCATTAAATGGTACGCCATATCTTTCCCCATAATCTGACATCCAAGGAGCGAGCATTTGGGAATCAAAGTTTTCTTTCAAACTAGGAAAATCAAAGACTTCTAGATATCCAGCTTCAAACAAATGTGTAGATTGAGAAAAAGGTCTTAAATAGAATATATCTGGTGCCAAGCCTTTTTCTAGTTGTTCTTGTAGCATTGAGGTATAATTTGTAACCACTGCTGGCTGAAATTTGATCACAATATTGGGATGTTCCATAGTAAAATGGGCAAAAATTTGATTTACTTCTTTTTCTACCTCTAAAGTTCGCCATGCTCCGAAAGTCAAAACAACCTTGTCATTAACAGAGCCTCTGGGATCAGTTATTTTGTGGTTAGAATCAGCAGTAACGCTTGAAGATGATTTAAAAAAAGAGGGTATATTTAGATCATCACCATATAAGGAAATCGTTAAAGCACTTGCTATCACAAGAACGATTGGGTGAGTCAATTTTCCGACGAGGATAAGACGTTGCAATGCCGCCGGATTTCCTTGGATTTTGTCAAGTTGACCAATAACAATCACTAGAAGTTGGAAAGCGATCAAGGCATAAATAACGTAGAATGCATAATCAAGTGCAACAGCATAGCCAATTCCAGTAGGTAAACCGTTTGCTAAACTTAGATGAAAAAAAGCTACAGCTACTAACGTAGTACTTATTGCGGTTACCGAATTTTCTCCAAACGGTAAAAACATAATGGTATAAGAAATAGTGATCAAGAATAACAGGGGCAATAAATTTTTGGTAATGAAACTAAGGATATCTCTTTTTATCTCAACAACAGCATTAAACCGTGAATATTCAATCTGAGAATCTGAGCCAAACATAATTGGATCACCCAACGTAGATTCATTTGTCATAATATCTTGAAATAACTTAGCACGTTTAAATTTCCAGTCGCTAATTGTACCAAAAACATTATTTCTTTTAAATTTCGCCACCAGTGCTTCTTCATGAATTTTGTCCATACCAAGTAAATCAATTACATATATAATATTATTACGAGTTAAGTTAGCATGACGAAACCTCACCGCTAATTTTTGTTGGTCAAACGGATAATCTTTAAAATCAAATTTTTCATTAAAATTCGCTTTAACACGATAAACTTTATAGGTAACATCTGTCTGGAATAAGTTTAAATTTTTTTCAACCAAAGGCTTTTTTAATTTAAGTTCGTCAAATGAATAGCTGACAGAATTAACAAATTCAATATTACTTTCATCAACAAAGTCATTACTTTGCGAACGAAACCAGAGGTAAAAATCTACTCCATACGTGGAATTTTTGCTATCGATATTATAGACTTCATTAACATCTATACCAGTATAAACGATATTTGTTTTGTACATATATTGTCCGTTAATGATAACAATACGTTCTTCAGCTAACTCCTTTTCAAGATTAGCAACATGTTTGATATCATGAACCGGTAAAAACTGAACCAAAGCAGAAATCATTTGTGATTTGTGAAACACACCTATTGCTAATGGTTTTATAGCATTGCCATGTCTATGGAAGAAAAAATTACCATCTATACCAGCAAGGCTATTTTCCATGTTTGTTCGAGAGGCTAAATAATTTCTAATCTTTTGGCGTTCTTCGGTTAGGTTTCCGAGTGAACCTTGATCCCCAGTTTCCAATATTGCTTTAATTGCTATTTTAGCTGCTTCATAAGCGGTTGCCATTAACCAAGAAGGTTCTGTTTGATACTTTTTTATATATTCACTTATAATTTGTTGTGGGCCTTCACCGGCTACCTCAGAAATTAATGGAGAATCGGTATAGATACCATCCTAAAAAAAGCCGGGGGTTAACTGTTCTTCAAAATATTCGTCAAATATTCCCGTATTTGGCAATATGTTTTTGGCAAAAATTGGAAATGTTAAGCCGTTACGCTTCATCGAAACAATCATTTTCTTGGCTATCTTTTCTGGTATTATTAAAACAACGAAGCTTGGTTTATCTCGTAAAAATGCTTGAGTGACTTCTTCAACCCGTTTATCTATATTATCTTGTTGGTGAATAATTTCTTCATGTTTGATCTTTCCTTTTATACCCCGGAATGAGTTTTGAAAACTTTTCGCAATAGAAGCAAAAAAAGCAGATTGGTCATCATAAATTATACTAACGTCGTTATACTTCATAACTTTTTTGACATAATTTGCTAAAAAAGCCCCATTGAATGTAGCACTAGGAACGGTTGTAAAATACCATTTATTTCCGACCGTTACAGCATCAGCCATACAGGTAGGCGAAATAGCCGGAATTTTAGCTTCTTTATAAACTTTCCCGGCCGCAATACAAGCGTTACTATCAAGATGCCCTAATACAACTACAGCTTGATTTTGAGCGACAATATCAGAAGCAACTTGTTTAGCCATGTTTGCATCAGCGTGGTCATCATATATAACCAATTTAATCGGTTTACCATTGGCTCCTCCCATTTCGTTTATGGAATCAATATACATTTGAGCACCCCTAGAAACGTCCTCTACCCCATCCCAAGCTGGTTGTCCATCTTTAGTTGAATGCACAAGGGCAATATAAATTGGCTCTTCTGAGAAAAATAAGCCGGACTTAAAAACAACAGCGGCTGATGCTAAAGCCAAAATAATAAAAGAAAATATGAATATGCGAATATTGGATTTGAAGTTAATAGTCATCACTGTTTTCCTCGAAAAATAGCACTAATAAGGTATATAGTTTTTCAGATAAATAGAGCCAAACCTCAGAGGTTTTGGAAACCTCTGAGGTTTTTCAAAAAATTATTTAAAAAAGGTTGCAATGCAGAACGGGCATCATTATACATCTTATGATTAATTTATAGCAAGATATATTTTTATACTATAGTGATCCTAGATTTTCAGAAAAATGTTTGGAGCCAAACTTATTTAAGATTTTTTCAAGCTCGAAGAAATCCGATTTTTTGAAAAAATCGGATTTCTGGCATCGTCAAAAATTTTTTTCAAGCTCGAAGAAATCCGATTTTTTGAAAAAATCGGATTTCTGGCATCGTCAAAAATTTTTTTCAAGCTCGAAGAAATCCGATTTTTTCAAAAAATCGGATTTCTGGCAGTGTTAAAACCATAGAGTGTTTTGGAAACCTCGGAGGTTTTTCGTATGATGATCCAACTTTGTCCAACATTTATAACAATTAATAATTATTTCAATGGTTTAGTAATTGGCTCCCCCTTATCCCTCAAAAAATGACTGGCTTCCCAATCATACGGCGATTTGCGACTACCAGCGTAGCGATTAACCACAAAATTGCCGTCTTTTTCAGAATCTTGCTGACAAATATTTTGCAGTAAGTTGCTAACATCTAAAAATGTCGTGGACAAAATGACGATATTGCCGGCGGTATTTATATCCGGCGTACTGATCACTATTTCCCCGGCAATGCCTTTTTGGGAAGACGCATCTATGGGACTTTTTGATGCTGGAGGAAATACAAAAATACCATTTGTAGTGATGTCAATATTGCCACCATTACCGCCAACGGCTCTCGCAATGATTTTGCTACCATCTTGCACAATAAAAGCCGGGCTTAGGGTAATATTGCCACCGTTGCCATCTTTCGCCCCGACACTCGTTGAGATTTTACTATTAATTAAATAAAGGTAACCGGGAGAATTAATGGTAATATTACCACCATCGGCACGAGTTGTTGCGGTCGTGATTGCACCATTTTCTAAATATAGTTTGTCTCCAACATACAAAATAATATGACCAGCATTACCCGAGCCAATACTACTCGCAGAAATATTGCTACGTTCAGTTACATCACCACCTTCATCAGCAAGCATGGTTAAACCTTCAACATGAATCTTAATATTACCCCCAATTCCACCACCAGAGGTAGAAACCTCAATACGGCCACCTTTTTCGAGGATAAGTTGGCCGGCCTTTAACTCAATTGTACCGCTATTTCCACTATTAACCATCTCACTTTCCGAGCCAGCAAACACTCCGCTGCCCAACCATTTTATACTTTCTTCGCCAGTGCCGGAAATTGTCAAACTTTCCGAACCACCGGAAATTGTTAAAGTATCATTAACGTTAAGCTTAATAGTGCCACTATCTCCGGGGCCAATTGTGATACTTGAAATATCCCCACCATCTAACAATTTTATTTGGTTGGCTTTAATAGTAATATGTCCAGCATTGCTAGCTCCCTCTTCTAAGCCTTGGGCATTAGTAAATACACCACTGCGATAATAATGATTATCCGTCCCGGCTGCGGTGAAGGTATCGGTTACCGAAATATTGACAGCACCGCCTTTTCCAAATCCGAATTTAGTAAGACTGGTAATTTGGGCACCATCTGACAGACTGAGTTGACGTGCTTGTATTGAAATGTGTTTAGCATCACCCGCCTTGGCATCTTCAGCGCGTGCGCCGGCACTTATGAAACTGCCATAGCCGTCTGCGTCTAGCCCCGAAAGTGTTAGAGCATCAGTTACTTTTAGGTGTATTGCCCCACCATCGCCGGCTCCATAAGTATCCGTTCTTATTTCAGACGCTTGTATATTAAAATTGTCCGTCTGAATATCTACCACTCCACCATCTTCAACGCCTAGTGTTTGGGCTTTTATGTGACTATTGACTAATTCAAAACGTCCACCCCGAATATAAATATCACCACCCCCTTCACCATTGGTGGTTATATTGGTGTGGTTAGTCGTGATAACTCCACCTTTAGTATTGGTGCTTAGTTCCAATCCCGATTCGGTTGGGATAATTTTGCCTCGTGTTGCGACACTTGCCAGATTTATGCGCCCAAATTCCGCCATCAATTCTGAATCAGCATCATTACCTAAACGTAATTCACCCCCAATCAGTGATAATGTTTGCCTTTTTGGTACCAACAAATTACTATCAATCATGATAGGAGCCGGCGTATCCGTCAAAAAACCAAATGCCTCAATCGGGGCAATAGTCAACAAACTATTATTAGGCTGACGAGCATTAAATTGTCCCCCATCTCGCAAATACAACGTATCGGCAGTGCTGGCATGAAAACTCCCTTGCACATCCAATCGCGCATTAGGACCAAACATTAGCCCATTGGGATTAAGGAAATACATATTGGCCGGAATTGTCGAACGGATTAACCCGTCAATATTTGAGGGATTTCCGCCGGTGACCCGATTGATAACGTTGTTGATGCTATTGGGGCCAGAAAATGTGGCACTTTCAAAGCGACTCAAATTAAAGTCTTTGAAACTGTGGAACAGATTGCTGCCCAATTGCCTACCTAAATCGGCCCCGATGAGATAATCCGGGCCGGGTAAGGCACCGCTATGCCCCAAAGTGCCATCTAACACCACCTCAGTATGGCCGGGAGCATTTATAACTAATAAACCAATTACAATTAAAATGGGTAATAAAAATTTTCGCATAATTTCGTACTCATATTGATAATGAAGCTAGAATATTTTGTAGGGTGGGCAGTTTTTTTTTGCCCCTAATATTATCATATTCCACCGATTTTCATATTCCACCGATTTTCATAATCCACCGATTTTCATATTCCACCGATGGAATCGGTGGCTATTCATATTTAACCCCTTCGGGGTTGGATCATCTTTGAAAATTTCTAACCCCGAAGGGGTAAAACATAAATAGCCATAGGTGAAACCTATGGAAAAGAAAAGTTAATGAATTCTCTCTCTATTTTAGGTACTAGCTCTGATGCCGGTAAAACCACCATCGTCATGGCTTTATGTCGCATTTTTGCGGAGCGGGGTTTTTCTGTTGCCCCCTTTAAGGCTCAAAATGTTTCTAATAATTCTGCGGTTTCAGATGATGGTTGTGAAATTTCCCGCGCCCAATTTTTTCAGGCAGAAGCTGCCGGTATTTCAACAAGCTATCATTTAAACCCGGTACTACTAAAGTCTCATGGCAATGGTTCAGTGCAAGTGGTATTGAATGGAAAAGTTTATAAAACCAATGATGTATATGGCTATTATCGGGAATTGGATACCTTGAAAAGTCACGTAAGAACGGCTTTTCAATACCTTGCAACTCAGTATGATTTTGTTATTGCTGAAGGAGCCGGTTCGCCAGTGGAATTAAACCTATTGCACAAGGACCTTTCAAATAGCTTTATTGCTAAAGAGTTTAACACTAAAACTTTGTTAGTAGCAGATATTGAACGCGGTGGCGTGTTTGCTTCCATCTATGGCACACTTGCTTTGTTAGAAAAACAATTGCGTGACAATTTTATTGGGGTTATCGTCAATAAATTTCGTGGCGATTTGCGGTTTTTTGAAGAAGGACGCAAAATCATTGAAACGCGCTTCAATATTCCGGTGCTTGGGATCGTGCCTTATCAGCCGCTTAATATCAATATGGAAGATTCCTACTCGCTGCAAAATTACCAGCAACAACTCAGCAATGAAAAATTGTCTCTTGCTGTTATCGCTTATCCAACCATAAGTAATTATGATGATATAGATCCATTTATAGCGGATCCAGAAATTCGGGTAGAAATCATTCAAAGTTATCAACCGTTAGCCAGTTTTGATATGGTGCTGCTACCGGGCAGCAAAACGACTATCCAAGATTTACAGTGGATGAAATCCAACGGACTTTTTTCCGAACTTGCCAAATACCAAGGGGTAATTTTCGGTATTTGTGGTGGCTATCAAATGCTATTTACTAGCTTGCAAGATATTGAAAGTATTGAAAACAACGTGCCTATAATTGAAAATGGCCTTAATTTAATTGAGGATACAATTATTTTTCAGCCTCACAAAATACTGAAACGGGGTAATTATCACGTTTGGAGCCAAACTGTTCAAGGCTATGAAATTCATACCGGGCAAGCACAAAAATATCCGCTTTTTTATGCAAGTGAGCAAGTTGCTGGAACCCATTTACATGGTATTTTTGACAATGATGCTTTTCGCACCACTTGGTTGCAAAAAATCCAACCGCGTTATCAAGGCTATTCCTATTCTGCCTATCGAAAAAAAACCTTACAAACATTTGTGAATCATATCGCAACTCATGTAGACTGTGATGCCATAGTCTCTGCTTTGAAATA